>Ga0187894_10001246_pt1 | contig 33065 bp, 33 predicted proteins | sample GBC1701081metaG_FD_136650 | JGI IMG/M metagenome (GOLD analysis project Ga0187894, IMG submission 136650) | White microbial mat communities from a lava cave in the Kipuka Kanohina Cave System on the Island of Hawaii, USA - GBC170108-1 metaG ...
ACCGATAGCGACGTGACTACTACCGATAGCGACGTGACGCCACGTCGACGGCGGCTTCCTGGCTGACCCATCCGTCTCTCCCTGCATTGTCGGTCGACTTAGTGAAGAAGCAGTTTCCCATAATTCCAACTGAATTTGTCAAGTATCGGCCTGTTCAGCCGCGGGTGGCTCTGCGGGACACCAGGCCGCGCCTGATCAGGCTGGGACTCGGCCACAATGGATCGGTGGCCGGTCCGACGATGATGTGGTTTCGTCGCGATCTGCGCTTGTCGGACAATCCCGCCTTGCTCCACGCCATCGGGCAGGGGTTGCCAGTGGTCGGCGTCTTCGTTCTCGACGACCAATTGTGGGGCCCGGCAGGCGCCTCCCGCCGGGCCTTCTTGCTCGGATGCCTGCGGAGCCTCGATGACTCGATGCTCGGGCGCCTTGTGATAAGGCAGGGACCGCCCGAGGCAGTCCTGGTCGCGCTGGCAAGGCAGGTCCAAGCCAGGCTCGTGGTGGCTGCCGAGGACTTCGGGCCCTACGGCCGCGCCCGGGATGAACGGGTGGCGCGTGCCCTCGCCGCCGAGGGTTGCGCGCTCGAAAGAGTCGCCTCGCCCTACGCCGTAGCGCCCGGTCTGGTGCTAAATCGTGAGGGTAGGCCCTACCGGGTGTTCACGCCCTTCTCGCGGGCCTGGCTCGACCATGGTTGGCCAGCTCCCGAGCCCGCCCCCACAGACCCGCCCTTTGTCGGTGGGATCGAAGCCGGTCGCCTCCCCTCAGATCCTCCAGTCGACGTGTCGCTGCCGGAGCCGGGGGAGGCGGCGGCCAAGCGGGCGGCTCGACGCTATTGGGACAGCGGCCTGGCTAGCTACCAAGAGGTTCGCAACTTCCCGGGCCGCGACGCCACCTCGCGGTTGTCGCCCTACCTGCGCTGGGGCTGCCTCCATCCCCGCCAGCTGCTGGCCAAGCTAGGGACGGGTTCATCGGATCGTGTTTTTCGCAGCGAGCTGTGCTGGCGCGAGTTCTATGCCGATGTGCTGTACCACGATCCGGGGTCGGCCCGGCGGGCCTGGAATCCGGCCATGGCCACGATCGAAGTCGACAGGGGGCCATCGGCCGACCGGGCGTTCAGGGCGTGGGCTCAGGGCCAGACCGGGTACCCGCTCATCGACGCTGGTATGCGCCAACTTCAGGCCGAAGGATGGATGCACAACCGCGTTCGGATGGCAGTCGCCAGCTTCTTGGTCAAGGACCTTCATCTGGACTGGACGCGTGGCGCCCGGCACTTCATGGCGTACCTCGTCGACGGTGACGTGGCGTCCAACAGTCACGGCTGGCAGTGGGTGGCGGGCACCGGCACGGATGCGTCGCCGTACCCACGGGTGTTCAATCCGGTTACCCAATCGAAACGCTTCGACCCCGACGGCAACTACATACGCCGCTACGTTCCGGAGCTTCGAACTCTGCAAGCCCCGAGCATTCACGAGCCCTGGCGCCTGCCAGCGGGACCGCCTTCGGGTTATCCCATGCCGATCGTCGATCACAGCGCCGAGCGCTCCGAGGCGTTGGTTCGATTCGGTAATCGCCGAACCGATCCGGTGACCCGTGGGAAACTGGCCGGCCCAGTCTCTGTCCCAGGAGATAGTCCACCTCGGCGGTGATCGGAGCGGGAATGACCGATCCGGCGCCGGCAGGTACCCCGCGAATGGTTGTTCTGGACAGCGACCGCGTAACCCAGCCGCCACCGTGTAACGGAACTTCAGTGGCAGTGCCCGGCCCGCGCCCCACTCGCTCGTCGGCGGGACTACCCGTACCTCGAACGTGAGGACGTGTTCGCGGCGCTCGATTACGCCGCCGCTATGGCAGACGAGCGGGAGTTGCCGGTCTCCCGTCCCGCGTGAAGCTGCTGCTCGACGCCAACCTGTCCCCGCGCTCATCGACGGGCTCGACCCGACCTACAACATGGGCCGAGCGCCTGCGCCGCCGGCATCGTCCGCGCCGGGTCAGCGGGTGTTGAGTTCAACCCGACAATCGCGGAAATTAGTATCACTTACGTATTGAAGTGATACCATGGAGGCTCGGTGGCATCAGAAGCACCCGTCGAGAGTGGATGGCCGGCGCTGACCTACGAGAGCCTGCCATGGCGGCCGTCCGACGTGCCTGCGTCGCGTACCGCCCGCCGGCGACACCGTGGTCCCTACGAGGCCGCAGTCGTGCCGCCCATCGCCAGCACCAGCGCCGACCTGCCGTCGGCGACGGCTGCGGTCGCGGATGAAGCTGCCGCCGAGATCGCCCGCTTCGACGCGGAGCTGGGCCGCGAGATAGCGCCTTTCGGCGCGGTCCTTCTGCGCTCCGAGTCGGCCGCCTCCTCCAAGATCGAGAACCTGACGGCGTCGGCTCGGGCCATCGCCGAGGCCGAGTTACACGGCCACGCCGGTCGCAACGCCTCGCTGATCGTGGCGAACGAGCGGGCGATGAACGCGGCGATCGAACTCGCCGAGCGGCTCGACGGCGATGCCATTCTCGCTATGCACGCTGCCCTGCTGGAGCGCAGCGCCCCCGCGATCGCAGGACGATGGCGTGACCAGCAGGTATGGATCGGTGGCGGCGACCTGGGGCCGCACGATGCCGCCTTCGTCCCACCGCACCACTCCCGCGTGCCAGCGGCGATCGCCGACCTGGTGGCCTTCGTCGACCGAGACGACATCCCTGTCCTGGCCCACACCGCCCTCGTCCACGCCCAGTTCGAGACGATCCACCCGTTCCCGGATGGCAATGGCCGGACCGGCCGGGCGCTCGTGCACGCTCACCTGCGCTCGAAGGGCCTGATCCGCAACGTCACCGTTCCGGTCTCGGCCGGGCTGCTGACCGACGTCGACGGCTATTTCTCCGCGCTGGCTCGCTACCGCGAGGGCGATCCGACCACCATCATCGAGGCGTTCGCTGCCGCTGGGTTCCGGGCGGTCGCCAACGGCCGGCGACTTGTCGACGACCTCCACGCGATCCGTCAGGACTGGCAGGAGCGGGTCAGCGCCCGCCGGGACGCTGCGGCGTGGACGCTCGTCGATGTGATTCTGCGCCACCCGGTCGTCAACGCCGCACTGGTCGCCGCCGAGCTGCGAATCGCCGCCCAGAACGTCTACCGGTCCCTTCGCCCGCTGGTCGAGGCCGGAGTGCTCGTCGAGTTCAGCGATCGGAAGCGCAACCAACTCTGGCGTTCGCCCGAGGTGCTCGACGCCCTCGACCGGTTCGCTGTTCGTGCCGGTCGCCGCAACCGCAGCTCCGCCTAAAGCACACGGACTTCGTTGTATGGACCTACGTGGAGGTGGGGCAATTTGATGGGCACCAGATGGGCAAGGACCCGTCCCGAGACTTTGCGAAGGCCCACGTACCCCTTCTGACCTGGGCTGTTGTGGTGGAGTGCAGTGCAGTGGAGGTGAGCGGACTCGAACCGCCGACTTCCACGTTGCGAACGTGGCGCTCTACCAGCTGAGCTACACCCCCCGGGCTCGGTCAGGCTACTCGGGGGCCGCTCCGCTCTCTGAAGGGGCCGCCGCTCCGGGCGGCATGTGTCTCTCGATGGCGACCATCAGGCGGGCCTGGAGGACAGTGGTGGTCACGTCGCCCCGGGTTCGCTCCAGGACGGCTCGGAGGGCATCGGTTGTGCGGCGCAGGCCCCCGGTCACAGCGTCGGGAAAGTCAATGGTGATTAGCACGCCGTAGACATCGTCCATCGCGGCCAAGAGTTCCTCAGCCCGGTCCTGTTGAGCCGGCCCTTCCCGGAGGCGATCCAGGATGTGGCGTCGCAACTCGCTGGCCGCTTCCGCCAGCCCTCCGAGCCAAGAGGCTGCGGCTACTCCGAGGTCTTCCGGCCCCGGCAATGGCGCCCCCGTCACCAGCGCCGCCGTCAGTCGTGCCTCGGCGTACTCCTTCTCGGCATCATGGAGCGGGCCCGATGCGGCCAGGGAAGGATGAGGCGCGAGAGCCTCCTGAGCCAGACGCAGGAAGCGCATGGCTTCGGCTGCGGTGTCCCTCGCCCCGTCGAAGTCCAACCGGTGAACGCTACGGATTGAGGCGGCGCAAGCCTGGATTACCTGGCGGCAGGCCGCGATGGCTACTTCCCGAGCCTTGTGACCCGAGGCGAGTTCGACCCGAACCGAGGCGGCCAGGGCTTCTAGTTCGAGACGGCGCGCTACTGCCAGCGCCATTTACGAAGCGCCCCGGCCGAGGATCGATCGGCCGCAGTGCGTAGCGACGGCTAGTTGGCTGACTGGCGCAGCAAGACCGGCTCCGCCATCGGGTCGAGTGGCACAGCGAAGGGCAAGAAACGCACCTTCATCTCTCGCTCGGCGGTCACATTGCGCAAGCGCACCAGCAGGCCTACATATCCACCCAGGGCCAGATCAAAAAAGACGTTCAGCGTCCAGAAGGCGCCGCCGAAAAAGATGGCCAAAAGGAGGGTGAAGGCCACGGTGGCCAACAGCCCGGTGAGGATGTCGCGCCGTCTCTTCAGTGTGCGGCTCCGGACCGCCTTGGACTTCGCCGGCGATCCGGGGCTGGCGAAGTTAGGGCCGCGAACGTTTTGCGCCGAAGCGGGCTGCGCCAGGGGCACCTGTATGGACCGGGGCGTCGTGCGGTTGAGGCCGGCCAACTGGCGACGGAAAGCGCTGATGGAGTCACCAGGTCTTCCCTCGGCCCGAGATCGGAGCGCGGGTGGGATGAGCACGGCGGCCCAAACAACAGCTAGAACCAGCAATACCAAGGTCACGCTCCTCGACCTTCCTTTACCTCGGGGACCGTACCGCGCCCCACTTGCGAAACCGCGGATGGGTATCGGGTGCTGGCGTGCCCACTTCCTACCAGCGGTTGTGAGCCTGAGGCAAACGACCAGTTCATAACGGTCCGGCTCCGTTCGACTCGTTCTCGGGGTCCTCGGGGCGCCGGTAGATCCCGGTTCGTCCGCCGGTCTTTTCCCACAGCGCCAGTTCGCTGATGGTCATGCCACGGTCGACCGACTTGCACATGTCGTAGATGGTCAACGCCGCCACGGCGCACGCCGTCAGCGCCTCCATCTCCACACCCGTGCGATCGACGGTATCGACTTGGGCCTCGACCTCGATGTGGTCGTCTCCGATCGTGAAGTTCACGAACACGGCCCCGACCAAGAGTGGGTGACAGAGGGGGATGAGGCTCGATGTCGCCTTGGCAGCCTGGATCCCGGCCACTCGGGCCACGGCGAGGACGTCGCCCTTGCTGATGGCGTTAGATGCGATCTGCGACGTTGTCTCCGGCTCCATCAAGACCTTGCAGCGTGCCCGGGCGCGCCGGTGGGTGGCCTCTTTGGGGGTGACGTCAACCATGCGGGCTCGACCCAGGGGATCGAGATGGGTGAGGCCCCGGTCGTTCACTGAGGGGAGTCTAGGGCCTGGTCGGACCTGAGATGTCCTGGCCTTTCGTGGCGGGCGCAACGGCCACTCAGGCCCCCTCAACCCCCGATTTGACTCATGGTTCGGGCAGGCTGAATGAAGTCGACCCGGCCGATGCCATGGCCGGCACCTTTGGTCGCCACATCGGCGGCCATTGCCCGCGCCAGGTCGTCGTCGGTACCACCCTGGCGCAGAATGCTCCGTAGATCAGTCTCGTCAGCGGCGAACAGGCAGTTGCGGAACATGCCTTCGGCCGTGAGGCGAACCCGGTCGCAACCACCGCAGAAACTTCGGGTGACGCTGGCCACCACCCCGATCTCGCCTCCACCGTCGACATAGCGGTAGCGCTCGGCTGGTTGGGAGCCCCGCTCACCAGCCGCCTCCAGGGGCCACACCGCTGAAATGGCGGCCACGATCTCGGCGGCCGAAACCACGTCGCCTGCCAGCCAAGCGCCATCGGCGTCGAGGGGCATGAACTCGATGAACCGCATAACTACGCCCTGGGCACGGCCAAAGGCGGCCAGGTCCAGAATTTCGTCGTGGTTGCGGCCTCTCATGAGGACGCAGTTCACCTTCACCGGATCGAGGCCTACTTCCACCGCAGCGGCGATGCCGTCGAGCACCTGGTGGAGAGCATCACGACGAGCCATGGCAGCGAAGCGCTCCCGCTGGAGCGAGTCGAGAGAGACGTTGATGCGCCGCAGACCCGCCGCCTTCAGATCGGCTGCCACCAAGCGCAAAGAAGCCCCATTGGTGGTCAGCGCCAGGTCCGTTCCCAGGGCGGCCAACTGGTGTATGAGTCGGGGAAGGTCCGCGCGCACCGTGGGTTCGCCGCCGGTGAGGCGGATGGAATTGAAACCGAAACGGTCCACACCCACCCCAGCCACCCGAACGATCTCCTCGAACGTCAAGACCTCGGCCCGCGACAGCCAGGCAAGCCCCTCTTCGGGCATGCAGTAGAGGCACCGGAAATTGCACCGATCGGTAACGGAAATCCGCAGGTCACGGACCGTACGACCGAACTGGTCGACCAACGGGAGGTTCACGTCCAGAGCGTACCCAGGGGCATGACGTTGACCGTTTCGCCCCGATGAACTCCGTAGCCATCGACTAAAAAAGCCAGGGCGTCGGCTCGGGCCATGGCCGACAACATGTGCGACCCCTGGTCGGCCAACGGGCAGGCCCGCCATCTTCCGTCATCGTCGGCGTGGAGTGTCACTCGGACCAAGTGGCACTTGCCGTCGGGCCGGCGGAGTAGATCCTCATCGGCGAGTGCAGGGTGTACCGCTCGAAAGAGTTGGTGGTGGCCCGCCATCTTGCGCAAGGCCGGGTGGGCGAAAAGCTCGAAGGAAACCATCGATGACACAGGGTTGCCGGGTAGCCCGAACACCGGGATTCCCCCGACCGTCCCGAAGGCAAGAGGCTTGGCCGGTTTCACGGCAACCTGCCACCACCACATTCGGCCCAGGCGGTTCAAGACCTCCGTGGTGTAGTCGAAATCGCCGACGCTTACTCCTCCGGAGGTGATCAACGCATGGCAGCGACCGACCCCGAACTCGATGGCCGCGCTGATGGCTGCCAGATCGTCACCGACTCGACCCAGGTCCACGGCTTCGAAGCCGGCAAGCTCGACGAGAGCCAGGAGCGTCGGGCGATTCGAATCTCGTATCTGGCCGATGAGAAGGGGCAGGGCTGGATCGACCAACTCGTCACCGGTGGACAAAACCCCCACCCGGGGCCGGCGAAAGGCCTCGACGTGGGTGAGGCCGAGGCTCGCCAGGACGCCTATGGCGCCCGCGTTAATAGGCGCCCCTGCGCGCAACACGGCTTGGCCCTGGCGTATGTCGCTGCCGGAAGTCCGGATGTTAGTTCCTTCTGGACAATCCGTATTGACGACTACCTGATCGTCATCTGACATTGATGTCCGTTCGACCATGACAACTGCGTCGGCCCCCGGTGGTATGGGGGCTCCGGTCATGATACGGATGGCCTGGTGTGGTCCAACGGTGGTCTGGGGCTGGGACCCGGCGGCCAGATTCCCGACCAACGCCAGTGTGCTGGGCGGATCGCGAACGTCGCCAGATCGCAGGGCGAATCCGTCCATGGCGGAGTTCGCGAAGTGGGGAACGTCATCAGCGGCGGTGACAGTCTCGGCCAAAACCAGACCACGCGCCTCACTGATTGGCACCCGCCGAGCCCCGACGAGATGGCATTCAGCCAAAATGGCCGCCTGCGCCTCACCGATGGAAATCATTTACCGCCTAAGCCAATTGGTCGCGCCACCACGTCGGCCAGGAAGGCACGAAATTGCGGCCCCAGATCTTCTCGATCGATAGCCAACTCGACCGTAGCGCGCAGATAGTCCAGCTTGTCCCCGATGTCGTAACGCCCGTCCACGAAGACATGACCGAACACAGGCTGGCGCTCGAGGAGCAAAGCGATGCCGTCGGTCAGCTGCAGTTCGCCCCCCACGCCGGGCTTAACCTGCTCCAAGGTTTCGAAGATCTCGGGGGTGAAGACATATCGACCCATGACGGCCAGACCCGATGGCGCGTGCTGGGGATCAGGCTTTTCGACGATTCCGAGGATGCGCACCAGGTCCGGTCCGAGTACCTCCGGACTCACGCATCCGTAGGCCGAAACTTCGCTTCGAGGGAACTCCTTCAGCGCCACTACCGAGTGGCCCGAGTCCTGGTGAATGGCCAACATGTCGGTGAGTACCGGTGACCTTTCACCCATGATGTCGTCGCCCAGGAGTACGGCGAACGGCTCGTCGCCCACGTGCTGGCGGGCAACTGAAACGGCGTGGCCCAATCCTCGTGGTTCGCCTTGACGGACGTAGTGGATATCGGCCATATCCGCAATGTCTTGCATCTGCTTCAGGAGGTCGTATTTGCCGCCCGCCTCTAAGTAGTGCTCCAGCTCGAACGAGCGGTCAAAGTGGTTCTCCACGGCCTGTTTGCCGCGGCCGGTGATGATGAGGATGTCGCGAATTCCCGCCCGAACTGCCTCTTCCACCACATGCTGAATGGCCGGCTTGTCCACTAGCGGCAACATTTCTTTGGGCTGGGCCTTTGTGGCGGGCAGGAATCGGGTGCCCAGCCCGGCAGCAGGAATTACCGCTTTGCGGACCGATCTCGCCGCCGAACTCATTCGTTGCACCGGAAATGTTCTACTCGATCGCCGCCGGTGGCCTTGGCCTTGTATAACGCCGAGTCCGCCCGCGCCAGCAGGTCGCCGGCAGTAGATCCATGGTCGGGGAAGGTGCTCACGCCGACCGAGACTGTCACCGGCACATCGCTGCGGCCAATGGTGAAGGGCGCCGAGCGCACCGCACTACGGATCTTCTCGGCAAGGCTCAGGGCGCCGGGAAGATCGGTTCGGGGTAGAACGAGGACGAATTCGTCCCCGCCATAACGCGCCACTTCGTCGACTTCGCGGGTGGCCCGACCGAGGCGTTGACCAAGGTTGGTGAGGACATGGTCGCCGGCGGGATGACCAAGGCGGTCATTGATCGCCTTGAAGTTGTCGATGTCGCAGAAAAGCAGCGAGAACGATTCGGCGAAGCGGACGCATCGCACCAGCTCCGAATCGATGGCGAGATCGAGGTATCGACGATTCCACAGGCCGGTGAGGGCATCGGTATGAGACTGTCGTTGCGCATCGCTGAGGGCCGCAGCCGCAGCCACCGCGAGCTCCGCCCGTTCCACCAACACAATGAGCTCTGTGATGTCGATGCTTGTCGGCACCTCATCGCAAGCCGATCCGGTCCCGTCGACGAGAGCTTCCCGAAATACCTGCGCAGCGGCCGCCAGTCGGCGTACCACGTCGTCGTCGCCCCGACTAGACACCTGTGCATCGTAGGAGACTGCTGATCAGGCGATCAGCCTGATGGTGGGAGTCCTATGCTCAGAGGTGGCAACGCCGGTGCTGAGGCGCGGCAGGGCCCGAGTCGGTGCGCGGCAACGCTGGGAGGAAGCACAGTGCCTAAGTACGAATACCTATGCAAAGACTGCGGTGAGAAGCTTGAGGTTGCCCAGTCCTTCACGGACGAGGCGTTGAGTGAGTGCCCGGTTTGCGGCGGCGTCCTTCGCAAGGTTTTCGGTTCAATCGGTGTAGTGCTCAAGGGCAGCGGCTTCTACCGAAACGACAGCCGGACGTCATCGTCGGGTCGACCCCGTTCGGAATCGGGATCAAGTGATGCGGGGGGGTCTGACAAGGCGTCGTCGGAGTCTTCGGCGAGCGACAAGTCGGTAACGTCGGATTCCTCCGAGGCCGGCATTGCCACCAAGACATCGGACCCTTCGCCGAATAAGCCCAAGGAGGGGTCTAAGCCAGCGAAGGAATCAGGATCCCCGAAGAAGGCGGCGTCGGCCTCCGGTTCGGCTGGTTCAGGTGTTTCGGCCCGCTCGGCTTGATCAGTCTAAGTTGACGACCGGTTTGAATTGACTACGCCCCCCGGAATCGGAGTTATCGGTGGGACGGGCTTTTACCGTTTCCTCGACGATGTCGAGGAGGTCGTTGTCCAGACGCCGTTCGGACCTCCCTCATCTCCGGTGTCGGTCGGCACCGTGGCCGGCCGCCGGGTCGCATTCATCGCCCGCCACGGCCGTGACCACGAGGTGCCGGCACACCAGGTCAACTACCGGGCGAACCTGTGGGCCTTGCGCCGCCTCGAAATCGGTCGTGTGCTCGCCCCGTGCTCGGTGGGGTCGCTCCAGTCTCACCTGCGTCCCGGCCACTTCGTCCTGTGCGACCAACTGGTGGATCGAACCCGGGGCCGGGTCGACACCTACTTCGACGGTCCCACCCTGGCCCATGTGTCGTTTGCCGATCCTTACTGCAGCGAGCTTCGCCTGGCCGTGACCCGGGCGGCCGAGGGTCTGCACCAGATCACCCTGCACCCGACCGGAACCGTGGTCGTTATCCAGGGCCCCCGCTTTTCCACTCGCGCCGAGTCTCGATGGTTCAGCGCTTCAGGCTGGGACGTGGTCAACATGACCCAGTATCCCGAGGCGGTCCTGGCTCGGGAGTTGAACCTTTGTTACTCGGGCATTGCCTTGGTGACCGACTTCGACGCCGGTCTTGAGGGGGTGGACGGAATCGCGCCGGTGACCATGGAAACCGTCTTCGCCGTGCTGGCCGCCAACGTGGCCAAGGTGACCGATCTGTTGCTGGGCGCAATCCCGGAAGTCCCGTTGGTAGCCGGCTGCGCCTGTGGCCAGGCCAGCCAGGATCCGGGCGCGCTACCGCTCTGACATGGTGTCGGGCACCCGGGTCCTTCGGACCACGCGCCCTCCCAGTTCGGGGTGCGCTACTCTGGGTTTCTCCTCGTTGCCCGCGGATCACTCCGGTGATCGTCGACCGGTGACCTCGTTGCCGGCCCGTTGCATAGGCCGGCTCACGCGAAGCCCAGCCTCCAGAGCGAGCCTCGGGCTTCACCTGAATCGAGGAGAACGCTGTGGGCAGACCGGTGTCGTCAGTGGGCGTGATCGGTGGAGGAGTGGCCCGCCTGGTCCGAGCGCCCGTGGCCTTCTGGGCCCTTACCGCCGCCGTCAGTGTCATTTCGGGTCTGAGTGCCCTACGTATGGTCGACTCCACCCGGACCATGGCGGCGCGCTACGGACCGCTGCGGCCGGTGGTGATGGCGGTTGAGGCCGTTGATTCCGGCCAGATAGTCCAAGCCGACCAGCTGGCCGTCCGCCACGTGCCGGCATCGATGGTGGCCGATGGGGCCGTCACGCGAGTGGGCTTGGCGGTCGGCCGCACCGTCGTGATTTCGCTCCTGCCGGGAGTGGCTGTGGTGGAGGCGGCGTTGGCCCCCGAGGGCCGAGGCGGCGTGGGGGCCCTGCTGGACCCGGGATCGCGGGCCGTGGCCATCCCCTTGGATACGGCTTCGCCGCCGCTGCGGATAGGCGACCGGGTGGACGTGATCGCCACCCCGCCCGACGGTACGGACGCCGAAGGGTCGTTCGTGGTGGCCGAAGCGGTCCGGGTGGTGCACGTTGCCTCGGCCGAGGCTGGCGACGAGGCGGTTACGGTGGACGTGGCTTCACAACAAGCGGTGCGGATTGCCTACGCCCTGGCCACCGGCGTGGTGAGCCTGGCCCTCAGCGCAGAGCCAGCAGTACCAGAACCCCCGCTCCGGCCACGACTCGGTAGATGACGAAGGGGCGGAAAGATCGGGTTCGTACGATTCGCAGCACCAGCCATACCGCAACAACACCGGTGAGGGCGGAACTCACGATCCCCCATAAGAATGCCGGGGCCGTCCCAGCCGGAAGCCCTCCATTGGCGACCAACTTGGCTCCCTCATAGACCAGGGCTCCGGCGGTAATCGGCACACTCATGAGGAACGACATCCGGGCCGCGGCGTCGCGACTCAGGCCCAGGAAGCGGCCGGCCGAGATGGTGGCGCCCGAGCGTGACACGCCGGGCGAAAGGGCCAGCGCCTGCGCCCCGCCCATTATCAGTGCGTCGCGAAGGCCGAGCGAACCCAGTTCTCGTCGTCCGAGAGCTCGGTCGGCCACGGCCAGCACAAGGCCGAAGGCGATGAGCATGATGGCTATCAGTGCAATGGATCCGAGTCGGCCGAGGACGGTGGCGTCCAGCGCCGCCCCCGCGATCACGCCGGGCACCGTGGCCACCACCAACAAGCCGGCCAGGCGTTCGTCGTTCGATTCGGCTCTCCGCTTGAGGAGAGCCCTGCCGCCGGCCACCGCCACCCGAGCCAGATCGCGATGGAAGTAGGCCACCAGGCCACCGAGAGTGCCGAGATGCAAGGCGACGTCAAAGGTCCGATTGAAGTCCGCTCCGGCTGCGCCAAGGCCGGTCCATCCGAACAGCCAGGGCACCAGGATCAAATGCCCGCTCGATGAGATCGGCAGGAACTCGGCCAGGCCTTGGGTAATACCGAGGACGATGGCCTGCAAAACCGGGATGGTCTCCGGCGGTTTGGACGAGGCGGCCACGGCGGCGGCCGCAAGCGAAAGCACCACTTTCTAAGTACCGCTCAACGTGAGATCGGCTACCACCAGTGAAACGCCGGCGGCCCCGCCCCGAAGCCATTCCACGTCGGCGCCGACGCCCTCGATCGAGTTCAACATGACCGACAGAGTTGAGGCCACCGTGGCCTCGCGGATGGGCTCGGCCAGTTCTCCGCGGCGGATAACAATTCCCTCGACTCCAACTGAGAAGTCCCCACTGACCGGATTGGTTCCCGAGTGCAGGCCGGAGATCGACAACACCAGCAGACCCTCGTCGATTGTGCGGATCAAGTCGTCCTGAAGCAGGGTTCCGGGAACCAAGGCCAAGGCTCGGCTGGAGACACCCGGGGTTGACTTGTAACCGCCCCGGACGGCGCAGGCATTGGAGGCAACTCCTGCCTTTCTGGCCGTATAGGAGTTGTGGAGGAACCCGGTGAGTCTCCCTCCTTCGATGAGACAGTTGCGTCGGCTGGCGAGTCCCTCGGCGTCGAACCTAGACGCGCCGAAGGCCCGGGCATCGGAGGGGTCGTCGGTTAGGCAGAGGGTGGAGGCGGCAACCACCTCCCCCACCATTCCCGTGAAGAGTGAGCGACCTTTCTGAGCCGCCTCGGCCGACAGCGCAGCGGACAACACCCCGAGGAAACGGGCCGTGATAACGGGATCGAATACCGCCGTCACCCGGCGCGACGAGGGCTTGACGGACCCCAGGAGCCGGGTCGCCCGCAGACCGGCGTCGCTCGCCGCCTTCTCGATATCGAGTTCGTCGGGATGGCGCCCGACCGAGTACCCGTAGCCGGTCTGGTTTGCCGCATTGTCGGTGCCGCCGGCGACCGCGTGAGCGTAAACCGAACAGGTCGTTCGTGAAGACGACACCCTGATGCCTGCGGTGGAGAAGATGGCGGATTCCGATCGGGTGTCGCCATAGCCGGCCGATTCCACCGCCCGGATGCGGGGATCGGCGGCGAACGTCGCCTGCTCCACGGCCAAAGCCATCCTTACCTTTTCCTCGGTTGCCACTGTGTCCAGATCATCCCGGCTGAGTGACAGTCGGGCCGGCTCGACTCCGTCGGGCTGGGCCAGACCCAGGAACTCGTCGGGGGTGGCAAAAGCGGCATTGTCGCGAGCCTCCGCCAGGACGTCGCTGGTCACCGATGGGTCGAGGGAGCCGGCGAAAGCGAAACCCTGGCGACCGTCGACTATGACCCGGACGCCGATACCAGCGGTGTCAGCCGAAGAGAGGGACTCAACATCTCCGCCGAACACCCGCACCTCGGTGTGGGTGGACCGTCCGACATAGACCTCGACCTGCTCGGCTCTACGCGCCCCATCTGCGATGTGAGCGGCTATGGCGCCTAGGTCGGGCTCACCCACCGGTGCCCCCGATGGTCATGGCCGAGACCCGCAACGTCGGTTGACCGGCCGAGACCGCTACCGACTGGCCGTCCTTGCCGCACGTCCCCGTCCAGGTCTCGAAATCGTTGCCCACGGCATCGATGGCCTTTAGCACCTCTGGACCGTTTCCGATGAGGTTCGCGGCCCGGACGGGGGCGGTGATCTGACCGTTCTCAATCAGGTAGGCCTCAGTGATCCCGAAAACGAAGTCACCGGTGGCCGTGTTCACCTGTCCCCCCCCGAGTTGAACGCAGTAGACGCCGTACTTGGTCTGGCGAATGATTTCATCGGGGTCGTCGGCACCGGCGGTGACGTATGTGTTGGTCATGCGCACCATGGGCAGGTGCTGATAGCTCTGGCGCCGGCCGTTGCCCGAGGAGAGCCGATCAGCCTTACGGGCCCGGGTCCCGTCCCACATGTAGTCGCTCAGCTCACCGTTCTCAATCAGGGTGGTGCGCTGCGCCGGCCGGCCTTCGTCGTCGACGGAGTAGGTTCCCCATTCCCTCTCATAGCCACCATCGTCAACCAGAGTTATCAATGGGCTGGCTACCGCCTGGCCCACCCGGTCACGGAAGACCGATGCGTCGCGGCCCACCAGATCGGCCTCAAGGCCATGGCCACAAGCCTCGTGGAACAACACACCGCCGGCTCCTCGGCGCAGAACGACGGCCAAGGTGCCGCTGGGCGCAGGGCGCGCTCGGAGCATGCGAACGGCCCGGCGGGCGGCGGTTCGGGCCACTTCGGCCACGTCGACATGGTCGAACAGCTCGAAGCCCATCGTGCGGCCGGGCGCTTCATATCCCGTCTGGCGCCCATCGCGGTCGGCGGCCGTGCAGGACACGAAGAAACGGGTCCGGACCTGATCATCGCTAGCCCAGAGACCCTCGCTATTGGTGACCAGTATCCGGCGGCGGAGGTCTCCGTAGGAGACGGCCACCTGGCTGATCGCAGCCGACTCGCTGCGGGCGGCGTCGTCGGCGGCAAGTAACAGGTCCGCCTTGCGGCTCTTCGTTACATCGTGGGGCATCACCCGGCCGGATTGGTCGTAACCGATGGCATTACGGGTGTCACCCGCGGGATCGGCCAGGCGGTCGAAGCCACGCCTCTCTTCAGCACCAAGCGTTGAGTCAACATTGATTGTCACTGCCGAGGTGTTTGCGCCGGCACCGCGGGCCGCCGCCCCAGCCGCTTCGGCTGCCTTGATCAGGCCCGCCTCCCGCAGGTCGCTGGTATGGGCGAATCCGGTGGTGGCGCCCTTTACCACCCGGATGCCCACGCCCCGCTCGCGTCCGGAGGTGAGCTCCTCGACCTTGGTGTCATCGAGGCGGGCCGACGATGAGGAACGGTCCTCGGCGAAGAGCTCGGCGAAGTCTCCTCCGGTCCGCAGCGCTCGGGTCAAGACACGTGATGCAACCTCAGGTTCGATCAAAGCCGAAGCGGGCGTCATGGCCAGCGATCCTAAGGGTGACAAAGTCCCTGAACCGGCCGATCAGCCGCGGCGGCTCCGCCGCGCCTCGTCGTCACTCAGCGAATCTGCGACCACTTCCAGGAATTCGGAGAGAACCGACCACCAGGCCTCGGGGGCCTCGAACTGCGGGCTGTGACCCGCGCCGGCGATCACCTCCAGGCGTGCGCCTCGGATGACCTGAGCTATTTCGTGGGAATAGCCCATCGAGGAGGCGTCGTGCTGGCCCACAACGACGGCCGTCGGAACCCGGATGGCCCTCAGGTCGTTTCCCCAGGGTTCGAGGCTCAAAAAGCGCGGGGCGAGGGCCAGCCACAGATCGGGGCTGGTGGCCAGGAGCTTGGCTCGGGTGTAATCGCGATGCGCGTCGCTGAGGGCGGCGACATCCACCGCCGAGCTGAGGGGCTGCGCCTCGCGAAGAGCAGCCATGGCGTCGGCAAGGGCAGCCATGCCCGCCGAGGCCACGATGGCCGAGCCGAGTTGGACCAGCTGGATCTCCACGTCGAGGACGGGGCCACAAAAGGTGTCCAACAGCACCAGGGCGTCGACGACATCGGGCTGCTGAATGGTGAGGCGCTGGGCGAGGATGCCGCCCATGGAATGACCGATGACGACACATGAAGACCAGCCGAGAGCCTGGATCAACCTGCCAATGTCCTCGGTGAGGATCCCGAAGCTGTAGTTCTCTTGGCCCAAAGGGGCGGAGCTGGCGCCGTGGCCCCGGAGGTCTGCCGATACCGCATGCCAGCCCTGATCGGCCAGAGGCCCGAGGGTGTCGAGGAAGTCTTCCTTGGCCCCGGTGAATCCGTGGAGCGCCAGCAATGGTCGCCCCCCCTGACCAGCCTCGATAACCGCCAGGGCAATCGCCTCGGAGTTGAGATTTCCGGTGGCGTCCACCGGACCCAATTCGACGAGTCGGGAGGAGAACGCTTCCATCTCTCGGCTCAACCTAATGCCATGCCATTGTGTCCGATTCCTAGCTCGCCCAGACAACTAGGCTCCCGGTGGTGGGGGGCCCAGCAGCGCGCCAGGAAAGCGACCTCGAGGCGCTAAGCAGCGAATTCGAATCGGTGACCGCAGAGGCACCGTCAGCTCGCGGCCGGGCTCGGGCCTTTCTCCTCATCCGCTTGGCTGCCAGCGTTGCCATGTTGGGCCTCCTGATCTCACGAGTCGATGTGGGCGCCCTGCTGCCCAGCCGGCAGCTGTCCACGTTGTTGTGGGTGGCGGCCGGGTTAGGGCTGAGCATGACCGGCGTAGTCATGTCCAGTCTGCGTTGGAAGAAGGTGCTCGAAGCCCTCGGCCGTCCGGCTGCCTTCGGGGATCTGGTGCGCCATTGTCTAGCCGGAGCCTTCGTTTCCAACTTCCTACCGAGTTCGGTGGGGGGCGACGTCCTGCGAGCCGGCCGCTTGGCCGCAGGCGGTATTTCGAAATCGGCCGCTTTCGCTTCGGTGGTGTTGGAGCGCCTCAGTGGGTTCGTGGCTCTTCCTCTCATCACGTTGGCTGCCATGGCAGTCAGTCCCGACCTACGCCACCTCGGCGCTCCGAGCGCCCTGGCCTTTTTCTTGTCCGTGGCGACCCTTGGGGGATTGGGCGTTATTCTGTTGGCCGCCGGCAGTAAGCGCGTCGGAGCTCGACTTGCCTCCGAATCCAAGTGGACCGGTTTCGCGGCAGCCCTACACCTGGGCATCAACACCACCAGTCGCCATCCGGGCGCTGCGCTTTGGGTCCTGGGGTCGGCTGTTGGCTATCAACTGGCCATCGTGGCCGCCTCGTGGGCCGGGGCCCAGGCCCTTGGCCTCTCCTTGAGCTGGTCGGCCGTCATGGCCTTCGTGCCGGTGGTGGCTATCGCCCAGGTGCTGCCGGTTTCGCTCAACGGCATCGGCCTGAGGGAAGGAGCCTTTGCTTTGTTGTTGGCTCCCCTCGGGGTGTCCACTGCCGAGGCAGTGTCGTTCGGACTTCTCCTCTACGGGATGAATCTGTTGGTCAGTCTCCTGGGTGCGCCGGCCTTTGCACTCGGGGCCCGCTCCAATCGTCGGCAACGGCCAAGCCGGCTGTCGCGTTCGGCCCGTCAGGCGCCCGTGGCCGCGTGAGGTTCCCAACTCTGTGAAATCGGTCGCCGAGGCCATCGGCGGGATTGACGCCTTGACGGCTGCGCCGGCCAGTCTCGGGGCAATCGCCGCCGACGTCGACCTGAGAATCGGAGCCCTGTTCGACGCAGAATTACTCCGTTGGAGCGCAGTTGACCCTGACCTGGCGGAGTTGTTCGGCGCCCTGCGGAGTCTGGTGTTGGCCGGGGGTAAGCGGCTGCGGCCCGCTTTTTGTCATTGGGCCTTTGTGGGCGCCGGCGGCCACGACCGCGACCCGATGGTCCGCAACGCCGGGGCCGCGTTGGAGCTGCTGCACACCTTCGCCCTCATCCACGATGACGTAATGGACGGGTCGGCCACCCGGCGGGGTCTAGACACTGTCCACCTTCAATTCGAGGCAGCTCATGGCAGTTCGGATTGGCGGGGCGAAGGGCGCCGCTTCGGAGAGGGCGTAGCCATACTTGCCGGCGACCTTGCCTTCGTTTACGCGGATCGGATGCTTGAGGGAGCCCCAACCGATGCCGTCAGCGTGTTCACCGAGCTCCGCGTGGAGGTCAACGTCGGTCAGTACCTCGACCTGGTGGGAACCGCCCGAGGCAAGGCCAGCGAAGGATCGGCCCGGCGGATTTCTCGGTTCAAGTCGGGCAAGTACACCATCGAGCGGCCTCTCCACCTGGGTGCCGCCCTGGCGGGCCGGTTGGGCGAACTGGCCCCTGCGCTTTCGGCCTACGGCTTGCCGCTGGGGGATGCATTCCAACTGCGCGACGACCTCCTGGGGGTCTTCGGCGACGCTGCCGTTACCGGCAAACCGGTGGGGGAGGACCTCCGCGAGGGCAAGCCGACCCTGCTGTGGGTCTATGCCGCGCAGAGGACCAGCCCGTCGCAGGCCCGATTGTTGGAACGCTACGGAGCTAACGATTTGAGCGAGGACGAGGTAGGGGAACTTCAGACCGTCCTGATCGACACCGGCGCCGCAGCTCGGGTGGAGGAAGCCATCGTCGATCTGGTGGAGGAGGCAGTGTCGGCTATAGAGGCAGCCCGGCTTAGCCCGGAGGCCACCACGGCGTTGGTAGAACTGGCCCATTACGTGGCCGGCAGGGACCGTTGACCGGCGCCATGGTGGACGACGAAGGCGAGCCAAGATGCGGGTAGCCGTAGTGGGGGCCGGCTTGGGCGGGCTGTCGGCCGCATGTCATCTGGCCGGGAGGGGCCACGAGGTAGTCGTCCTCGAGCGTGACGATGGCCCGGGCGGCCGGGCCGGGCTGGTGAGCGACAGCGGGTTCTCCATCGACGTGGGGCCGAGCGTATTGACCATGACCGGGATCCTGGGGGATACGTTTCGGGCCGCCGGCGCCGACATGGCTGATTACATGAAGCTCACCACGGTGGATCCCATGTACCGCGCCTGTTTCGCCGACGGCACCGAGATTCGGGTTCGTCACGGGCGCGACGCAATGACTGCGGAGATCAGCGAGGTCTGCGGCGCCAAGGAGGCGGCCGCCTTCGGGCGGTTTTGCGACTACCTCGGCGAGTTGTACCGCTTGGAGTTGCCCCACTTCATCGACCGCAACTTCGATTCGCCGCTGGATCTGGCTTGGCCCCTGCAGCCCATCATGAAGCTGGTGAAGATGGGCGGTTTCCGTCGGCTGTCAAACGTTGTTGCCTCTTACTTCTCCGATTCCCGCTTGCAGAAGCTCTTTTCGTTTCAAGCCATGTACGCCGGACTTTCGCCGTTCGAGGCCTTCGCCATCTATTGCGTAATCACCTACATGGACACCGTCGAGGGCGTCTACTTCCCCGAAGGGGGGATGCACTCGGTGCCCTTGGCGTTGGCCAAAGCGGCCGAGACGGCAGGTGCCACCTTTCGCTACGGGGCGACGGTGGAGCGGGTGGAGCGGGTCGGCACCTCGGGTCGAGCCGCCGGTGTCCGTCTGGCCGGCGGCGAGTTGGTCGACGCCGACGCCGTAGTGCTGAACCCCGATCTACCGGTGGCTTATCGAGATCTTTTGCCGGGAGTTCGGGCCCCCTTGGCTACCAGCCGTGGCAACTATTCGCCCTCTTGCGCTCTGTGGCTGGCCGGGGTGCGCGGCGCCCTGCCCTCGGGTGCGGCTCATCACAACATCCACTTCGGGTCGGAGTGGGAGGGATCCTTCGAGGCTCTGCTGAAGCGGGGCGTGAACATGCCTGATCCGTCAATCCTGGTTACCAGCGCTACCCATACCCAGCCCTCGCTCGCTCCAGACGGGTGTGTGTCGCTTTACGTGCTGGAACCAACGCCCAACCTCGACGGCAAAGTCGACTGGCCGAAGGTTCGCGACGAATTTCGCGACCGCCTTGTCCAACGGGTGCGCGGTTTCGGCTATCCGGTCGATGATGTGGTGATCGAGCGGTTCTTGGATCCGACTGATTGGCAGCGTCAGGGAATGGAACGAGGAACACCTTTCGCGCTGGCTCACAATTTCCTTCAGACTGGTCCCTTCCGACCCAACAATGTCAGTCGCAAGGTCCCGGGTCTGGTGTTTGTTGGGTCGGGAACCCTTCCGGGGGTGGGCGTGCCCATGGTTCTTTTGTCCGGTCGCCTTGCCGCCGACCGGGTCGACGCGCTCACGTCTTAGACGATGGTGGGAGTGCAGGTGACGTTGGAGGAGTCCTACGCGCGCTGCCGGGAACTGAACCGCCGCTTCGGAACGACCTACTACCGATCCACCTTTTTGCTGCCCGCGGTCAAGCGCCACCACGTTCACGCCCTCTACGGCTTTTGCCGCTACGCCGACGACATTGTCGACGATCTGGGATCCACCGCGTCGCCCGAGGCGAGATCGGCGGCTTTGGACGACTTCGGTAAGCGGTTCTTTGAGGATTTGGAACGGGGCCAGTCGCAGGACCCGGTTCTCAAAGCAGTGGTCCATACGGTGCGAGCCTTCGACATCGGCACCGATTGTTTCGTTCGGTTCCTCGTGTCCATGGCCATGGATTTTTCGGTCGATACCTACGAGACATTCGATGATTTGATGAAGTACATGGACGGGTCCGCCGCGGTTATCGGCGAGATGATGCTGCCGATTCTCGAACCCCTGGATCCGGCAGCGTTCGGTCACGCCCGGGACCTGGGCATCGCCTTTCAGCTTTCCAACTTTCTACGCGATATCGACGAGGACCTCACCCGAGGCCGGGTGTACATCCCCCAGGAGGACATCCGCCGTTTCGGCGCAGATCCCTGGAGTCGCCGGGCTACCCCCGAGTGGTGCCGGTTGATGGCCTTCGAGATTGATCGGACTCGCCAGTTCTACCGATCGGGCGACCTGGGAGTCCCCATGTTGCCCCCTCTGTCCGCTCGTTGCATACGGGGCGCCCGAGCGCTGTATTCGGGCATACTGGATCAAATCGAGGCAGCCAACTACGACGTGTTCGCCAAGCGCGTTCGGGTGCCCGGGTGGCGGAAGCTCGCCGTTGCCTATCGCATGGTTCGGCCCTGACCGGTCCCCTGGGTGCTGCATTGAAGTGTTGAACTGACGTAATGACGGTCTATTCGCGTAACCGGTTGAAGGGTTTGGCGGTCTTGGTGGCAGTGGGCGGGCCGTTATTTTTGGCTGCCGGCTTGGTCTGGCAGCACCCGGTGCAGGTCGACGAGGCCGTGGCGCGATTTCGTGAGGCAGGACCGCAGGCCAGGCTGTCTGCGCCCGGCCTTCCCGAACCCGGCGTTTACCGCTACGCCACATCGGGCGGCGAGCGCATCTCGTTCCTCGAGCACCGTCGTGAGTACAGCGACGTCACCGCCCGAATTGTCACCCGGCGGGGCTGTGGGGTGCGCGAGGAGCAGAGATTCCTGGTCCAGCACATCGAGTACTACGACCGCTGCGGCAAGCGCCTCGTCTCCTACGGCACCGACATCGCCTACTGGTGGACCCACGGAACGCAGGATTTCCTCTGCCGGGAGGGAAGCTTCGACGGTTCCGACCTGGCCGTGGGCGGTCGATCGGAATGGGTTTGCGGCGATGAGGACACCGAAGCCCGCCAGCTGGTCGAGTACGTGGCGGATGAAGTGGTGACCGTCGACGGCACTCCCCGGCCTGCTCGACGGACCCGATGGACCACCATTTTCTCAGGAGCGACCGAAGGTTCTGCCGTGGTGGACGACTGGTTCGACCCCGACACCGGTCTGGTGCTGCGGGAGGACCGCAACATTGCGCTGCGCGTGGGTTCCCCCTTCGTCGGGCCGGTTACCTACGTTGATATATCTGCCTACCGACTGCTTTCCACCGTCCCCTTGCGTTGACGATGACCGGTCACCGTAACCGGTCGGCCCTTCCACGCAACGGTGTCCCCCCGCGACGCGCGCCAACGACTTTCGATGTAGATCGCTGCCAAGCCGGCGCGGGCCAGAGGCGCCGCCAGTCCATAGAGAGGGTTTTGCCCGGACGCCCAGCGCCCCCCGGCGCTGACAACCATCGCCATCCACGGCCGACGGGTCGCCACCGGTCCGAGGAGCCAAAGAAGGTGGACAGCGGCATTGGGATGCAGGGCGGCCTGGTTCTTCACCAGACCGGCGCGCAGATCGCGGAACCCTTCGTACATGCAGGTTGACAACAGGCTCGGAGCCAGGCGCGCATCGTGTTTGCCCAACTCCCGAGCCAGATCTCGATCGTCGATGCCCGACTCCCGGACGTTCGGGTGGCTGTGTCCGCCGACAGCTTCGTAGGCCAAGCGGCGGACCAAGAAGCACTGGCCGCTGGCAAAGTCGGGTGCGAGCCCCTGGGCGGCCAGCACCAGGCCGAGCTCCGGTAGGAGGAGGCGCTCGCTGGCCGAGCGGCATCTGAGTCCCCCCACGATGCTGACCGACGTGGCTTCGGTGGCGGCGGCCATGGAGGCCAGGGCGCGGCGGTGAAGGACCACGTCGGCATCCACGAACGCCAGCCACTCGGTAGTCGCTCCCTTGGCACCGGCCGCAGCGGCCCGCGGCTTTCCCAGCCATCCGGGCGGGGGGTCGTCGGCCAGGCACACCACGGCGGCACCGGCCGCGGCGGCGCGCGCGGCGGTGGCGTCGCTGGAATGATCGTCGACCACCACCACCTCGGTGGCTTGGCCCACAAGGGCCCGGACGCACGGGCCGATCGCGTCGGCCTCGTTGCGGGCGGGGACGACGACTCGCACGCTGATATCTGGGGCGGTGGGATTTTCGGTCAGGAACCGGCGGGCGGCACCCGCCATGCGGCCAAGGCTCAGAACATTCATGATCAGGGCCGGCCCGCCCGTGGCTAGGTTTGACCTCAACTGGCCGGCCGGAGGGACATGCGAGACAAAAAAGCCGTTGGGGACCCGAAGGTTGCGGCCGACAGAGCCCACCTGCAGGCGTGGGCCGGACTCCACCAAACGGAGGTGCCCACCGGATTTGTTGGCGGCTGGGTCTCGGCCATGGCCGCGATGGCTCGGCCCTTGGCCCGCTGGGGGGTAAGCCCCAACATGGTGACCGTGGCCGCCCTGGGCGTATCGATGGCATCGGTACCCCTGGCTCGGCGCCGGGGCCCCTGGGCTTGCGCTGGGGCCTGTGCGGTGGTGACGGTCGCCGGGGTGATGGATTCTCTCGACGGCGCTGTTGCCTTGGCCGGCGGCCGGACCACCAAGGCCGGGTTCCTGCTGGACTCGGCCCTTGACCGGCTGGCCGATGCGGTGCTGGCGACGGCTCTGGCGGTCTCGGTAGCAACCCGGCGCCCCCACCACGCAGCGGCCGCAGCCCGACTTGCGGTGGCGGCCACGGGCACTGCTTGGTGGATGGAATATGTAAGGGCTCGGGCGACGCTTGCTTCGGTGCCCGAGCGCCAGATCGCCACGCCGGGAGAGCGGCCGACGCGCATAACGCTTACGGCTATCGCCCTGGCCCTGCCGCGTCTGGCCCTGGCGTCGCTCAAAGGCCAGGTGCTGATGGTGGGGGCGTCGGCCATAGGCCTCTTCGGGTGGTCCTTGCGTCGGCTGGCTGCGGAGGATTCAGTGATGACGACTGTCGATCCGGTAACCACCACCGGTTCCGAAGAAATCAGGTCCGCTCCCCCCGGGTTTGTGCCCGGGCCTTCCCCGCTCGCACCCACAGAATGATGGCCAGGGTGCACATGGAAAAGCCGAATGCGTAATCCTCTATCGGGACGTCGAAAGGAACGCGAATCCCGCTGAACTCATCCGGGTTGTAGGTAACTATGGGCGACGACAGTTTCGTGAGCCAGCCGTCCACTAGCACCTGGAAGAAGACGATTATCCCGTAGGCGATCCAATAGGTGGCGGTGCGGAAGATCCCGGAGCGCAGCCAGGCCAATTCCGCGACGATGACCACCACAACTGAAGCCAGCGACGCAATCGTGTATTCCATGGTCTCAGCGCCTCACCAGGCGGCGCAGTGGCGCCACCAATTGGTCCCACTCGCAGAGCACCCGGCGGACTGCCTCATAGGTGAGAAGGCTGCAGATGGGAATGACGATGAAGAATGAAAGCTCTTCGATCGGCAGGTTGGGAGGAATGACCCAGCCCGTGACATAACGAGGGTTGTAGTCCCAGTGGTCACGTGCGATGGCAACCATGTCCCATATGACAAAAATCACCACCACAGGAACCACTGCGGCCAGCATGCGGCGTGGCCGCCGCCACACCCGGGCTCCGAAAAAGAACTCCAGGGGTAGCGTGATCACCACGCACAGACCCATTAGAAGCAGGTACTCGTATCGGTCCACGGCCAGTCAAACTACCGACTCTCGGGGCCATCGGGGCCGACTACCAAATACGGTGTTTGCCCGGTAGCGTCGGGGCCGTCATGGCGTTGGGTCATCCGCTCCTGTCCACGGTCGAAAGTCCGGCGGACCTGGCCGATCTCGATTCGGCCCAACTCGAGGCCTTGGCTGACGAGATCCGAGCCTTCATCGTCGACTCGGTATCGGTCACGGGCGGTCATCTCGGCTCCAACCTGGGTGTCGTGGAACTGACTCTGGCCCTCCACCGTGTGTTTGATTCTCCTCGCGACATCCTGCTGTGGGATACGGGCCATCAGGCCTACGTCCACAAGATCCTCACCGGGCGGTGGGATCGCTTCAACACGTTGCGTCAGGCCGGTGGTCTCTCTGGGTATCCGTCGCGGGCCGAATCGGCCCATGACTGGGTGGAAAACAGTCATGCTTCGACCATCCTCAGCTACGCCCATGGCTTCGCCACCGCCTTGGCGCTCAAGGGAGAGACCGATCGACGGGTGGTTGCGGTGATCGGCGACGGTGCCATGACCGGCGGAATGGCCTACGAAGCCCTGAACAACATCGGCCACAGCGGCCGTCGGGTATTGATCGTCCTCAACGACAACGGTCGTTCCTACGCCCCGACGGTGTGGCGACTGGCCGCGGGGCTCACCCGGCTCCGGTTGGCTCCCGCCTACGTACGCAGCCGCGACCGTATCCAGCGTCTCCTGCGCAATGTGCCCCGCATCGGTGATCACCTGGAGTTGGGCATGGGCGGCGTGAGGGCCGCCCTTCGAGAAGTGCTGGGTCCCGATGGCTTTTTCGAAACGCTGGGCGTGCGCTACGTAGGACCGATCGAGGGCCACGATCGGGTCGAGCTGGAGAAAACGCTGAGATTGGCCGCCGAACAGGACGGTCCCATGCTGGTCCACGTCCTTACCCAGAAGGGCAAGGGCTACCAACCGGCCGAGGACGACGACGAGAAGTGCCTCCACGACGCCCCGGTGTTCGATCCGGCGGTGGGACCGCCGCCGTGGGTGCCGGCCGGCTACACCCAGGCCTTCGCCGACGCCGTGGTGCGAGCAGGGGAATCAGACACCAAGGTGGTGGTGATCACCGCGGCTATGGCGGGACCCACAGGGCTCATCCCTTTTCAAGTCCGCTATCCCGATCGCTTCCTAGACGTCGGCATCGCCGAACAACACGCGGTCACCGCGGCGGCGGGGATGGCCATGGGGGGCCTTCGCCCTGTGGTGGCCGTCTATTCCACATTCCTCAGTCGGGCATTCGATCAGATCAATCTCGATGTCGGGCTCCACCGGCTTCCTGTGGTCTTTGCGGTAGATCGCGCGGGCATCACGGGCGACGACGGCGCCTCCCACAACGGAGTGCTCGATCTCGCACTGTTCTCGCGGGTGCCGGGAATGACGATATTCGCCCCGTCGTCGGCCCAGGAGGTCGAGGTGATGTTGGCCGAGGCGCTGCGGATCACCGATGGCCCGTCGATGGTGCGCTATCCCAAGGGCCCGGCCCGCCAGGTGCCTGCCGATCAGGTCGGCTCCGGCCTCAAGGCGCGAAAGGTCAAGGCCGGGCGCGACGTGGCCATCCTGGCCGTGGGCAAAATGCTGGATGCCGCCGAGGAGGCGGCGCGCCTGCTCGCCACCCACGGAGTGGTGCCCACCATCTGGGACGTTCGCGTGGTGAAACCCTTGGATGAGGCGATGATCGCAGATGCCGCTGGCCACGCCTTGGTGGTCACCGTCGAAGACGGCGTCCGTGCCGGCGGGGCAGGGACGGGTATCGCCGATGCGCTTTCTCGAATGGCGTCGCCGTCCGAGGGCGGATCGGGTCCCCGTGTCGTCAACCTGGGTGTACCGGATCAATACCTGAGCCAAGCGTCGCCATCACGGATTCTGGTTGATCTAGGTCTCGACGGACCCGGGATAGCGGCCAGCATCTTGGCATCCTCAGCGGTCATCACCAGCGTGTCGGGCTCCTGATCGGGCGACCGCGCCTGGGGCGGCGACGCGGCTGGGTCCTTCTCATGGCAGCGGCCATAGTCGTGGGCGGATGCGCCGGAGAGAAGGACGAGACCGTTTCCGTCCGACGCCCGGTCCTTTCGACCGTTGAGGTTTCCGGCCCCGATGCATTATCCGAAGCGGCTCCACTCGCCAGTCCTCCCTCGTCAGCTGCTGTTGACTCCGGGTCGTATCCACGAGCTGCGGGCAACGTCGCGAAATCCGATCCCGGGTCCACCCCGCCCCCCCTTCCGAGCCCCACAGTTTCGGCCGGTTCGCGCCGGCCGATTCCTCCCGGGACCTATCGATACACCACCCTTGGGTCGCTGTCTACGGGGCTGGCCCTAACAGCGTTACCCACCTCCACGTTTCTCACGGCGGAAGGGATCGGGACCGGGGGTCGCCAGCACACCGTTAGAGACATGAGGGATCCGTCGGGTTCGGGGTCGGTCACCGAGACCACCTTCGAGTACCGACCCGACGGCGTCTTCCTGGTGGATTTGCAGATGGCGTCGATGTTCGCCGGCCTGGGCGACAGTCGCCGGCTGCAGCCCCCCGCCCCGGTACCGTTTCTGCCGACCGGATCAGGTCCCGGCTACTCCCGCCGCTTCGATCTTGACGCCGTGGCCCCGGGCAACAGGCCCGCCGGGGTGGCATCGGTGAGCATCGAAGCGTTGGCCCGTGAGTCGGTGGTATTGGGCAACGGCGACACAGTCGGAGCCCTGGTGATCAAGGTGGTCGTGGCGCTTCCCCCCGGGGATGTGACAGGAAATCAGGAAATCATGGTGTGGCTCGAAGACGGGACGGGCCTGTACCTGAAGGAACGGGCTGTGGGCGAGGCGGTGGCGGCCGGCGGGTTGTTCCGCCTCAAATCGGAATACCTCGCCACCCTGGACCGCCGGCTGGGTTAACCGGGCAGGTCAGGTTTCGCGTACGGGGTTGACCGCTTCGTCGATGGCCTCCAGCGTGGTCGCATCGAGAAGTACTCCGGAGGCGGCCGCATTGTCGTCGAGTTGTTCCGGACGGCTGGCTCCGACGATGGCCGACGTCACCTCCGGTTTACGAAGGACCCAGGCCAGGGCGAGTTGGGCCATGGTCAGGCCGAGGTCGCGGGCCAGGGGTCGTAGGTTGTCCACCGCCCCGAGAACCTCGTCGCTGCGCCAGCGTCCCATCATCGAACCCATTGATGAGCTGGCGCCCCGACTGTCGGCCGGTGCCGGTGTCCCCGGTCGGTACTTACCCGTCAAAGCCCCCTGCGCCAGGGGTGACCACACGATCTGTCCGATTCCGAGGCGGTCACAGAGTCCGAACACTTCTACCTCGGGCTTACGCCAGAGGATCGAGTACTCCGGCTGACTGGAAATAAAGGAGGCCACCGACGAATCGTCGCCGACCAGGTCTCGGGCCGCTTGGATCTGGTCGGGGGCCCACTCGCTGAACCCGATGTAACGGGCGTGGCCATGCTCCACCATGCGGGTCAGGGCAGTCATGGTTTCTTCCAGCGGCGTATCGTTGTCATAGCGATGGCACTGGTAGAGGTCGACATAATCGGTGTTCAGCCGGCGCAGCGAAGCATGGGACTGAATCTTGATTTGCTCGGCCGAGAGTCCGCGGGCTCCGTCGGGCATTGGGAAGTAGGCCTTGGTGGCCAGCATGTACGAGCTGCGCTCGATGCCTGCGAGCGTTTCACCGATAAACGATTCGGCAGCGCCGCCGGCATAGACGTTGGCCGTGTCAAAAAAGTTGATTCCCAAGTCGAGGCACCGCCGAATGCAGGCTTGCGAGCGTTTGGTTTCGAGACCCGCGCCGAGGGTCAGCCACGACCCGAAACTGATTTCGGGAACCTGTAAGTCGCTCGTTCCGAGACTTCGATAGCGCATGGGGCGCTGCTTACCACGCCTCGGTGGGACCATCGTTAGGGGACCGGGCCAGGATCTCTCGGACCTGGTCGTCGGTCGTCGGCGAGAAGTCCTGATACCAGCGCCCCAAGGTGCCGAACTCCTCCGGTGTGTGGGCGCACACCACCTCGTCCACCTGAGTCTCCAGCTGGGCACACACGGATGGCGGAGCAATTGGCGTGGCGACCACCACAGAAGCCGGACTACGGCGCCGAAGGGCTGCGATAGCGGCCCCCATCGTGGCGCCCGTGGCCAAACCGTCGTCGACCAAGATCACGCTGCGCCCGGTAACGGTGCAGGCCGGCCGACCATTGCGGTAAGACGCCTCGCGTCGGCATAGAACGAGGCGTTGCTCGGCCGTAACCCTTTCGACCAGATGGTCGGCCACGTGGAGGCGCCGAATGAGCGCCTTGTTCAACACCCGGACCCCGCCGGAGGAGATGGCGCCAATGGCGAGTTCCGAGCGACCCGGGAGCCCGAGCCTACGAACCAGGAAAACATCGAGAGGCAGTCCCAGGAAGGTGGCCACTTCGTAGGCGACGGGCACGCCGCCGCGGGGGAGTGCCAAAACGATGGATTGAGGGCTACGGCCATGGCCGGCCAGGCGCGTGGCCAGTTGGCACCCGGCGTTGCTGCGATCCCAGAATCGGGCTGGAAAATCATGGCCGCCGATCATGATTCACCCCTAAAGGTCGTCGCCCCCGCTATGGGCTGAAGTAGTGATTTCGGTAACCGCCAACCACGAGGCAAGAACCGATGTGGCCTCCAAGCTTTGATTGACGCCGTCTGCGACCACACTGAGCATGACCCGGACGTCGCCCAGCTCGTCGGAGCCGAGCTGGTCAGCTTCGCGTCGTAGCTCCTCGAACTCGTCAAGGCGGCCCAACAGGTCGCTTCGATAGCGGGCCAGTACCGCGGCGAACGGGGGCTGGTTAATCACAACGGTCGCTATCTACCCAGCATCGCTGATTCCTCTCGGCATTGCAGGAGAAAATTTGACGACTATGGGTACAGGGCCGAGGTGTTTCTCCTCTTGCGGCGCATCCTTCTGGCCATCGTCAGCCGGTATGTATGGCGAACGCTGCGGACATTGTTAACCCGGTCGGGCCGGAGCACCGCATCGGGTGGTCGGCGTCGTGGGGTCAACGGCGCGAAGCACTAACCCTCCAGCAGCACGCGCAGTCGTCGAAGCGCCTCCGCATTGCGTGCATGGATCGTGGGATTGACGATCGTGTGCACCCACTCGGGTGCCCTTAGCAGCTCCTCGGTCATCCGCACGAGGCAGCTTCCGTTGTCGTCAGGCTGGAGTTCGAACTTGATTCGGGCTCGTCCGATCGGCCGAAATCTGGCGAGGAGCAGTAGACGATGAGGCGCCTCCACCTCAAGCACTTCGGTGTTGTCTTTAACCTCCAGTGGCCCGAGTCCGACGGTGTGGTGGAGCCGAGATCCCACCGCCGGCCACGACGGGTCCACTGATCGGATGCGCTTGGCTCCAACCACCCAATCGGCATAGCGCCAGCCGTCGGCGAAGAGGGCGAATACTTCCGAGGGCGAGCAGTCCACCCCGATCTCGTTCACGGCCACGAAAATCGACAGGTCTATGGGCTCGGTCGGATACCGGCGGAGCGCCGGCCAAGGCGATGTCGACGGCGGTCGGAGCGCAGCGCTGCCGCAGCGGCGTTTGAACCACAGGCACCGTGGACGCCGCCTCCCGGATGGGCCGATGCCGAGGCCAGGTACAGCCCTCTTACCGGGGTCAGGGGTCCGCCCCTGCCGGGGGTCGGGCGGAAGACCAACTGCTGATGGATCTGCGCGGTACCACCGTTGACGGCACCGCCCACAAGGTTGGCGTTGGCGAGCTCCAGATCGGGAGGGGTGAAGATATGGCGCCCCAGTATCAGGGCTCCGAAGCCCGGGGCACGTTGTTCGATCTCGGCCTCCATGCTGGCCACCATGCGCTCGGTCCTCTCTTGGTCCCAAACCACAGGGGTCTTCTCATTGAGGGCGGGGACGTGGGTGTAAGCCCAAGCAGTCTCTGTGCCGGGCGGTGACCGGCTGGGGTCGGCCACACCCATCTGGCCCATCAGCAGGAACGGTTTGGGCGGAATGCGGCCCATCGCAAGATTCGCAGAAAACTCAGTTAAGTGGTCCATGCCACCGCCGACATGAACAGTCCCCGCCTGGCGCGCGGCATCGTCCACCCAGGGAACGGGAGCGCCGAGGGCCCAGTCGAGCTTTACGACGCCGTGGTCGTACTCCAAGCGGCGCACGGCCTTATGGAATTGACCGGGGAGGTGCTCGGCGGCCACCAGGTTGGTGTAAAGGCTGGAGGCGGAAACGTCAGCGAGGACGGCCTTGCCGGCGATCACCTCCAATCCGGTCACGGTTCGAACTCCACAGGCCCGGCCCTTGCGCACAACGACTTCGGTTACGGGTTGCGAGCACTGGACCCTTCCCCCCTTGCTCTCCAAGCGGCGCACGAGCGACGCCGTCAATTGACCGGCGCCACCCTCAGGGACCGGAAAGCCGACGGTTTGACCCAACATAGCCAGGAGCCAGGCAAAGAAGGCCCCCAAGGTGGACTCGGGTCCCAGATCGGTATGAAGAGTATTGCCAGCCAACAACATGGCCGCACCCTCTCCATGGAATCGCTCATGAGCCAGGCGGCGCACGGGAAGCAGCGCAAAACGGGCGAATTCCATGAGCGCGGCCGGGGTGCGTAGATTGGCGGCCATTCTCAGGCCCGGACCGATGGGCGGGAATGGACTCAACAGTGCATCCACCAACGGTCCTCGGATCCGGTGCCACTCAGCCACCAACTCCCGCCAGGCGTCACCGTCGCCTGCTCCGAAACGCTCCACCGATTCCGCCGTCGCGTCAATGTCAGTAGATAGGGTCGCGCTGCGACCGTCATCGAAGACATGGGCGAGAACCAGGGGGGCCCGACACCACCGCAGCCCGTAGTCCTCCAAGCCCAATCCGTTGATGGTCGGCGAAATGGCAGCAAGGGGATAGAAGGCACTGAAAAGGTCGTGATGAAATCCCGGCTGCGTCAGCTCACCGGAGCGAACTGCGCCGCCAGGCTCGGGCGCCGCCTCCAGTACCACCACCGTCCAACCAGCGTCGGCCAGGAGGTTGGCTGCAACCAGTCCGTTGGGGCCCGAACCTATGACAACCGCATCGGGATCCGATGGCCAATCCAGATCTTCGGTATGGGCAGATGGCACCGTCGATGTCTACCCCCCATCCGAATCGGCTACCACCGAGGCGGCGCCGCGTCCAAAAGATTGGGTAGCCGAGGACCCTCGCACCCGATTAGGTCGACTGACCAGCGGCGTTTCTTCCCCGGAAGTGCGGGGTAGCGCATGTTCGGCGCGAGACAGGGGAGCGTGAGGCGAATGGTGAAGATCGGCTACTTCTTGTCGTCCGAGGAGCACGGACCGATGGAGTTGGTCCACCAGGCCCAGATGGCCGCAGATGCTGGTATCGAGGCCGTGTGGATTTCGGACCACTTTCATCCCTGGCTCGACGAGCAGGGCCAAAGCTCCTTCGTCTGGAGCGTGATCGGCGGCATTGCCACAACGACCGAGTTAATGGTGACTACGGCGGTCACCTGCCCGACTATTCGAACGCACCCTGCGATCGTGGCCCAGGCGGCGGCGACGTCGGCGCTAATGCTCAACGGTCGCTTCGAGTTGGGCGTCGGCACAGGCGAGAACCTCAACGAGCACGTTCTCGGTGACCGTTGGCCCACCACCGATGAACGGCTGGACATGCTCGACGAAGCGGTCGAGGTCATGAGGGCGCTTTGGACCGGAGAAGAAGTCAACCATCGGGGCCGTTACTACGTGGTGGAAAACGCCCGCATCTACTCCAACCCGGAGTCGCCCCCGCCGGTGGTGGTCAGCGGTTTCGGGCCCAAGGCCACGAAACGGGCTTCGCAGTTCGGCGATGGATATGCCAACACCAAGCCCGACAAGCAGCTTGTCGATCTTTACCGAGACAAGGGCGGCCGGGGCGAGGCGTCGGCGGGACTAAAGATCTGTTGGGGGCCGAGCGTCGAAGACGCCAAGGCGTTGGCACACCGGCTGTGGCGATCGGCGGGGGTACCCGGAGAACTCACCCAGGAACTACGGACGCCTGTTCATTTCGATCAGGCGTCCCAATTGGTCGAAGTGGAAAAGCTGGCTGAGAAGATTCCGTGCGGGCCGGATGTGGCCCCCATCGTGGCTGCCGCCGCTGAGTATATCGAGGCCGGTTTCGACCGCCTGTATATAGGCCAGATCGGCCCTGACCAAGCTGACTTCTTTCGCTTCTTCAGCGCGGAGCTGTTGCCCGCACTTCGCGAACTGGGCGCCTCGACCCATTGATCTCTCGACCTTAGCTTGGCGAGGCGATTTTACGTGGCGTCGGCGTTGGTCAGATTGATTGCCCACCGATTCTGATGGGCTTCTCGATGAGATGGGGCACCGGCGGCGGGCCGTCCTGGTCGAACCAGGGATCGTTGCCGGGGGCGTCGGGGTTCAGTCGCCACTTGCGGCCGACACGGTCGATGCCGATCGGGTACAACGTCAGGGCACCGTCGGAACCGAAGTGCATACGCAGAAAGTGCTTGAGGTCTTGGCGGTGTAGGGGGGCGTACCCCTCATTACCGTGAAAACCAAGGCAGTTCGTGGCCCAGAGATATCCCGAAATACCCACCGTTCCTCCGATGCCACCCAGGAAGAAGACCGACTTAAGAAAGACGACCAAAGACCAGCCGCCGCGCAGGTCGTACCCCGACGAGAGCTGAGAGGCAACGACCATCACCCCGGCCACCGTGGCGAGTTGCAGCGTGGAATGCACCAACCCGACCAGGAAGCGGCCCACGCCGCTGGTCTCGTGGGCTAACCGCATCATTGCGGCTAAAGACACCATCATCAGCAGGATGAGAAGGAAGGCCGTAGGGCTTTCCCATAGCGCGCGACGGAGGTCGCCCAGGTCTAGCGCGACGTGACGGTCTCGCAGGTGCAAGCCCATCATGAACGCCAACAGCACCTGCACCGTGCCGAATACCGCAGCAAGGGGCAGGTTGTAGGGAGGGAGTAGCCAGATCCGTTTCCGC
>Ga0187894_10001247_pt1 | contig 33048 bp, 25 predicted proteins | sample GBC1701081metaG_FD_136650 | JGI IMG/M metagenome (GOLD analysis project Ga0187894, IMG submission 136650) | White microbial mat communities from a lava cave in the Kipuka Kanohina Cave System on the Island of Hawaii, USA - GBC170108-1 metaG ...
AAGCGCCTGAGCGAGGAACTGCGGACGGGCACCTACCGGCCGCAGGCGATCCGCCGGCACTACATTCCCAAACCGGGAAGCCAGGAGCAGCGTCCGCTGGGGATACCAACGGTGCGTGACAGGCCCGATCATCACCCGGTCGGTGCCACGGGCGGCGATGGTCGGTGTTATGCGGTCGAGGATCTCATGGAGGTCGGCACGCCATACATTGCGGCCGTCGATGACGCCGAGAGACAGGACCAGGTCGGCGGGCGCCTTTGCGTGCACCACGGCGAGCTGTTCGGGCGCGCGCGCCAGGTCGAGATGTAGCCCGGCCACCGGCAACGACAGCGCGGTATCGAGATTGTCGCCCAGCGCGCCGAAATAGGTCGTCAGCAGCAGCCGAAGCCGGGGCGCCGCCATGGCCAGCGTGGCGTAGGCGCTCTTCAACGCAGCGCGCGCGGCATCGTCGAGATCGAGCATGAGGCAGGGTTCGTCGATCTGCACCCACGCCGCGCCTTCGGCCGCGAGTTGGCGCAGCACGGCAAAGTAGACCGGCAGTAGGCCGGGCAGCAGCGGCAGCGACGACAGGCCGTCATCCTTGCTCTTGCCCAGCAGCAGATAGGTGACCGGCCCCAGCAGCACCGGCCTGGTACGGAAACCCAACGCCGCCGCCTCGCGGTATTCGTCGATCACCTTGGTCGACGCCAGCTCGAAATCCTGGCCGCGCGTGAATTGGGGCACCATGTAGTGGTGATTGGTGTCGAACCACCTGGTCATCTCGAGCGCCGGCACGTCACCGCCCGCATCCCTGCGCATGCCGCTTGCCATCGCGAAGTAGGTCTCCAGCGAGACCGGCCCGCCTTGCCAGCCATAGATCGCCGGTATGGCGCCCACCATCGCGGTGGTGTCCAGGACATGGTCGTAGAGCGAGAAGTCGTTGCTCGGGATATGCGTCACGCCGCCGGCACGCTGGCGTGCCCAGGTCGCCGCTCGCAGGCCGCCCGCCGCCTCGAGCAGAGCGCTGGTATCGGTTTTGCCAGCCCAATGGCTTTCCAGCGCCTGAGTCAATTCGCGGCGCGGGCCGATGCGAGGGAAGCCAAGGGTACTGACAACGATCGACATGGCGACGTTTTCCTCGAACGGCGTGAAATGTCAGTCGCTGCGATCCGGTGGTCCGTTCGGCAGGATCGTGCGCACGATCGAGGCATCGAGCGCTTCGTAGTCGTGATAGCCGATGGTGGCGTAAAGCTCGGCGCGGGTCTGCATGCGCTCGACCATGCGGTGGGTGCCGCCGTCACGTTGGATGGCGGCGTACAGCTCTTGCTGCGCCTTGTTGGCGACGCGTAGAGAAGATACCGGCCAGATGACCATGCGGTAGCCCATCGCCTCGAACTCCGAGGCGGTGAAGAACGGCGTGCGGCCGAACTCGGTCATGTTGGCCAGCAGCGGCACGCCGGGCATCGCCCGGGCGAAGGCACGGAACATCTCGGCGTCGATCAGCGCTTCAGGAAAGATCGCGCCGGCCCCGGCTTGCAGATAGAGCTTCGCCCGCGCGACCGCGCCCTCGATGCCCTCGCTCGCCGCCGCATCGGTGCGCGCGATCAGAAACAGGTGCCGTCGCGCCTTGGCGGCGGCGGCGATCTTGGCCGCCATGTCGTGCGGATCGGCCAGTTTCTTGTCGTTGAGGTGTCCGCACTTCTTGGGCAGGAGCTGGTCCTCGACATGAACGGCGGCAGCACCCGCTTCCTCGAAGGCTCGCACCATGTGCATGACGTTGAGGGCCTCGCCATATCCGGTGTCGCCGTCGACCAGCACCGGCAGGCCGCTGCGCGCAACCTGGCGGATGAAGAAGCAGACCTCGTCGACGGTAATGATGCCGAGATCGGGCAGGCCCATCGACGCCGTCATCGCCGCGCCCGAGAGATAGGCCGCCTCGAAGCCAGCGCTCTTCGCCTGCAGTGCCGCCTGGCCGTTGTGCGTGCCGGGCAGGCCGAGAATGCCCGGCCGCGCGAGGCGTTGGCGGAAGCGATGCCCAGCGGGCTGATCGGGAAGGTCGTCGGCGACTAGGTAAGGCACGGATACCTCACGCCGCACGCGACTCGGACGACGACGGACCGCGCTGCGCCAGAGGGACGAACTTGCGATTCTCGGGACCGGTGTAGATCGCCGAGGGTCGGATGATCTTGTTGTCGATGCGTTGCTCGATGACGTGGGCGCACCAGCCTGAGGTCCGCGAGATCACGAACAGCGGTGTGAACATCGCCGTCGGCACACCCATCAGGTGGTAGGAGACGGCGCTGAACCAGTCGAGATTGGCGAACATCTTCTTGGTTTCCGCCATGGTCGCTTCGATCCGGTCGGCGACCGCGAACATCGCCATCGAGCCGGTCTCCTCGGCCAGCGTGCGCGCCACGCGCTTGATCACCTCGTTGCGTGGATCGGCGATCGTGTAGACGGGGTGACCGAAGCCGATGACCACCTCTTTCGCGGCGATGCGCCGGCGGATGTCGGCGTCTGCCTCGTCCGCGTCGGCATAGCGTTGCTGGATCTCGAAGGCGACCTCGTTCGCGCCGCCATGCTTGGGACCCCGCAGAGCGCCGATCGCGCCTGTGACCGCCGAGTAGAGATCGGCGCCGGTGCCGGCGATCGAACGGGCGGTGAAGGTCGAGGCGTTGAACTCGTGCTCGGCATAGAGGATCAGCGAGGTGTCCATCGCGCGCACATGCGAGGCGCTGGGCCGCGCGCCGTGCAGCAGATGCAGGAAGTGCGACGCGATGCTGTCGTCATCGGTTTCGACCTCGACGATGCGGCCGTGATGGGCATACTGGTGCCAGTACAACAGCATCGAGCCCAGCGAGGCCATCAACCGGTCCGCGATGTCGCGCGCACCGGCATGATTGTGATCGTGCGCTTCGGGCAGCACGCAGCCCAGCGCCGAAACGCCCGAACGCATCACATCCATCGGATGCGCTGCCGCCGGGATGGCCTCCAGCGTGCGCTTCACCGCTGCCGGCAGGCCGCGCAGCGACCGCAGCTTGGTCTTGTAGGCCACGAGCTGCGACTGGGTCGGCAGCGCGCCGTGGACCAGGAGGTGGGCGATCTCCTCGAAGACACAGCGCTCGGCGATGTCGAGGATGTCGTAGCCGCGATAGTGCAGGTCATTGCCGCTGCGGCCGACCGTACAGAGTGCCGTGTTGCCGGCCGGCACGCCCGAGAGAGCGACCGACTTCTTCGGCGTATGGGTGATGGGATGGGCCATGCTGGAACCCCCTGATCTCATGTCGCCGGCGCGAAGATGGTGCGGGTATCCACCTTCGCGAGGTGGTCGATATCGACCGCGAACGTAAGGCCGCCGAGCTCCTCGGCAGCCAGGCGGGGCAGGCGGCCGACCGTCTCGAGAAAGCGGTTCTGTTCGGCTTCGGGCACGATGCCTTGCGCCAGGATCCGGAACTTCTTCACGTAGTCGGGACGGCGCCACGGCGTGGCGCCGAGCGGGTGCGCGTCGGCGACCGCGAGCTCGTCCTCGATCACGCGTCCGTCGTTGAGCGTGATGGTGACGTGGCCGCCAAACGCCTTGATGGCCGGATCGGTCGCATGGTAGCGCCGCGTCCACTCGGGATCCTCGACGGTGTGCACCTTGTGCCACAGCGCCACCGTGTCGGGCCTCTGCGCGCGCTCCGCCGCGTAAGAGCGCGCGTGGTGCCAGCCGCCGTCCTGCAGCGCGACGGCGAAGATGTACATGATCGAATGGTCGAGGGTTTCACGGCTCGCGTTCGGATCCATCTTCTGCGGATCGTTGGCGCCGGTGCCGATCACGTGGTGCGTGTGGTGGCTCGTGCGGATCAGGATATCCTTGACGCGCGCGACGTCGCCGACCTTCGGCCCCATGCGTCGCGCCAGGTCGATCAGCGCCTGGCTCTGATACTCCGCGGAATGCTCCTTGGTGTAGCTGTCGAGAATCGCGCGCTTGGCCTCGCCAGGCTCCGGCAGCGGCACCTCGTAGACCTTGCTGGGGCCGCCCAGCAGCCAAGCGATGAAGCCGTCTTCGCCCTCATAGGCCGGCGAGGGCGCACCCTCGCCGCGCATGGCTCTGTCAACCGCCTCGACCGCCATCTTGCCCGCGAAGGCAGGTGCATAGGCCTTCCAGCTCGAGATCTCGCCCTTGCGCGACTGGCGTGTCGTCGTCGTCACGTGCAGCGCCTGCTGCACGGCCTGGTAGATCGTCTCCACCGGCAGGCCGAGCGCCGAGCCGATGCCGGCGGCGGCCGCCGGCCCGAGATGGGCGATGTGGTCGATCTTGTGCTCGTGCAGGCAGATGCCCTTCACGAGATCGATCTGGATCTCATAGCCGGCAGCCAGGCCGCGCACGAGGTCGGCGCCGGCGAGGCCGCAATGCTGGGCGACGGCGAGGATCGGCGGAATGTTGTCCGCGGGGTGCGCGTAGTCGGCGGCGAGGAATGTGTCGTGGTAGTCGAGCTCGCGCACCGCCACACCATTGGCCCATGCCGCCCATTCCGGCGAGACCCGCCGATTGGGATAGGATGTGAGGCCGTAGACCGTGGCGCCGGGCCTGTAGGGATGCGCCATCGCCTGGGCCCGCGCACTCACCACCGGCGCACGGTTCAGCGAAGCCGCCGCGACCGCTGCGTTGTCGATGATGCGGTTGCCGATCATCTCGACAACATCGTCGCTCACGGCCACGGGATCGGCGGCTACCGTCGCGATCTTCCAGGCGAGCTGGTCCTGGCGCGACAGCGCTTCGGCTGATTTGTACGTACGAACACGGTGCAGCTTCACGAGGCGTCTTCCTGGCTGAGGGGTGAGTCACCCCTCTCCCCGCGTGAGCGGGGAGAGGGAGGGGCCCGTCGCGCAGCGATGGGAGGGTGAGGGGTACGATCGACCAGTCCCCATTTTCACTGCATGGCTTGGCCGTTCCTACCCCTCACCTTCCCATGCTTGCGGCATGGGCCCCTTCCTCTCCCCGCTCGCGGGGAGAGGAGAGAATATGGGTAGCTGTTCACCGGGGCGGTTTGCATGATCGATCGCTTCAGGGCTTGCGGAAGCTGCGGATGCTCGCAATATGCGCAAAAGGATGACTGCGCGAAATGACTGAATTTGCTTATATTTGTGTAGTCCATGCGGTGAATTTGCAAACTTTGCGGATCATTGATGAGCAAAGCCTTCATGGGGGTCCGGCTGCGGCGGCTGCGCGAGGAGCGGGGCCTGACCCAGGCCGCGCTGGCGACGGCGCTGGGCCTGTCGAACAGCTATCTCAGCCAGCTGGAGAAGAACCAGCGGCCGCTCACCGTGCCGGTATTGCTGAAGATCAATGCGGTCTTCGGCGTCGACGTGCAGCTCTTCTCCGAGGACGACGAGGCGCGGCTGATCGCCGACCTGCGCGATGCGCTGTCGGAGGCGCAGACCGGTGAAAGCGTAGCGCTGGCCGAGATCCGCGAACTGGCCTCGAACATGCCGGCGGTGGGACGCGCGCTGGTGACCTTGCACGGCCGCTATCGTCAGGCGATCGAGCGGACGCAGGCCCTGGCAGCGCGGCTGGGCGATGACGGACCGACGAGCGGTCTGCCGCCCATGCCCTTCGAGGAAGTGCGCGATTTCTTCTACGCCCGTCACAACCACGTCGCTGAACTCGATGAGGCGGCGGAAGCGCTCTATGCGCACGCCGCGCTGGCGCCGGGCAGCGTGCATGTCGACCTGGCTACCTATCTCGCGAAGCGTCATGGCATTCGGGTCGCCTTTGATGCGTCTGACGACGGCGAGGGTACGCAGCGCCTGTATGATTCCCGCAGCCAGGTCCTGCACCTGTCGCCCGGACAGCGGCCCGGGCAGCACGCGTTCCAGATGGCGGCCCAGCTTGCCTTTCTGGAGATGGAAGACACGATCCGCTCGCTGGTCGACGCGGCGTCGTTCACCGGGCCGGAGGCGCGCGCGCTCGCGCGTATCGGGCTCGCCAGTTACTTCGCCGGCGCGCTGGTGCTTCCCTACATCGCCTTCCTGCGGGCGGCCGAATCGTCGCGGTACGACATCGAGCGCCTGGGCCGCCAGTTCGGCGTCGGCTTCGAAACGGTGTGCCATCGGCTGAGCACACTGCAACGGCCCGAAGCCAAGGGTGTGCCTTTCTTCTTCGTCCGCGTCGATCGTGCGGGCAACATCTCCAAGCGACAGTCGGCAACCGATTTTCACTTCTCGCGCGTGGGCGGCACATGCCCGCTGTGGAATGTCTATGAAGCCTTCGCACACCCTGGTCGCATCCTGACGCAGCTCGCCGAAATGCCCGATGGCCGCACCTACCTCTGGGTCGCGCGTACCGTCACCCGCGGTCACGGCGAATACGGTGCGCCGGGCAAGACATTTTCCATCGGCCTGGGCTGCGATCTCCGGCACGCCGCCAAGCTGGTCTACTCGAAAGGCCTCGACCTCGGGCACACGCGGGTCGCGACGCCCATTGGCGCGGGCTGCAAGATCTGCGAGCGGCCCGTCTGCCCTCAGCGCGCCTTCTCGCCGATCGGCAAGGCGCTCGCGATCGACGAAAACCGGCACCGTTTCGTTCCCTACAAGACGGCATGAGCCGTTCTGCCTGAGAGCACCGACGCCCCGTAGGGGCTTTACCAGCATTACGGCGCAGCGATAGAATGCGAGATCGTTTGTCTACGAACGATCTGCTGTAAGCCTTGTGCGGTGCGTCATTCTTTCGTCAATCTGCGTTTATTCGAACCAGGGGATCCGACACCATGAAACGCAGGACTGTCCTCGGACTTGCCGCCAGCGCGGCGGCGGGACTCGCGCTGCCGGCGCGCACGCAATCCGGTCCGATCAAGATCGGTGAGCTCAACAGCTACAAGGTCTTTCCCGCCTTCCTCGAGCCCTACAAGAAGGGCTGGGAACTGGCGGTCGAGGAGATCAATGCCGCAGGCGGCGTGCTGGGCCGCAAGATCGAGATCGTGTCGCGCGATGACAGCGGCACGCCGGGCGACGCGGTACGCGTGGCAGAGGAACTGCTGAGTCGCGAGAACGTCGCCTTCCTGATCGGTACCTTCCCGTCCAATGTCGGGCTCGCCGTCGCCGATTTCGCCAAGCAGCGCAAGACGCTGTTCATTGCCGCCGAGCCGCTGACCGACAAGATCGTGTGGGACCAGGGCAACCGCTACACGTTCCGCCTGCGCGCCTCGACCTACATGCAGACCGCGATGCTCATCCCCGACGCGGTGAAGCTGCAGAAGAAGCGCTGGGCCGTGGTCTATCCCAACTATGAGTACGGCCAGTCGGCCACCGCCGCGTTCAAGAAGCTGCTGCAGGCGCAGCAGCCCGACGCCACGTTCGTGACCGAGCAGGCGACGCCGCTGGGCAAGATCGAGGCCGGCGCCGTGGCCCAGGCCATCGCCGATGCCAAGCCGGACGCGATCTTCAGCTCGCTGTTCGGGCCCGACCTCGCCAAGTTCGTGCGCGAGGGCAACCAGCGCGAGCTGTTCAAGAACGTCGCCGTCTTCAACCTGCTGGCCGGCGAGCCGGAGTATCTTGATCCGCTGAAGGAGGAGACGCCGCCTGGCTGGTACGTCACCGGCTATCCGTGGAACGAGATCAAGACGCCGGTGCACGACAAGTTCCTCGCCGCCTACCAGGCGAAGTACAAGGACTACCCGCGGCTGGGCTCGATCGTGGGCTACTCGACCGTGCTGTCGGCGGCGGCGGCGATCAAGAAGGCCGGCGTGCTCGACCAGGAGAAGCTGGTCGACGCGATGTCGGGCCTGACGCACAGCACGCCGTTCGGCGACATCACCTACCGGCCGCTCGATCACCAGTCGACCATGGGCGCCTATGTCGGCCAGCTCGGCGTCAAGGACGGCAAGGGCGTGATGGTCAACTGGCGCTATGTCGACGGCAAGGACGCCGTGCCCTCCGACGACGATATCCGCCGCATGCGGCCAACGAACTGATCTCAAAAACTCCTCCCCAGCTCTGCTGGGGAGGTGCCCCGAAGGGGCGGAGGGGAGCTAACGTGGTTTTGGTAACGAAGACCACGTCTGGTCCCCCTCCGGCCTTCGGCCACCTCCCCCAGCGAGACTGGGGGAGGGAACGCGCCCCGTGACCTTCGCCAGTTTCATCGCCCAGCTTCTCAACGGTCTGGCCGGCGCCTCGTCGCTGTTCATGGTGGCGGCCGGCCTGTCGCTGATCTTTGGCGTCACGCGCATCGTCAATTTTGCGCACGGCTCGCTCTACATGCTGGGCCTGTACGGCGCCTACGCCCTGCTCGAAGGCCTCACGACCAAGCTGTTCGTCTTCGGCGGCTTCGGCCGCACGCCGCTGGGATTCTGGGCGGCGGTGGTGATCGCTGCCGTCCTGGTGGGCGTCGCGGGCGTGCTGATCGAGGTGCTGGTGCTGCGCCGGATCTACCGCGCGCCCGAGCTGTTCCAGTTGTTGGCCACCTTCGCCGTCGTGCTGGTCGTCAAGGACATCGCGCTCGCGGTGTGGGGCGCCGAGGACCTTGTCGGCCCGCGCGCGCCCGGTCTCAGCGGCACCGTCACCGTCCTCGACCGCCGCGTGCCGCAATACGACCTGGCGCTGATCGTGATCGCGCCGCTGGTGCTGCTGGCGCTGTGGCTGGCACTCAGCCGCACGCGGTGGGGTGCCCTGGTGCGCGCCGCCACGCAGGATCGCGAGATGGTGGGCGCGCTGGGCGTCAATGAGACCTGGCTGTTCACCGGCGTCTTTTTCATCGGGTCGCTGCTGGCGGGCCTGGGCGGCGCGCTGCAGTTGCCGCGCGAGCCGGCGCATCTCGGGCTGGACCTGGCGCTGATCGCCGATGCCTTCGTGGTGACCGTGGTCGGCGGCCTGGGCAGCGTGCCAGGCGCCTTCCTGGCCGCGATCCTGATCGGTGTGGTGAAGGCGTTCTGCGTCGCGCTGGGCACGCAGAGTATCCTCGGCTTCGAGATCTCGTTCTCGCGGCTCACCCTGGTCGTCGAGTTCCTGGTGATGGCCGCCGTCCTGGTGGCGCGCCCCTACGGCCTGCTGGGCCGGCCGCCGGTGCTGCAGCGCTCGGCCGGCGAGCCGGCGCCGCCGCTCGCCCTGCCGCGCTGGCCACTGTGGGCGCCACTGATGGTGCTGCTGGCGCTGGTGCCGCTGGCGATGGGCCAGGACCGCTACCTGATGGTGCTGCTAACCGACATCTTCATCTTCGCGCTGTTCGCCGTCAGCCTGCATGTGCTGATGGGGCCGTCGGGCATGGTGTCGTTCGGACACGCTGCCTATTTCGGCATTGCTGCCTATGCCGCGGCGCTGCTGCTGAAACGCGCCGCACTGCCGATGGAAGTGGCGCTGCTCGCCGCGCCCGTGGTCGCTGGCGGTTTTGCGCTGCTGTTCGGCTGGTTCTGCGTGCGGCTGTCGGGCGTCTATCTCGCGATGCTGACCTTGGCCTTCGCGCAGATCGCCTGGTCGGTGATCTTCCAGTGGGACTCTTTCACCGGCGGCAGCAACGGCATGATCGGCGTCTGGCCGTCGGGCTGGCTGGCGTCGAAGAGCACGTATTACTGGCTGGCGCTGGCCCTATGCGGCATCGGTATCGCCTTCCTGTGGCGCATGCTCTTCTCGCCGTTCGGTTACGCGCTGCGCGCCGGCCGTGACTCGCCGCTGCGGGCCGAGGCCATCGGTATCGACCTGCGGCGCCAGCAATGGTTCGCCTTCGCCGTGGCGGGCGCGCTGGGCGGCCTGGCGGGTGCGCTGTTCGCCTTCTCCAAGGGCAGCATCTCGCCCGAGCTCACCTCGATCGCGCTGTCGACCGATGCGCTGGTGATGGTGCTGTTGGGCGGGGTCGAGACCCTGACCGGCCCAGTGGCCGGCGCCGCCGTCTTCACGTGGTTGAAGGACGAACTGGCACGCCGCACCGAGTTCTGGCGCGCGCTGCTGGGCCTGGTGATCCTCGCCCTGGTGCTGCTCTTCCCGCAAGGGATCGCCGGCGGTACCCGCCAGCTCTGGGACCGCCTGCGGCGGTCTTCCTCCCCAGCTTCGCTGGGGAGGTGCCCCGAAGGGGCGGAGGGGAGGCCACGTGGTCTTGGTAATGAAGACCGCGTCGGGTCCCCCTCCGACCTTCGGCCACCTCCCCCACTGCGTGGGGGAGGGCCATGACCGTCCTCGACGTGCGCGGTCTCTCCAAATCGTTCGGCGGTGTGCGCGCGGTCGACGATGTGCACTTCACCGTCGCGGCCGGCGAGCTGCTGGCGCTGATCGGGCCCAACGGGGCGGGCAAGTCGACCTGCTTCAACATGCTCAACGGACAGCTGCGTCCCGATGGCGGCAGCGTGCAGCTCAACGGCCGCAGCATCGTGGGCCTGCCGCCGCGGCGTGTGTGGCGGCTGGGCGTCGGCCGCACGTTCCAGATCACGGCGACGTTCGTATCGATGACGGTGCGCGAGAACGTGCAGATGGCGCTGCTGTCGCATCATCGCCGCATCCGCGCCGTCTTCGCGCGCGCCGGCGATCTCTACCGTGTTGAGGCCGACGCGCTCTTGGAGCGGGTCGCCATGCGCGACCAGGCCGAGCGCGTCTGCGGCGTGCTGGCCTATGGCGATCTCAAGCGGGTCGAGCTGGCGGTGGCGCTGGCCAACGATCCCAAGCTGCTGCTGATGGACGAGCCGACCGCTGGCATGGCACCCAAGGAGCGCGTGCAGCTCATGGAGCTGGCGGCACGGCTGGCCCGCGAGCGGGCGATCGCGGTGCTGTTCACCGAGCACGATATGGACGTGGTGTTCGCCCATGCCGATCGCGTCATCGTGCTCGATCGCGGGCGATTGATCGCGCAGGGCACGCCGGCCGAGGTGCGCGCTGATCCGCAGGTGCAGGCCGTCTATCTCGGTTCCGGTGCGATGTACGGCCATGCCCACTGACGGCCCGAACCTTCGTGCGATGCTGCAGGTCGATGGCCTGCACGCCTACTACGGCCGCGCCCACATCCTGGCCGACGTGGCGCTCGCGGCGTCGGCCGGCGACGTGCTCGCGCTGCTGGGCCGCAACGGTGCCGGCAAGTCGACGACGATGAAATCGATCATGGGGCTGCTGCGCCCGGCCGACGGCACGGTCACCTTCGACGGCACCCGAATCGACGGCCTGGCGCCCTATCGCATCGCGCGGCTGGGGCTGGGTTTTGTGCCCGAGGACCGCCGCATCTTCACTGACCTGTCGGTGCTGGAGAATCTCGAGGTTGGGCGCCAGAAGGCGCGCGCTGGCGCGCCGACCTGGACGCCCGAAAAGCTGTTCGAGCTGTTCCCCAATCTCGGCCGAATGAAGAGCCGGCCGGGCGGGCGCATGTCGGGCGGCGAGCAGCAGATGCTGACGATCGCGCGCACCCTGATGGGCAATCCCAAGTGCGTGCTGCTGGACGAGCCGTCGGAGGGCCTGGCGCCGCTGATCGTCGAGCAGATGGCTGAGGCCATCCGCGCCATGCGGTCGGAGGGCTTGTGTGTGATCCTGTCGGAACAGAACCTGCATTTCGCGTCGCTGGTCGCCGACCACGCGGTGATCGTCGAGAAGGGCCGGGTACGCTTCGCCGGAACCATGGATGACCTGCGCGCCGATCCCGCGGTGCGCGAGCAGTATCTATCGGTGTGAAACAATGACCTCATCGCCCTCCATCGTCGTCGGTATTGATGTCGGCGGCACCTTCACCGACCTGATCGCGGTCGATCAGCAGAGCCGTGCGGTGTCACTGGCCAAGGTGCCGACCACACCCGACAACCAGGCCTTCGGCTTTGTTGCGGCACTGGAGCAGGCCGGGCTCGACCCGCGCGCCCTGCAGGCCATCGTGCACGGCACCACGACCACCACCAACGCGCTGCTGGAACGCAAGGTCGCCAAGGTCGGCCTGATCACGACCAAGGGCTTCCGGGACGTCCTGGAGCTGGGCCGCCGCACGCGGCCCAAGCCCTACGGCCTGACCGGCAGCTTCGAGCCGCTGATCCCGCGCGAACTGCGATTGGAAGTAACTGAACGCATGGACGCCGAGGGCGAGATGGTGACGCCGCTCGACGAGGCGGCCGTGCGGGTCGCCGCCCAGCATCTGCACAACGCCGGCTGCGAGGCGCTGCTGATCCATTTCCTGCACAGCTACATCAATCCGGCCCATGAGCGGCGCGCTGCCGAGATCGCGCGCGCGGTGTGGCCTAATGCCTACGTCACCGCCGGCCACCAAGTCGTGTCCGAGTATCGTGAGTACGAGCGCGGCACCACCGCCAGCATCAACGCTGCCGTGCAGCCGATCCTGGACCGTTATGTCGGCCGCCTGGTCGGCGAGCTGAAAGACCGCGGCTTCGCGCGCGACCTGCTGGTGATGCAAGGCAACGGCGGCACCGTGACGGCGGGCCTGGTGGCCAGTCACGCCGTCAATACCGTGATGTCCGGCCCGGCCTCGGGCGTGATGGCAGCGGCCTATACCGGCCGCGCCTGCGGACAGGAGAACCTGGTCACCTATGACATGGGCGGCACCTCCACCGACGTCGGCCTGATCAAGGACGGCGTGCCGCAGGTGTCGAGCGAGCTCGACCTCGAGTACGGCATGCCGATCCACGTGCCCATGGTCGACGTGCATACCATCGGCGCCGGCGGCGGCTCGATCGCGCATGTCGATCCGTCGGGCATGCTGCGGGTGGGTCCGCACAGCGCCGGCGCGCGGCCCGGTCCGATCTGCTACGGCCGCGGCGGCGTGCAGCCGACCATCACCGATGCCAACCTGGCCCTGGGCCGGCTCAATCCCGACCACCTGCTGTCGGTCGAGACCCCGGTGTTGCTCGATCACGTGCGCGCCCGCATCGCGGCCGACGTCGGCGACAAGCTCGGCCTCGACTGGACGGCGGCGGCGGCGGCGATCCTGCGCGTGGCCAACGACCGCATGGCCGGCGCCATCCGCCTGGTGTCCTTGGCCAAGGGCTACGATCCGCGCGACTTCGCGCTGTTCGCCTTCGGCGGTGCCGGCCCGCTGCACGCCGTGGCGCTGGCTCGCGAGCTCGCGATCCCCAAGGTGCTGGTGCCGGCCCGCCCGGGCATCACCAATGCGCTGGGCTGCGTCGTCGCCGACCTGCGCCACGACTACGTGCGCACCGTCAACACGCCACTGCCGGCGCTCGACGAGGGCCGCGTGCGCGCCATCCTGGAGGCGCAGATCGCCGAAGGCGAGGCCACCTTGAAGCAGGAGGGTGTGGCGATCGAAGGCATCACGCGCCTGCACTTCGCCGACATGCAGTTCCAGGGCCAGAGCCACATGCTCACCGTGGCGCTGCCCCGGATCGACGTGTCGGTGCCCGAGCTGCGCGCCGCTTTCGAGGCCGCCTACTGGCGCCGCTTCGGCGTGGAGCTGCCCGAGATCCGCGCCGTGCTGGTGAACCTGCACACCGCCGTGATCGGCCGCCGCCCGTCGATTGAGCTGACGGTACTCACGCGTGGCGAGAAGGCCAAGGACGTGGCCGGTGCCACCGTCGGTACGCGCAAGGTCTGGTTCGAGCCGGGCGGCTGGCGCGACACGCCGATCCTGTCACGCGACCGCCTGCCGCTCGACGCGCGCTTCGACGGACCCGCCATCATCGAACAGCTCGACACCACCATCGTCGTCGAGCCCGGCAACAAAGTCTCCCTCGATTCCCTCGGCAACCTCGTGCTGGAAGTCTCGGGATGAGCGCTGCCGACAAAGATCACGTTGTCGAACACCTGCTTGGCCAGGAGTACGAAGAAGCGAAGGCTTGGTTGATGGAGCACGGGTTTCGGCGTCGCGTACGTAGGCGCCGAAAGGCGTTCAGCTGGGACTACTATATTGCCAGCCGCATTGAAAAAGCATGGCACGGTTCCACGAGGCCGGAGCGCTTTCGACGCTTCCCCGCACCAGTACGCGATTTCCTCTATATCCAGCTGGCTCAAGGCCTGATTGGTAACGGTGGAGTTTGGTACTTCCTTCAAATTGATCTCCCTCAGGGTAGCCGCTACGGCGAGTGCGCACGAGCTTTCCGTTTGATTGGAGCGGGGGAATGCGCTGCCGGCTTGGAAGACGTGTATCGACTATTTCCCGGCGGGGTTCCTGCCAGATACCGCGAGCGTTGGCCCATCGTGGAGAGCTTCACGGAACAGCAGCATGACGTCTTGGATCGCGCCGATGAGGCGTTCTATCAACAGTCCGACGCGAACTACCGCAAAGCTGCCGCGCGGTTCCTGTGTGCCCCGCACCTGTTGCGCCCAGTGAAAGTGCGGCAGGATCCGAAAAAACCTGCCGATGATATTCGACCCATCTGAGGCACGAAAATGATCACTATCGATCCCGTCACGCTGGCCGTGATCCAGAACGGCCTCAACCAAGTCTGCAACGAGATGGACCTGGCGTTCGTGCGCTCGGCCTTCTCGCCGGTGATCTCCGAAGGCATGGATCGCTCGGACGGCATCTACGACACGGTCGACGGATCGCTGATCGCGCAGGGCGAGCTCGGCCTGCCGGTGTTCGTCGGCACCATGCAGTATTCGACGCGGTCCGTGATCGAGCGGGTGAAGAGCCACTATGCCGGTCAGGTCGATCCCGGCGACGTCTTCATCGTCAACGATCCCTATCTCGGCGGCACGCACCTGATGGACGTGCGCTTCGTGAAGCCGTTCTTCTACAAGGGCAAGCTGTTTGCCTGGCTCGCCAACACCGGCCACTGGCCCGATGTCGGCGGCATGGTGCCGGGCGGCTTCTCGGCCAGCGCCACCGAGGTCGAGCAGGAAGGCCTGCGCCTGCCGCCGGTGAAGTTCTTCAAGAAAGGCGTGATGGATTCCGAGATCCTCGCCATCATCCTCAGCAACATCCGCATCGCCGACCAGCGCATCGGCGATATCAAGGCGCAAGCCGCCGCGCTCGACACCGGCGAACGGCGCCTGACCGACCTGGTCGACCGTTACGGCGAGGACGTCGTGCGCAGCGCCATCGCCGAGCTGCGCCGCCGTGCGGCCCAGCAGATGCGGGCCAAGATCGCGACCATCCCCGACGGTGTCTATGAGGGCACATCGATCGTCGACTCCGACGGCGTGGTCGACGAGCCGCTCACCATCCGCATGAAGATCACCAAGCGCGGCGAGACGCTGAACTTCGACATGACGGGCTCCAGCCCGCCCTGCCGCGGCCCGATGAACAGCGTCATCGCCACGACGCGCTCGGCGATTTACCTGGCCGTCAAGCACGTGTTCCCCGACGTGCCGATCAACGCCGGCACCTTTGAGCCGCTGGAGATCATTGAACCGGAAGGGACGTTCCTCTACGCCCGGTATCCGCGGCCAGTGTCGGGGTGCGCCGCCGAGGTCAGCCAGCGCATTGCCGAAGCGGTGTTCGCGGCGCTCACGCACGCGATTCCCGATCGCCTGTTCGCCGCGCCCGCCGGCACCTCGGGCAACCTGGCGATCGGCGGCCATGACCCCATGCGCGACCGCTCCTACGTGATGTACCTGTTCACCGGTGGCGGCTACGGCGGCAGCTACGAGGGCGACGGGCTCAGCAACGGCTGCTCCACCATCGGCATTTCCAAGATGCCGCCGATCGAGGTTACCGAGCAGTACTATCCCGTGCTGTTCGAGGAGTTCGCGCTGGCCGAGGGCACTGGCGGTGCCGGCCAGCATCGCGGCGGCATGGGCGTGCGCTACGCCATCCGTATCCGGCGCGGTGAGGCGCGCGTCTCCATGGTGATGGACCACGGCCGTGTCGGGCCGCAGGGCGCGTTGGGCGGCAGCGACGGCGGCGTCAACACCGTGCGCATCGAGTCGGGCGGCGGCAGCTACACGCCGCCGCATCTGTCGAAGGACCAGGACATCGAGGTCGGTCCCGGCGATGTCGTGCGCGTCAGCACGCCCGGCGGCGGCGGTTACGGCGACCCGCGCCGGCGCGATCCAGCCCTGATCGCGCGCGATCTGCAGCGTGGCTACTACACGCGCCAGCAGATCGCGCAACGATTCACGGGCGAGGTTGACGAGTCGGAAAAAACCGCCGCGGAATGATCCTGGGAGCGCGGGCGTCCCGCCCGCTGATGTCTCGGCGCCGTGCGCCGATGCCGGCCGGAGGCCCGCGCTCCCAGGGAATTTGACGGGCGTTATCGTTTGCAGTCTTCAAGGTCGGCGCCCACCGACACGGCGCGATCGCCGTCCATGAAGCAGCCGTTCTGCCAGCGGCCGGTGAAGACGTCGCCATCGGGATCGCGCCGGGTTCCCTGGCCGTGGGCCTGGTCGTCCTTCCAGTCGCCCTCGTACCGCACGCCGTCCGAGAAGACCCGGACGCCGTGTCCGTTCTGCTTGTCGTCGTGCCACGCGCCCTCGTAGCGGCCGCCGTCCTTCCAGGTGTAGACGCCGTTGCCCTGCATGGCGTCGTCCACCCAGTCGCCGACATAACGATCGCCGCTGTTGAATGTGTAGGTACCGCGGCCATGCTTCTTGCCGGCGCGCCACTCACCGTGATAGCGATCGCCGTCGGGCCAGGTTCGGCTGCCATACCCGTGCATCTTGTCGTCGCGCCACTCGCCTTCGTAACGGCCGCCGTCGGCAAAATTGTAGATGCCCCGACCGTGCATGTCATCGTTCAACCACATGCCCGTATACGTATCGCCGTTGGCGTACGTATAGACACCGACGCCGTTGCGTTTGCCGTTGGCGAGGCTGCCGACATAGCGACTGCCGTCGGGATATGTGGTTGTCGTCTCCCGTGTTCCCGGGGTTCGTTCCGGCGCCTTCTGCGAACGGCTCCGCGCCTGCTCCTGGGCCGCCTTCAGTTCGTCGGCCCGATTGAGCGCCAGCCGTCCTTCGGGTGTGCCGGCGAAGTCGTCGGCGAACTGCCGCAGCCGCGCCACGTCATCGCTGTTCTGAAGGTCGGCCCACTGGGCCGTGGCCGCACGCGCCTTCTCCCGCGCGGCTTCGGCAACACGGCGCTTGGCCTCTTCCTCGTCTTTCCGCTTCGCCGTCGCCTCGAGCTGATCGGCCCGCGCGATGGCCTGTTGCGCCTCGGGCGTGCCGGCAAAGCGCTCGGCGAAGGCGCGCAGCCGGGCCGGATCCTCGCTGCCCTGCACCTCGGTCCATCCCGCGGCGGCGAGGCGGGCCTTCTCCTTCGCCGCCTCCGCGGCGCGACGTGCCGCCTCTTCTTCCGTCCGCCGTTTGGCGGCGGCGTCGAGCTGGTCCGCCCGCTGCTGCGCTTGGCGGGCTTCGGCGGTGCCGGGAAACCTGGCGGCGAATGCCCGCAGCTGAGCGGGATCCTCGCTGGTCTCGATCTCGCGCCACGCGGCTGCCGCGCGACGCGCGGTTTCGGCGGCCTCTTGGGCAGCTTTCTCATCGGCCGACCGCTTCGCCTCGGCGTCCGCCGCCGCCTTTTCTGCTGCCGCCTGGCGGGCGGTCTCGCCCTCGGTGCGATACCAGAGATAGGCGACACCGCTGATCAGGCTCAACACCAGCAGACCGACGGCCAGCGACATGCGTCTCTGGGGCGGTGGTCGCCGCGATGCGTCGGCCCGGCCGCGCGTCCGTCCGGCCGAACGTAGTGGTGCGCTGGGGGTCGGCACCACCAGAAGCATCCGGCGCCAGTCGACGATGGATTGTGGACGCTCGGTCTCCTTCAGCCTGAGCGCCGCATCGATAAAAGCCAACAGGGCGGGGGCATAGTGTCCCACCGCCGCCTGCATTGCCGGCTCCAGCGTGTCCTGCGTCAGGCGCTCGACGGCGGTCGGTGGTGGTTCGCCGGTAACGCAATGATAGAGCGTTGCGCCCAGTGCGTAGACATCGGTCCAGGGACCTTGCTGCGCCGAGGTGGACAGTTCCGGAGGCGCATAGCCAGAAGGTGTCTCGAGCGCACCGGTGTGCAACCCGACGCGCCAGGCGGCGAAATCGATCAGTGTCGGACGATCGGTCCTGTCGATCAGGATGTTGGCGGGCCTGATGTCCAGATGAAGGCAACCCGACGCGTGCGCACGCTCCAGGCCGTCCAGCAGCGGCGCGACGATCCGGTCGATGGCGAGGCGAGACAGGCGGCGGTCACGCTGCAGTCGCGCCGCCAGCGTCTCACCCGGCGTCGGTGCCGTGGCCATGTAGGCGGTGTCGTTGTCCTCGAGCGCGTCGTAGACGGTGACAATGCCGGCGACGTCCTTCAGCTGCGCCAGGGTTCGGGCTTCGGCAAGGAACCGGTCGCAACCACGCTTGAAATCTTGCGCCGCCCGCCCAGCGCGCCGCAGCACCTGCAAGGCCGAGGGGCGGGTCGCGAGCGCTACCGGCAGATATTCTTTGACGACAACGTCCCGATCGGCCTGCGTATCACGGGCGCGGTACGTGATGTCGAGGCTGCTGCGGGCCTGGACGGCGACGATCTCGCAACTGCCGATGCGCGTGCCGGGCGGCAATGCTGTCACATCGTCGGCGTCTGTCGCGCCGCTGTCGCCGCGCGGCGCTGGCACCATCGTCTCGGCCACGATCCGCTCTATCGATCTCCCCCAAGGGCGGCAAGTTTCTCCCGGCGCTGCGTCCGACACAAGATGGTAGCTCGGTGTGGGCGCGTCATGGTTCGCACCATGACGCGCCCGCACGCTAAGGCGCGTTATGCTGCCATCAGCTTCACCCGCGCCAGGTTCTCCAGTGTCGTGGCGCAGGCGTTGGCCGCTTCGGCGCCCTTCACCACGAAGTGCTCATGGAAGAAGCTGTGGTGCACGTTGTGCTCGTGATACTGCTGTGGTGTCAGCACGGCGGAGATCACCGGCACGTCGGTCTCGAGCTGCACCCGCATCAGGCCCGATATCACCGCGTCGGCCACGAACTCGTGGCGGTAGATGCCGCCATCGACCACGAAGCCCGAGGCGACGATGGCGGCATAGCGGCCGGCGCGCGCCAGCATCTTGGCGTGCAGCGGGATCTCGAAGGCGCCGGGTACCTCGAAGACCTCGATGTCCGCTTCGGCGAAGCCGCGTCGGACCATCTCCCCCACGAACGACTCGCGGCAGCGATCGACGATATCCTTGTGCCAGCATGATTGAATGAACGCGATGCGCGCGCCGGCGACCGGCGGCAATGACGAGGTGGTGCTGACTGTCTGCTGGGTAACCTGATTCATGTCGTCCTCCAAAAGGAACACAGAATCAGGGCGTACGAGCGTCCTCCGGCCAGGCGATCGCACGCAGGCGAGCGCCGTTCCGGACTCTTCCCGTTCTCTTTCATCCGGACTGTGACCGTCGGCTTCGGCTTCGCACCGAATCTGCTGACCCTGTCGGCGTGAACCGACAGGCGCTCGCGGGCTCGCGCGATTTCTCGCGCATACCGCCGGTGGGGACTTTCACCCCGCCCTGAGAACGATGCCGCACGGACGATGATCCATGCGACACCAGCACGATACAGAATCGCGAACACGCCACCATGCGATTTTCGGCAAGGCACGGATGCGATGGCGTAGGATGACAATCGAGACATCAGCAACGGATTGTCCGCATGACGAAACCTCGCATTCATCTGCTCGCGCTGGGTGGCACCATCGCTACGCAACCGGGCGAGCGCGGCATGAAGCACGGGCTGGGCGCCGACGATCTCGTGCGCATGGCGCCGGGCCTCGATGCGATCGCCGACGTCGAAGCCGAAACCGTATCGCGCACCGGCAGCAGCAATCTCGCACTCGACGACGTCTATGCGCTGGCGGCGCGCATCCAGGCGATGGCCGCTCAGCGCGCGAGCGACGGCGTCGTGGTCACGCAGGGTACCGACACGCTGGAGGAGACCGCCTTCCTGCTCGACCTGCTGCTCGACGTCGACATTCCGGTGGTGATGACGGCGGCGATGCGCAATCCGAAGCTGGCCTCGGCCGACGGTCCCGGCAATGTGCTGGCCGCCGTGCGCACGGCGGCGGCGCCGTGGGCCAAGGCGAGTGCGGTCGGCGTGCTGGTGGCGATGCTCGATCACGTGCATACCGCGCTCGACGTCACCAAGACCGAGACCAGCCGGCTCGATGCCTTCCGCAGCCCGGCGACCGGGCCGGTGGCGACGCTGGTCGAGGATCGTATCGTGCCGCTGATGCTGCCGGTGCGCGACTGGAAGCAGGCGGTGCGTGGTGCGGTGGGTGCATCGCCGGCGGCGCGTCTGGCCGGTGCTGTGTCATCGCCGGTGGCGCTGCTATGGCTCGGCCTGGGCGAGCAAGGTGCGTTGCTGCGGGCCGTGCTGAATGACCCACGCCATCTCGGCTATGGCGGCATCGTGGTCGGCGCCATGGGCGGCGGGCACGTGCCCGAAGCGCTGGTCGAAAGCCTGGTGGCGCACGCAGTGCGCCTGCCGATCGTGGTGGCCTCGCGCGCTGGTGGTGGGCCGCTGCTGCGCCACACCTACGAAGGCCCGGGCTCGGAGATCGGGTTGCGCGCGGCCGGCCTGATCTTTGCCGGCCGCCTGCCGCCCTTGAAGGCGCGGCTGCTGCTGGATGTGCTGCTGCGCGCCGGGGCCGATCGCGGCACCATCGCGACGGTGTTCGACAGGTCAGGCTGAGCCGGCGTATGAAAGGCTTGCTGCGCGTTGCATCAGCCGCTCCAGGGAGGAGGCGCTTCATGCATCGGCGATCGTTTCTGGCGAGTGTCGCGCTGGCCGGCATCGTGCCGACCACTGTCAGGGCGCAGGCCCTGCCGTCGAAGCAGATCCGGATCCTGGTCGGCTTCGCGCCGGGCGGCGGTGGCGACACGGTCGGCCGCATCCTGGCCCAGGAGCTGACGCGCGACGGCGGGCTGTCGATCCTGGTCGACAACAAGCCGGGCGCCGGCGGCAATGTCGCGACCCGCGAGCTGGTGCGCGCGACGGCCGACGGCACCACGGTCATGCTGGCCAATGTTGGCGTGCTGGCCGTCAATCCTTACGCAATGAAGAACGCTGGTTACGATCCGCAAACCGACCTGGTGCCGGTGAGCATGGCGGTCGAGTTCGCCAACGTGCTGGTGGTACATCCCGCCGTGCCGGCCAAGACGCTGGCGGAGTACCTGGCGCTGGCGAAACAACCGGAGGGCATGACGTACGGCACCTCGGGCATCGGCAGCGCGGGCCACCTCGGTGGCGAGCTGTTGCGCTCGATGAGCGGTGCCAAGCTCACGCACGCGCCCTATCGTGGCGGCGGTCCGGCGATGAACGACCTGATCGCGGGCCACGTGCCCTCGTTGATCGCCAGCGCCCCCACTGCCACGGGCTTCATGCGCGAGGGCCGCATCCGGGCGCTCGCCGTCACCAGCGTGCGGCGCTCGCCCTTCGATCCCGAGGTGCCGACCATCGCCGAGCTGGGGTTCGCCGGCTACGACGCCACGAACTGGTATGCCCTGGTGGCGCCCGCCAAGACGCCGCCGGATATCGTCGCGGCGCTGAATACCCTGTTCGTGAAGGTGCTGAAGGCATCTGATGTGCGCGAGGCGCTGGCCAAGCAGGGCATCGAAGCGACGCCGTCGACACCGGAGGTATTGGCCAGCCGCATCACCAGCGAAGGCGCGACGTGGAAGAAGATCATCGCCGACGCTGGCATTCGCCTCGAGTAGATCTTTAGGACCGCGCGCGTCCACGCGCGCATTGGCGCGCAGCGCCAACACAGGTTTCGCCCTCCGCTATCGCTTCGGGCGATTGCGGGCGTGGACGCCCGCGGTCCGAAAATAGGTTACCGCTTCGTCGCCTGACTCTGTTCCAGCGTGAGCGCGAGCGGCGTCTGGAAGTCGCTGCCGCCGATGGGCCGTGGCTCCTTGAGCTGGAACAGCGTCTGCTTGGCTGCCACCAGCCGCGCCGCGATGACGAGCTCGCGCCCTTCCATGGCCGTGTCCTTGGGCAGGCGCAGCGCGAAGGGAATCGGCACCTGCCAGCCGCTGCGCACGACCTGCTCGGCCATGATGGTGCCGGCAGGATCGCGGGCGATGTCGAGCAGCTGAACGCGCAGTTCGGCCCCTGGCGGCAGCGCCATACGCTGCAGGTAGGTGGCCGAGCCTGTGATCGTGGTGGCCGGCGGTAGTGCATCGCCGAGGTTCGCGACGACCTGGCTGGTGTGGAACATCACCGCCTGGCCCTTCTGGTCGAGCAGGCAGGTGAAACGGAACGGCACGCTGGTGCCGTCGCGCCGGCGCCGCGCCCCGGTACCCGTCACCGTGGTGGCGATCATCTGCGCGCCCATCTTCTCCTCGGTGCGCTCGATCGTCACCCACGGCATGCCGTCGATCACGACGATGCCGAAGGCGGCGTCCTGCTGGCGGGTGTCGAGGCCGAGCTTGCCGGCACAGCGCGAGATCGCCGACGAGGAGATGCCCTCTTGCGCCAGCGCCGGTGCGGCTAGGGGCAAGGTGGCGATGAGAGTGGCGATCGCGATGCGGTACATGAAGTCTCCGGCGGGACCGGGGTTACGCGTATGGCCACACACGGCCTCATCCTGAGGAGCTGGCGCAGCCGGCGTCTCGAAGGATGGGATACAGTTTTGCTCGACTGTTCCAGCTTATATTACGGCGCTCGTGCGGTTGCCCACCCTTCGAGATGCCGGCTGCGCCGGCTCCTCAAGTGAGGATCTGATCTGACGCGGAGGATCATTGCGGCCGATCGAACTGTTGCCGCCAGGCTGACCGAGTGTTTCGCGAGCCGATACCGGCGCCATCCGTCGCTTGGCGGCGCGGCGCGAAAGCCGCAGAACGGTCGGGTCGCTGATTTTTGCCAGAGCCGACCATGATCCCGCGCACGCTCTTTTCCCCCGAGCACGAGATGTTCCGCGATACCACGCGCCGCTTTGTCGAGCGTGAGATCGCGCCACACTATTATCAATGGGAGCAGGACGAGCGGGTGCCGCGCGAGGTATGGCGCAAGGCCGGCGCCACAGGCCTGCTGCTGTGCGACGTGCCGGAGGAGTATGGCGGACAGGGCGGTGACTTCCGTCACAGCGTGATCGTCATGGAGGAACTGGGCCGCGCCGGCGCCACCGGCGTCTTCTTCAGCCTGCACTCCGACATCGTTGCGCCTTACATCCTCAAGTACGGCAGCGAGCAGCTCAAGCGGGCGTGGCTCAACCGCATGGCGACCGGCGAGGCGATCGGCGCCATCGCCATGACCGAGCCGTCGGCCGGCTCCGACCTGCAGGCGATCCGCACGACCGCCGTGCGCGAGGGCGACGACTACGTGATCAGCGGCCAGAAGGTGTTCATTTCCAACGGACAGACCGCCGATCTGGTGATCGTCGCCTGCAAGACCGATCCGACGCAGGGTGCCAAGGGCATGAGCCTGATCGTGGTCGAGACCGACCGGCCCGGTTTCCGGCGCGGCCGGCAGCTCAAGAAGATCGGCATGCATTCGCAGGACACGTCGGAGCTGTTCTTCGACCAGGTGCGCGTGCCGGTCAGCAACATCCTCGCTGCCGAAGGGCAGGGCTTCACGCTGCTGATGAATGAGCTGGCGCAGGAGCGCCTGACCCAGGCGGTGAAGGCGGTGGCGGCCTGTGAAGCGGCGCTGGCGTGGACCATCGACTACGTCACGCAGCGCCACGCCTTCGGCAAGCCGATTGCGGCGTTCCAGAACACGCAGTTCAAGATCGCCGAGATGAAGGCCAAGATCGTCGCACAGCGCGTACTGGTCGACCGCTGCATCGAGCTGCACCTCGAGCGGAAATTCGACTCCGTCGATGCCGCAATGGCCAAGATGACCACAACGGAGCTGCAGTGCGAGGTGGTCGACGAGTGCCTGCAACTGCACGGCGGCTACGGCTACATGACCGAGTTCCCGATCGCGCGCGCCTACGCCGACGCACGCTACACCAAGATCGCCGGTGGCTCGATCGAGGTCATGAAGACCATCATCGCCCGCAGCCTCTTCGCGCGCTGAGACTGCCTGTCATCCCGAGCGCATCGAGGGATCTCCTGCGAATGACGCGCGGTACGCCGTCCACAGGAGATCCCTCGCTGCGCTCGGGATGACGTGTGCCGCACCTTCACCCGTTGCGAAACGCGTACGCGTAGCCGTTGATGGCCGGCACGCCACCCAGGTGGGCGTACAGGATTTTCGAGCCGGCCGGGAAATAGCCCTTCTTCACCAGGTCGATCATGGCCTGCATGGACTTGCCCTCGTAGACCGGGTCAGTCATGACGCCTTCCAGCCGGGCGCAGAGGCGGATCGCGGCCTTGGTTTCTTCCGAGGGCACGCCGTAGCAGGGGTAGGCGTAGTCCTCGACCAGCACGACATCGTCGGCGGTAAGCGGCGTGCCGAGCGCGACTAGATCGGCGGTCTTGCGCGCGATGTCGAACACCTGTGCCTTGGTCTGCGCCGGCGTCGCCGACGCATCGATACCGATCACCCGCCGCTGGCGTCCGTCCTTGGCGAAGCCGACCAGCATGCCGGCGTGCGTCGAGCCGGTGACGGTGCAGACGACGATATAGTCGAACCGGACGCCGAGGTCCTTCTCCTGGGCCCGTACCTCCTCGGCGAAGCCGACATAGCCCAGGCCACCGAACTTGTGGACCGAGGCGCCGGCGGGAATCGCATACGGCTTGCCGCCCTTGGCCTTCACGTCGGCGATCGCGTTCTCCCAGCTCTGTCGGATGCCGATATCGAAACCGGCGTCGATCAGCTCGACCTCGGCGCCCATGACGCGGCTCAGCAGGATGTTGCCGACGCGATCGTAGATCGCGTCCTCGTGCGGCACCCAGGCCTCCTGCACCAGCCGGCATTTCATCCCCAACCGTGCTGCCGTCGCCGCCACCATGCGCGTGTGGTTCGATTGTACACCGCCGATCGAGACCAGCGTGTCGGCGCCGGCGGCGATGGCGTCGGGCACGATGTACTCCAGCTTGCGCAGCTTGTTGCCGCCGAAGGCGAGGCCGGAGTTGCAGTCCTCGCGTTTGGCGAAGATCTCGACGCCACCGCCGAGATGGGCCGAGAGCCGCGCCATCTTTTCGATCGGCGTCGGCCCGAAGGTCAGCGGGTAGCGTTCGAATTTGCCCAGCATGATCATGCCTTCCCTGTGCCGCGAATGATCTGAGGCTAGCGCAGGCCACGGGAAAGGTGCTCTCTTGTTCGCGGGTAATCTGAGCCATCGCACCGGGCATAGCTGCGGAAGTCGGTATGATCACTCAGATTTACGGCTCCTTGCGGAAGGTTCTTCCATGACAGACGAACTGGACAAGATCGATTGGAAGATCCTGCGCCTTCTGCAAAAGGACGGGCGACTCAGCAACGCCGAGCTGGCGCAACGCGTCAACGTGAGCGCGGCCACTTGCCATCGTCGCACGCAGCGCCTGTTCGACGCTGGCTATATCGAGGGCGTGCGCGCCACTATAGCACCCGATCGCGTCAACCGCGGCACGTTGGTGGTGGTCGGCGTCGTGCTTGACCGCTCGACGCCGGACAGCTTCGCCGCCTTCGAGGCCGCCATTCGCAAGCTGCCGGCCGTGCTCGACTGCCATCTCGTCGCCGGCGATTTCGACTACTTCCTGAAGATCCGGGTGCACGACATCGCCGATTTCAACCGGCTGCACGGCAGCCGGCTGATCGCGGTGCCCGGCGTACGCCAGACACGTACCTTCTTCGTGATGAAAGAGGTTGTCGACAACGCCCCGTTGGATTTCTGAGGGATGGCAACGCGTCAATCGAGCGAGATCTTCAGTTCCTTGATCAACGCGCCCCACTTTGTGGACTCGGCGCGCACCGTCTCGGCGAATTGCTCAGGGGTGCTGGAGATCGGCTCGACGCCGAGCTCATCGAAGCGCTTGACCACCGCTGGGCCGCTGACCGCCTTCACCAGCTCGGCATTGAGGCGCTCGATGATCGGCCTGGGCGTGCCGACCGGTGCGGCCAGGCCCTGCAGCGCGTAGGCCTCGCTGTCGGCGACACCGGCCTCGGCCAGGGTCGGCGTGTCGGGCAGCGCTGCCAGACGCTTGGCCGAGGCGACGGCCAGCACACGCACCTTGTTCGAGCGTACATGCTGGATGCCGGCCGCGAGGTCGAGGAACATCGACGGCACCTGGCCCGCGATCAGGTCCTGCACCGCCGGTGCCGCGCCTTTGTAGGGCACGTGCAGGCCCTTGCTGGCGCTGCGCTGGTTGAAACAGCTCCATCGCCAGATGGTGCGGCGTGCCGATGCCGGGCGTGGCGTAGCCCAGCGGCTCCTTTGCTGCGGCGCGCAGGGCGATGAACTCCTTCACCGTCCTGGCCTCGACCGACGGGTGCACCACCAGCAGCAGATTGAAGCGCGCCATCATCCCGATCAGCACGAAGTCCTTGGCCGGATCGTAGGGCAGCGTCTTGTAGAGGTGCGGGTTGGAGGACAGCGTGCTGGTGTCGCCGGTGCCGATCGTATAGCCGTCGGGCTTGGACTGCTTCAGCGCCTCGGCGCCGATGATCGTGGCGGCGCCCGGCTTGTTGTCGACGATGATCTGCTGCCCCAGCCCCGCCTTCATCTCTTCCGCCAGGGTGCGGGCCACGACGTCGGTGCCGCCGCCGGCAGGGTAGGGCACGATCCAGCGGATCGGCTGCGCCGGATAGGCCTGCGCTCGCGTCGGCGTGGTGATCACGGCGGGCAGAGCCAGCGATACGCCGGTGGCCAGCAATGTGCGACGATGCATACTATCTCTCCCTCATGGGTCGTGTTGTTTGCCTATGAACGGCGCAGCCATTGCGCGATGAATGCTGCGACGGCGCCAGCGTCGTCGAGGTCGAGCCACGCATGCGCGGCGTCGTCCTGGTGATCGGCACGCGGTGCGGCAACGGCGAGCAGGCCGCGATCGTCGCCGGCGCGCAGCGCCTTGCCCTCGGCGGCGCGCCAGACCTCGATGCGCGGGTGCGCGTGCGTGGTGAAGCCTTCGACCAGGATCAGGTCGACCGGCGCCATGCGCGCCAGCAGCGACTCCAGCGTGATCTCGGCGCCCTCGCGGTTCTCGCGCATCAGCGCCCAGCGGCGTTCCGAGGCCACCATGACTTCGTGCGCGCCGGCCTTGCGGTGGCGCCACGAATCCTTGCCTTCGCTGTCGACGTCAAAGCCGTGATGCGAGCGCTTGACCGTGGAGACGGTGATGCCGCGCGCGATCAGCAACGGCAGTAATTGTTCGATCAAGGTCGTCTTGCCGCTGCCGCTCCAGCCCACGATACCCAGGAGTTTCATATCAGACGCTGCCCATTACCCCTGGGAGCGCGGGCCTCTGGCCCGCTCATGTCTCGGCGCTGCACGCCGATGCGGGCGAGACGCCCACGCTCCCAGGTCGATAGGCGCACGACGCGGCAGCAACGTCAATCGACCAGCGCGATGCGCGGCGCGGCCCCGGCCCGCGGCAGGGCGCGGCCGATGATGGCCGCATGGGGCGCGTCGCGCCGCAGCGCCGCGAGCAGCGCGTCGGCCTTGTCGGCGGCGATGCCGATCAGCAATCCGCCCGAGGTCTGCGGATCATAGAGCAGGCCCGTGTCGCTGGACGCCACGAAACGAGCGCCCGCGGTCCGGTTGGCGGGCGCCATGGTGCTCTCGATGCCGCGCGCCATCAGGCCGGCGGCGCCCGGCAGCACCGGCAAGGCGCCCAGCGACAGTTCGGCATCCAGGGTGGACGCGCGCAGCATCTCCAGCAGGTGACCGGCCAGTCCGAAGCCGGTGATGTCGGTGCAGGCCACGGCACCGGCGGCGTGCGCGGCGTCGGCTGCTGGCCCGTTGGAGCGCAGCATCGAGTCGATCGCCGCGCTGATCCAGGCCGCGCGTGCCTCGCCGCGCATGTCGGCGGCGAACAAGGCGCCGGTGCCCAGCGCCTTGGTGAGGATCAGGGCGTCGCCGGCTTTCAGCGCGCCCTTGCGCAACAGACGGTCGGCCGGCGCCAGGCCGTTCACCGTCAGGCCCAGGCTCAGCTCCATGCCCTCGCCGGTATGGCCGCCGATCAACGTGGCGCCGGCGCGCTTCAACTCCTCGACCACGCCCTGGAGCAGGCTGCGCAGGTCGTTCTCCTGCAGGCGCGGCGGACCGTGCGGCAGCACGGCAGTCATCAGCGCGCTGTGCGCTGCAGCGCCGGTAGCAAACAGATCGGACAGGCAATGCAGTGCCGCGATGCGGCCGAACAGCCAGGGATCGTCGACCAGGGCACGGAAAAAATCGACACTCTGCACCAGGGCCTGGCCCGACGGCACGGCGATGGCCGAGGCATCCTCGGCGTCGCTGACGCCCAGCAGCACGCCCTCGCGTGGCGGGATGGCGACGTCGTGCAGCGCGCGGCGCAGGATGTCGCCGTCGATCTTGGCGCCGCAGCCGGCGCAGCGCATGGCGTCCATCGCGGCATTGGCCGCCGGTGCCATGGGCGCCGCGCCGCCCATCGCCGTCGCGCCCGGCCGCAGCGCCTGGTACATGCGCATCCAGCGCCGGTCGATGCGGTCCTTCCAGCGCCACACCCAGTCGCCACGCACCCACAGCGCGCCGCGGGCGCCGACGGCATGTTGGTTGCCGGTGGAGATCAGGGTCAGGAACCGGCGTTGCGGTGCGTAGGCCTGCAACGCGCCGTCGGGCGGCCCCAGCAGGTTGCGCGCCAGCACCGGCCCCTCGCGCACGGCGAAGACGCCGGATTTGGCCAGCGGGCGTGGGCCGAAGGCGATGACGTCGCCGGCCCCGAAGACGTCGGCATGCGACGTCGACTGCAGGTACTGGTTGACCTTGATGAAGCCGCGCTCATCGAGCGCTAGGCCGGTATGGCGCAGCCATGCCGGCGCGCCGGCATCGACGATCCACAGGGTGGCGTCGCTGGCCACGTGCGTGCCGTCGTCGAGCACCACGCCATCGGCGCGCACCACGTCGACACCGCGTCCGGTCGTCACCGCCACGCCGCGCTCAGCCAGCACGCGGGCGAAAATGCGGCGCACTGCCGGCGGATGCGTCGGCAGCACCTCGGCACTCTTGGTCACCAGCGCGAATGATGCTTTGTCGCCCAGCCCGGCCTTGCCCAACCGGTGCTGCAGGGCCAGGCACAGCTCGACACCGCCGGCGCCACCGCCGACCATCAGGATGCGCAGCGTACCCGCCGTGGTGGTGCGCAGCCGCACCTCGATCTCAGCCCAACCACGGCGGAAACCATCGACCGGCTTCACCGGCAACGCATGTTGCGCCGCGCCCGGTACGTTGCCCATTTCCGGCCGCGAGCCGATGTCGAGCGACAACCGCTCGAACGGCACCGGCGGCCGCCGGTCGCACAGCACCTGCTGGCCGGCGAGGTCCAGCCCGATGGCCTCGGCGTGATAGAGCCGTGCACCCGCCGCCTGGCACAGCGGCCGCAGGTCGATGTGGGCGTCTTCGGGCGTGTAATGCCCGGCCAGCAGCCCGGGCAGCATGCCGGAGTAGGGTGTCTCCAGATCGCGCGCGATCACCGTCAGCCGCACATGCGCCGGCCGCCGCATCACCGCCTGCCGCAACACCTCGACATGCGCATGCCCGCCGCCCACGAGCACCAGCTCGAGACGCGGTCCAGCTGAAGAGATTGATGGGAGATTCGGCGGCACGGTGGAACCCTACGTGATCGAAACGCGGATGCGAACTGATACCACCATGCGCCCCGGTGGAATGAACACGTCCGTTGTTCATGGCTTGATGGCACAACGTGCGGTTGATACTAAGAGCCGTAACGAGATCGTCAGTCGGGATGCAGCGGGCCGGCAACAGGAGGAGACGATGCGTAAGGGGGTCGTGGTCAGCTTAGCACTCTGTTCCCTGATGGCCGATGTGGCGCATGCCCAAGTGCAGAGCGGAACGGGCTTTTTCGGTTTTGTCGACGGCGCCTATTTTTTTGCGGGCGGTTCCGGGCCACGCCTATCGTCGATACCGGGCCTTACGGCGCAAGCGAAACCTGGCGATGGCTGGGGTGTTGACGGCAAACTGGGTTGGGCATTCGGCGGTGGATGGGATGTCGCCATTGGTGGCGCGTACCATGGATACGGTCGGGGCAAGAGCGCCGGCAACAGCTTCGCCAGCACGTTCCGAGTAACCGACAGCAAGGTTTGGAACCTCGATGGCGAGGTCGGGTACACGATCAGTGGCCCTGGGTATGGGGTGCGCCCGGCTCTCGGGGTGCGCGTACTGCGCGTCGTCCAGAAGTCATCGGATGACGTGCTGCTGGTTTTCCCAGGTGGACCTGTCAGCAACCGCAACGCGACATGGGCTTTCGGACCCCACGTTGGTGTCGATGCAGCGATGAACCTGTTTGGGCCGGTGAGTCTGTTTGGCGGTCTCGAGACCGCTTTGCTGTGGGGCAAGGTGCGCAATTCGTTTTCGTCGCAGTTCCTCAACGTGGGCAGCAAAGATTCGCGTATGATGTGGCAGATTGGCGGCCGACTGGGGCTGGATTGGGAAATTGTACCTCTTGTCCATATCGCCGCGGGTTACCGAGTCAACTACAGCGAAGGTCTCACCATCGCCACGGCGACACTCGACGCCGCTGATGGCGCGGTCGGGCGTGGTAGCGTCCTGGAACACGGGCCTTTCGTCCGATTGACCTTCAACTGGGGCGCACCGGCACCCGGTGTGCCGTCATCGCCGCCGGTGTCCAGCGGAACGCGATCGTTCATGGTGTTTTTTGACTTCGACCGCGCGAACCTGACGCCGACCGCCGTCCAGACGATCAAGCAGGCTGCCGAGCAGGCCAAGGCTGGGCGTGCAACCCGCATTGACGTGACGGGTCATGCTGACCGCGCCGGGGCGGATGCCTACAACATGGCGCTCTCGCTGCGCCGGGCCATCGCGGTCAAGGACCAGTTGGTGCGCGAGGGACTCGGTGCAAGCCAGATCGCGGTGGTTGGCAGAGGTGAGAGTCAGCCGCTGGTGCCGACAGCCGATGGCGTACGGGAGCCACAGAACCGGCGGGTCGAGATTGTCATCAACTGATGTGATCGCTTGGCTTTGACGTAGCGGATGCCGCCGCTATCTTGCGGATATCTACAAATGCGTGTGGTCCTGGGTGAAAGTCACCTCACAGTAGCAACGTTGGTGCGTCATGAAGGTTAAGTGGCAGCACGTGGGGATCACGGCTGTGGCCCTGTTGGCAGGCCCGGCTCATGCTCAGGTCCAGAGCGGTCCGGGCTTCTTCGGATACATCGATGGCATGTATGTGCTGCCCACCGACACGGGACAGCAGCACCTTCTGGCGGATCGCGCCGGCTCAGGATGGAGCGTTGACGGCAAGGTTGGCTACCGGCTTGGCGGGCCTTGGGACGTCGTGGTGGGAGGGCGTTATTTCGACCAGGCGAAGGGGAGAAACCGGTTTTCGGGGATCTCGAACCGGGGCGACGGGACTTACTGGAACATTGACGGCGAAGTCGGGCACACGCTTTCAGGCCCGGGCTGGGGCGTGCGGCCGTTCCTTGGTGTGCGATATCAGCACTGGCGCATGACGGCATACAAATTCTCCACCTTTGGTTTGAGCGATAGTTCCGCCGATCACGACGCCTGGGGGATCGGCCCGCGGCTGGGCGTCGATGCCGCGATCAACCTGTCCGGCCCGATCAGCCTCTTCGGCGGCCTCGATACGTCGTTCCTTTACGGTCGGGTTACCGACACCGTGAAGAACACGCCGGGCCGCGGTGGCGGCGGCGTACCGCTGGTTCCTGCAAAGAATGCACGCACCAATAGCCGGCTCATCTGGGACATCGGGGCGCGGCTGGGGGTGGACCTGGAAGTGGCGCCGCAGGTCCATGTTGCCGTTGGCTACAAGGTGGAATGGTTTGATGGCATCCAGTCCAGGGACTTCGGGCGGGGTCGGGCCGGCGAGCTGATTCATGGGCCATTCCTCCGCCTGGCGTACAGCTGGGGTGCACCCCCGGGTGGCACTGTTGATGGACCGCCGGCGCCCGTGTCTCCGATACGAAGCTTCTTCGTCTTTTTCGACTTCGACCGTGCCACTCTGACGACGACCGCTGTCCAGACGATCAAGCAGGCCGCCGAACAGGCGAAGGCTGGACGGTGGACCCGCATCGATGTGACGGGGCATGCCGATCGTGCCGGGGGCGACGCCTACAACATGGCGCTGTCGCTGCGTCGGGCCAACACGGTCAAGGACCAGTTGGTGCGCGAGGGGATCGGCGCAAGCCAGATCGTGGTGGTTGGCAGGGGCGAGAGTCAGCCCCTGGTGCCGACGGCCGATGGTGTCCGCGAACCTCAGAACCGCCGCGTGGATATCGTGATCAACTAGGACCAGCGTCCACATGTGCACAGGAAGTGACCGCTCGCCCCGAGGAGCGCCCTAACACCTTGATCGCTCACGAACTCTTGACGGGTTTCGCTTGCTGAAACCCCAAACTCAAAGATAAACTTTGATAGTCAATAAGCGCCGGCAATCAGGCGCCGTTGGGAGTATGCCAGCACGCGGATCGGATCCGATGGATCCACCGACCCCTGGTTGCACCTCCGACGCGGACGTCGAGGAGGAAGCAAATGGGAGCCGTCAGGGTCTCCCGACGCGGGTTATTCAAACTGACAGGGGCGTCGGTAGGCGCCTCCACGTTGACCGCGTTGGGCTTCTCACCGGCGGCGGCACAGGCCGCCGTTCGCGCCTTCAAGCTGGAACGCACCACCGAGACCCGCAACACCTGCCCGTACTGCTCGGTCGGGTGCGGCGTCATCATGTACTCGATGGGCGACGGCGCGAAGAACGTGAAGGGCAAGGTCATCCATATCGAGGGTGATCCCGACCATCCGACCAACCGCGGTACGCTCTGCCCCAAGGGCGCGGCGCTGATCGAGTTCATCAACTCCAAGACCCGGCTGCAGTACCCCGAGTACCGGGCGCCGGGCGCCAAGGAGTGGACGCGGATCTCCTGGGATCAGGCGATCGACAAGATCGCGCGCCTGATGAAGGACGACCGCGACAAGAACTTCATCGCCAAGAACGCCGACGGCCAGACGGTCAACCGCTGGATCACCACCGGCTTCCTGGCAGCATCCGCCACCTCCAACGAGACAGCGTGGGCGACCTACAAGGTCGTCCGTTCGTTGGGGATGGTTGTCTTCGACAACCAAGCGAGGGTTTGACACGGTCCGACGGTGTCCAGTTTGGGCCCAACATTCGGACGCGGCGCGATGACCAACCTCTGGGCGGATATCAAGAATACCGACCTGGTGGTGAT
>Ga0187894_10001248_pt1 | contig 32998 bp, 17 predicted proteins | sample GBC1701081metaG_FD_136650 | JGI IMG/M metagenome (GOLD analysis project Ga0187894, IMG submission 136650) | White microbial mat communities from a lava cave in the Kipuka Kanohina Cave System on the Island of Hawaii, USA - GBC170108-1 metaG ...
CGGGCCGTGCTGGCGCGTGCCGCGCCGATGGCGGATCTGCTCGGCGGGTCGGTGGTGCGATTGGACGATGAGGCGGCGGCGGTGCGGGTGGAGGTGGCTGGCGGGGCTGCCCGCGTGTCGCATGCGCTGCTGTACGACACGGCGACATTCGGGACGTACTTCATCTACCGGGGCGACGGCGCGCCGGGGCCGGGCGCTGGTCCTGGCGGCGGGGAAGGCGCGACGCTGCAGGTGTCCCTGCGGATTGCCACGGGCGCGCCGCCACGGGTCCGCGACCCGTGGAGCGGACGCGATCGCCCCGTGCTGGCCTTCTCGCGCGACGCCGCGACGCAGCGCTCGACGATCGGGCTGCCGCTGCTGGACCGGCCGCTGATCCTCGACTTCAACGACGCGCTTGGCGACACCTACGCGGAACGCAACGACGTGACGGCGCAGGCGTCGCTCTCCGTCGCCGAAATCGTCGCGCGGCACCAGCAGGTGCAGGCCGCCCAGGACGCGCTCGTCCGCTCCTACATCGTTTCCGCGCGGATGGAACAGCACTTCCGGCCGACCGTGGCCGACGCCGGCTACGACGTCATCACGGAGAACCGCTTCTTCGTGGACGACACGGGCGCCGAGTGGGAAGAGCTGCGCTTCTCGGTCAACGGCCGCGAGTGGACGTCGAACCGGCCGGCCTTCCCGATGCTGCAGCCGGAAAAGGTGCTGTCGGCGCCGTTCGAACTGCGGCTGTCGGACGACTACAAATACCGGCTCGCGGGCCGCGACGTCATCGGCGGACGCGACACGTACGTCGTCCGCTTCGACCCGGCGTCGCAGGAGCGGTCGCTCTATCGCGGCACGGTGTGGATCGACACGGAGACCTTCGCGCGCGTCAAAGTGCAGACCGTGCAGACGCGGTTGACGGCGCCGGTCGTGTCCAACGAGGAAACGCACTACTACGACGCGGTCGGCCTCGTCGGCGGCCGATCGATCGTGCTGCCGTCGAAGACGCTGGCGCAGCAGATCGTGCTCGTGGCGGGACGCAATCTGCTGGTCGAAAAAGCGACGGTGTTCAGCGCGTATCAGCTCAATCCGGAGCACTTCGGGCCGTCGCGGCAGGCGGCGCGGGCGAGCGACCGCATCATGTATCGCGACACCGATCGCGGCGTCCGCTACTACGTCAAGGACGGCGCGCAGCGCGTCATCAACGACCGGCCGACGACCAGCGCCAAGGCGATGGCGATGGGCGTGACGCTGGATCCGTCCTACGATTTCCCGCTGCCGATCGTCGGCATCAACTATCTCGACTTCGACTTCGGCGGACCCGATCGGCAGCTCGCGCTGCTCTTCGGCGGCGTCCTGGCGGCGGGGAACATCCAGCGACCGAAGCTGCTCGGCACGCGGCTCGACGCCAGCGTGGACTTTTTCGGCATCGCGGTGCCCGGCAGCGACCGCGTCTACAACGACGCGGGTGAGCGCGAGACCGAGCGCGTGCTGAACTGGCCGCTGTCGACCGGCGCCAACATCGGGTATCAGTTCACGAGCTTCCAGAAGGTGTCGGCGCAGTATCAATACCGCTTCGACGCCTACATCAAGGATCGCACGACGAGCGAGGACTACGAGACGCCCAGCACGACGTCGACGCACGGCGTCGGCGCGGCGTACGAATACAAGCGCGGCGGCTACGCGATCGCGGCCAGCGGGACCTGGTTCAGCCGGTCGCGCTGGGAGGAATGGGGACCGGCGGGCGCGCTGATGCGGACGCCGCGGACGTACGAGAAGTACAGCGTCAACGTGTCGAAGGACGTGTTCGTCGGGCCGTTCCAGAAGATCCATCTGAACGGCGCGTATTTCGGCGGACGCCGGCTGGACCGCTTCAGCCAGTATCAGTTCGGCATGTTCGACGACACGCGCATCCACGGCGTGCCCTCGTCCGGCGTGCGCTTCGCCGAGCTGGCGATGGCGCGCGGATCGTATACGTTCAACCTGTTCGAGCAGTACCGGTTCGACGTGTTCCTCGAACATGCCGTCGGCCGCATCCGGCACGAGGGCCTGTCCTGGCAGCACCTCACCGGACTCGGTCTGGCCATGAACGTCCGCGGTCCTTGGAATACAATTCTCCGCATCGACGCGGGGCACAGCTTCCTGCCGGACCGCTATCGCGCCACCGGGTCCAACGTCGTCCAGGTGCTGTTCCTGAAACCGCTGTAGCGGCCGAGTGCCGCCAGCACGCACGACGGTCCGCATCCGAGTGCGCACACCGAGCGTGAGGTCCGAGTCCGAGTCCGCGAATGCCGCCGTATTTTGCCGACACCCCGTCCGCTTCTCCCTCGCGGGCCCACGCGCACCGCTGGCTGAAGGCGGATCTGCACGTCCACACGTATCATTCCGGCTATAACCACGATCTGCCGTTCCTGCGGAGCCGCGATTGTTATTCGTCGCCCGTGGCGGTGTATCACACGGCGAAGGCGCGCGGGATGGATCTCGTGGCGATCACGGACCACGACAGCATCGACGGCTGCCGCGAGTTCCTCGACGCGCATCCGGACGCGCCCGATTTCATTGCGGGCGAGGAGATCAGTTGCTGGATGCCCGACGCGCCGATCGAAGTCCACTTCGGCGCGTACGGCATGACCGAACGCGCGCACGCCGAGATCCAGCCGCTCCGGCGCAACGCGTTCGACGTCGCGGCGTATCTGCGCGAGGCGGGGATCTTTTTTTCGCTGAATCACCTGTTCCATTTCTACAAGGGACAGATGCCGCTCGACCGCTATCTCGCGCTGCTCGACAGCGTCCCGGCGCTGGAGACCCGCAACGGCGCGATGCTGTCCGCGCACAACCGGCTGATCGAGGAGATTCGCGACCGCTATCCGGCGCAGACGGCGCGCGCCGGCGCCCTTCGGCGGCTCGCGTCCGTCGCCGGCAGCGACGCGCACACGCTGCGCCGCGTCGGGCGGACATGGACGAGCGCGCCCGGCGGGACGCGCGAGGAGTTCCTGGCCAGCGTCGCCGCGGGGCGGGGCATCGCCGGCGGCGAGCAGGGCGGCACGCTGCCGCTCGCGGCCGATATCTACGGCGTGATCGCCGACTACTGGCTCAGCCTCGTCGGACTGAAGCGGCATGAAGGCTTGACGATCGGTCGCCGCGCGCTGGGACTGGGGTTCTCGGTGGTGTCGGCGCCGTTCGAGTTCATCCCGCTGCTGATTGCCGCGGCGCAGAAGCGCGGCGAGGCCTCGCGGATCGCGGCGCTGGCGAGCGCGCTGTCGCTCGAAGCGGAGCTGGCGCGTGCGCGCGCGCCCGAGCCGACGCCGGGCGTGGGGATTTCGGGATGAGCGCGATGCGCGACGACAGGCGAGTGGCGATCACCGGCATCGGCATCATCTGCGGCCTGGGCGGCGATCGCGAGACCGTGTGGGCGCGGATGCTCGAAGGCCGGTGCGGCATCCGGCCGGTGACGCTGTTCGACACGCAGGGCTTCCGGAGCCAGGTCGCGTCGGAGGCGGATCTCACCGAGGCCGCGGGCCGGTTCACCCCGCTGGAGCGGCGCCGCTGGTCGCGCAGCGATCAGATGGGCGTGATTGCGGCCGCCGAGGCGCTGGAGGATTCCGGCCTGCTGGACAGCGAGATCGGCCGCGATCGCATCGGCGTCCTGCTCGGCGCAGGCACGGGCGACTTGCTTCGCAACGAGGCGTATTACTTCACGATGCTGGCGGATGGCATCGATCGCGCGAAGCCGTCCCAGATCTACAATCACTTCTCGAACACACCCGTCGACGTCATCGCCACGCGGTTCGATCTCACCGGGCTGCGCTCCTGTGTCGTCGCCGCCTGTTCGTCCAGCACGATCGCGATCGGCCACGCCGCCGAGGCGATCATGACGGGCGAGCTCGACGCCGCGGTGTGCGGCGGCACCGACGCGCTGGCGCGGCTCACGTTCAGCGGTTTCAACGCGCTGCGCCTGATGGATCCCGAGCCGTGCCGTCCCTTCGACGTGTCGCGCGCGGGGATGAACATCGGCGAAGCGGCCGCGATCCTCGTCCTCGAAGAACTGGATCACGCCCGCCGCCGCGGCGCGCCGATCTACGCGGAGCTGTCAGGCTACGGATTGAGCTGCGAGGCGTATCACGCGACCGCGCCCGAGCCGGAGGGCCGCGCGATCGCGGCGACGATCCGCGCCGCGCTGGACAGCGCGCGCCTCGACGCCGACGCGGTCGATCACGTCAATTGCCACGGCACCGCGACGCCGCAGAACGACAAGGCCGAAGCAAAGGGACTGTATCTGGTGTTCGGCGATCGCGCGGGCCGCGTGCCGGTGAATTCCATCAAGTCGATGGTGGGCCACTGCCTGGGCACGGCCGGCGCGATCGAAGCCGCCGCGCTCGCGCTGACCATCGCGCGCGGCGTCATTCCACCCACCATCCACCACACGCACACCGACCCCGAATGCGCCCTCGACATCGTCGCCAACACCCCGCGCGAGCACGCGGTCCGCTGCGGCGTATCGACGTCCCTCGCCTTCGGCGGCAACGACTCCGCACTCGTCATGCAGCGCGTCGCGTAGACGGGCGACGGCTGAACGCGCGCGACGGCTAGGCGCTGGCGCCGGCCAGGGATGACAGGGCGGCTTCGTCTGGGATGACGAGTGGATCCGCGGCGTGGACGGGCTGTTGCGACTGGGCCATCAGGGCCCTGGCGAACCGGTCCAGCAGGTCCAGGTTCTCGTGCAACTGGCGGCGCAGCGTGTCGTCGTCCAGCGGGAGGGTCAGCGAGCGCTGCAGGCGGCCGAGGAAGTCGATGTCCAGGATGTTGAGGAAGCCTTCGCCGAGCGGCGTCTGGTCGCGCTCGTCCCACTCGCGCAGGAAGCGCTGCATGCGCGTGTGCAGCAGGAAGAAGCGGCGCATGAACGCGTCCAGCGACCGCAGATACTCGATGTCGCGATACTTGCGGTGGAAGAACAGCAGCGCGGTGATACCCCAGTAGCAGCCGTTGTCCCACGCCACCTTGCGCGTCATCACGCGCGCGTTCCCCATCATCGGATACTGCAGCTCGTAGACCTTCAGATACGCCTCGAAGAGCCGCAGGAACAGGACGTTGAAGCTCTCGGCGTCCGCGCGGATGTCCTCGCCGTCCAGATCCCGCTGGATCATCTCGCACACCATCTCGTTGCCGATGCCGATGAAGTCCGATCCCGGGGAATAGAACGGGTCCGTGAACACGCCGGACTCGCCGACCATGCACCAGCGGTCGCCGGAGAACACGCGCTCGCAGCCGTGCGCGTAGTGGTTCAGCGCGAGGAAGTCCTCCACCTTGTCGGTGTACCCGTCCATCACGTCCGCGCACTGCGGCTCGTGCTTCCGCAGCCATTCGAGCGACTTGTCCAGCCGTGACAGCGTCGGATACGGGTGCAGGTGCGTGTCGGCGACGATGCCGAAGCTGGTGGAGTCGGAGGCGAGCGGGATGAGCCACACCCAATAGCCGCGGCCCATCAGGTGGTTCGTGCTCAGCCAGCGGCAGCCGTTCGGGACGTGGGACTTCCACGCGCGCTCGTCCGACCAGTCATCCAGCTTGACGCGCGCGCTGACGCGCCACCAGGTGGCGTTCGTCAGATGGCCGACCGGCTTCTGGAGCCCCATCTTGCGCTTCAGCAGGCTGCCGCGGCCGCTCGCGTCGACGACCCAGCGGGCCTCCGCGGCGTACTCGACGCCGCGCTCCTCGAACGTGACGCGGTGGTGCGGATCCCCGAAGGTCACCTCGCGGACGCGGGCGCGGTCGCGCACGTCGATCCCGCGCGTCCGGTTGTCGGCGAAGAGGAAGTTTTCAAGGCGTCCGCGGTCGATCTGGTAGGACCCCACGAAGGAAAAATCGACCGGACCCACCTCGTAGCGGCGGGCGAGGTCGCGGTTGGCGCCGTCATCGAAGAAGTAGCGAATCCCGAGCTTCGGCAACTGGCACTCGTCCATGTGCTGCCGCAGGCGCAGCACCTGGCCGAAATAATGGCCGGCAATCTCGACGGTGGATTCGCCGACCTTGAAGGCGGCTTCCGGCACCGGATGCTCGCGTTTTTCGAGCACCAGCAGCCGGATGTCGGGCCGTTCCTGCGTCAACTGGCGCGCGAGGCAGAGGCCAGCCAGTCCGCCCCCCAGAATGATTGCGTCGTATCGAGGCGTGCTGCCCGTCATCTGGTCCATCATGTCGTTGCGCGGGGCGCGCACGGGACGCGCCGGCGACCCGGGCTTTCGACCTGCCGAAAGCAGCCGCTATAGTATTACAAGAGATGGCCAACCCTACGATTCGATTCCTAGCCCTGGGCGCGGCATTATGGACGTCCGCCGCTCTCCTCGCCGGCCAGGCTTCCGGGCCGAAGTTCTTCCCGGACGACCCCCTCCGGGAGGACGCCGATCGCGCGCTCGACGCGAAGAACGCGCAGCCGACGAACGCGAGCGACATCTTCGATTTTGCCTCGAACACGTATCTGAAGCCGGGCGAGAAGCGCGACATCCCCGCGCCGAACGTCAACTCGCTGGACGAGGTGCCGGATTCGAGCTGGTTCACCAACCGCATCGGCCGCCGCGACATGGACCTCGCGGAGATCGTCAAGGGACCGGACCGCTTCGACACCATCGACGTGCAGGACTGGCCCATCACCGGCGGCAAGGGCGAGGGTCTGCAGCCAGGCTATCGCGTCACCTCGCCCGAGGGCCACACCTGGCAGATCGAGTTCGACCCGCCGACGAACCTGGAGATGGCGTCCGGCGCCGAAGTCATCGGCACGGCCATTTATCACGCGATCGGCTACAACGTCGTGGACGTCTACATCGTCGAATTCGATCGGGCGCGTCTGAAGATCTCGCCGAAGGCGACGGTGCGCGATCCGGCCACCGGCCACCGCCGGCCGATGAACCACGAGGACCTGGAGGCCGTCTTCGCGCGGACGAAGCCGCTGCCGAACGGACGCTACCGCGGCGTCGCCAGCCGCTTCGCCGACGGCAAGCCGCTGGGCAGCTTCACGTACTACGGCACGCGGCCGGACGACCCCAACGACGTCTTCCTGCACGAGCACCGGCGGGAGCTGCGCGGCAACCGCGTGTTCGCGGCATGGATCAATCACGACGACTCGCGCGGGCCGAACAGCCTGGACATGCTGCTGGAATCGGACGGCCGCAGTTGGGTGAAGCACTATATGTTCGACTTCGGATCGATCCTCGGCAGCGGCACGACGCGCGCGCAGGCGCCGCGCGCCAGCAACGAGTACATCCACGAATGGAAGCCGGGCCTGCTGACGCTGGCGACGTTCGGGCTGTATCTCAAGCCGTGGCTGCTGATCGACTATCCGGACGTGGCGCCGTCCGTCGGCCGCGTCGAGTCGAAGGTGTTCGACCCCGTCACGTGGAAGCCCGAATACCCGAATCCGGCGTTCCAGAACATGCGTCCCGAGGACGCGTTCTGGGGCGCACGCATCGTCGCCCGCTTCTCGAACGACGCGCTGCGCAAGGTTGTCGAGAAGGCGAAGTACTCGGACCCCGCGGCGACCGACTACCTGACGCAGGTGCTCGTCGAACGGCGCGACAAAGTCGTGCGGACGTGGGTGAACGGCGTCACGCCGCTCGTCGACGCGCGTCTGACGGCCGACGGCCGGTTCACCGCGGGCAACGCCGCGATGGCGCTCGGCGTCGCCGAGGCGGCCGGCGCGTCCTATCGGGCGCAGTGGTTCACGCTGAACAACGACACGCACGGGGAGCAGCCGGTCGGCGCGCCGCTGGACGTCGGGTCCGCCAGTGGCGCGGACGCGCCCGCGACCGTCGCGATGACCGCGCCGCCCGAGGTGCTGGCGGGATCGCCGTACATCGGCGTCCGCGTCACCGGCGCGCACGCGGCGCATCCTGGCTGGGGCGCGAACCCCGCGACGTTTTTCTTCCGCAAGATCGCGACCGGCTGGGAGCTGGTGGGCGTCGAACGCTTCGCCCCGCCGATCGCGTCGACGGCCAAGGCCGGCTGACGCCGGTGCGGCCCGACGTTCAGGCGTCATCGTGTTTCAGGTCATCGTGTGTGGGCGCGTCCGTTCATTTCAGGGATCCTGGCGCCGGTGTCCGGCGTCAGGGCCGACCCAAAGGAGTTCGTGTCATGAAAACCAGTTCTCTCGTGCTGGCCTGTCTGGTGACGGCCGGCACATGGCTGTCGGCGCAGGGCCCGGCGGCGGAGCCCCGCGTGAAGGGCGACGACGAGCCCGCCCCGCCCGTCGCTCAGAAGGTGCCGAAGGTCCGCGAACTCCACGGCGACAAGTTCGTGGACGACTACTTCTGGCTCCGTGAGAAGAGCAACCCCGACGTCGTCAAATACCTCGACGCGGAAAATACCTACACGGACGCCATCGTCAAACCGCTCGCGCCGCTGCGCGACACGATCTACAAGGAGCTGGTCAGCCGCATCAAGGAAACCGATCTCTCGGTCCCCGTGCGCGACCACGGCTACTTCTACTACTCGCGCACCGAGAAGGGCCAGCAGTATCCGATCTACTGCCGCAAGAAGGGATCGCTCGACGCGTCCGAGGAGATCTATCTCGACGTGAACGAGCTGGCCAAGGGCCACAAGTTCATGGGCATCGGCGGCCTCGAGCTGTCGGACGATGGACAGTTGGTCGCGTACGCGACGGACGTCACCGGCTTCCGCGAATACTCGCTGCACGTGAAGGATCTGCGGACCGGCAAGATCCAGCCGAATCTCGTGGAGAAAGTGACCTCGCTGGCGTGGGCCAAGGACAACAAGACGATCTTCTACACGACGCCGGATTCGGCCAAGCGGTCGTACCGTCTCTACCGCCACGCCCTCGGCAATCCGAAGCACGACCTGCTCTACGAGGAAAAGGACGAGCGCTTCAGCGTCAGCATCTCGCGGACGCGCAGCCGCGAGTACCTGCTCAAGGACGTCGGCAGCCTGACGGCGTCGGAAGTGTCCTACCTCCGCGCGGATCAGCCCGCGGGCGAGTTCAAGATCATCGCGCCGCGCGCGGTCGAGCATCAGTACGAAGTCGATCATCGCGGCGACCTGTTCTACATCCGGACCAATCAGGGCGGACGTAATTTCAAGCTCGTCACGGCGCCGGTCGCGAACCCCGAGCCCTCATCCTGGAAGGAACTGCTCCCGCACCGGCCGGCCGTGATGCTCGAAGGGATGGCGCTGTTCAAGGACCACCTCGTCCTGATGGAGCGCGAGAACGGTCTGCCGCAGATCGGCGTGCGCGCGTTCGCGACGCAGGAGACGCATCGCATCGTCTTCCCCGAGCCGGCGTATTCCGCGTTCGTGTCGGGCAATCCGGAATTCGACACGTCGACGGTGCGCTATAGCTATCAGTCGTTCGTGACCCCCAGCTCCGTCTTCGACTACGACATGAACGCGCGGCAGTCGAAGCTGATGAAAGAGACCGAAGTGCTCGGCGGCTACGACAAGACGCTGTACGCCTCGGAGCGCGTCGACGCGACGGCGCCGGACGGCACGAAGGTGCCCGTCTCGATCGTCTACAAGAAGGGGCTCGTCAAGGACGGCACGGCGCCGCTCTATCTCACGGCGTACGGGTCCTACGGCGCGTCCAGCCCGGTGGCGTTCTCGTCCAGCCGTCTCAGCCTGCTCGATCGCGGCGTCGTCTATGCGCTCGCGCACATCCGCGGCGGCGGCGACCTCGGCAAGCCGTGGCACGACGATGGCCGCATGCTGCACAAGAAGAACACGTTCACGGACTTCATCGCGTCCGCCGAATTCCTGGTCGCGCAGAAATACGGCTCGAAGGATCGCCTCGTCATCGAAGGCGGCAGCGCCGGCGGCCTGCTGATGGGCGCCGTGACGAACATGCGGCCGGACCTGTTCAAGGCCGTCATCGCGCACGTGCCGTTCGTCGACGTCATCAACACGATGTCCGACGCGTCGCTGCCGCTGACCGTCGGCGAGTTCGAGGAGTGGGGCAACCCGGCGAAGAAGGACGAGTACGACTACATGAAATCGTACTGCCCGTACACGAACCTCACCGCGAAGTCCTATCCGGCGCTGCTCGTGAAGACGTCGTTGAACGACTCGCAGGTGATGTATTGGGAGCCGGCGAAATACGTCGCTCGGTTGCGGACGCTGAAGACGGACAAGCACCCGCTGCTGCTCTACACGAACATGGCGGGCGGCCACGGCGGATCGTCCGGCCGCTACGATCGGCTCAAGGAAGTCGCGTTCGACTACGCGTTCATGCTCTGGCAGATGGGCGTCGCGACACCGAAGAGTGGCGCTACTGCCGGCGCTCTCTGAAGAGCGTGGTGAACACGTGCTGCAGCAGGGCCGGACGCTGCGCGAGGAGATCGAACAGATCGTCGTGATCGATCCGCAGCGCCCGTCCGCTCTCGGCAGCCACCGCTCGCCGGCCCACCGGTACGCCGGCGAGCGTCTCGAACATCCCGATCGCATCGCCCTTCCGCGCTTCCACGGGCGGCTCGCCGTGCGGGCTGCTCAACACCACCACGCCGTCCAGCATGATGAAGACGACCGGCAGATCCGCCGTGTCGAAGAGCACTTCGTCCGCCGCGAACCGCACCTCGCGCGCGACCGCGCCGAGCGCGAACCGTTCGGTGGCCGACAGGCGCGTGAACAGCCGCAATTGCTGAAGAATCAGAATCTTGTCGATGGGCCGCAGCGGCGCGTCGGCCGGCAGCTCGATCTCGACGGTCCTCGTCCCCGCCTCGCCATCCACATCTTCCTGGGCTGACGCGCCGCCGTGCGCGGGCGCGAGGGCCGCCGCCGCGGCGGCGTTCGCGTCCGCGTGCGTGCCGAGCGGGTCGTGCGACACGGGCCGCGGGCCGCCGGACACGATCAGGCGCGAGCTCTGGAATGCCGCATGGTCCAGGATCCACTGGAAGAAGCCTTGAATCAGGTCGGAGTTGTCCGCCATCAAGGTGTTGGCTTCTTCCTGCGTGTGGACCAGCGACGCGGACGGTTCCGTCGCGCGCAGCGTCTCGCGCATCGGGATGCCTTCCAGCATCTCCTCGATGCCGAGGCTCGCGGGCGGACTGATCATGCGCGTCTCGCCGCCGGACCCCGTCGCGAGGACGCGGCCGTCCAGCAGCAGGTTCAGGTCCATCGGGATCTGCCCCGCGTGATAGAGGACGTGGCCGGTGCCGTGGCGCATCTGACGGCCCGTGCGCGCGAACCGGAACAGCTCGTCGATGCTGACCCGGCCGAGGGACGGCAGTTCGATCAGGCGGCGCGCGACCTCGGTGGACGGCAGCGGCTCGCGCCACAGCTCGTGGCGCCGCTCCGGACCGAGGCGGAAGCCGGCCATGACCCACGACGCGGCTTCGAAGACGTGCCAGTCGCGCGCGTCGCGATGTTCGAGGATGTGCTCGATGTCGTCCACGAACATCGACATCTGCATCTGGCCGACGAAGTCGATCGCCGCCGCCGCCAGGATCTCGTCATCGTCGTGAATGAGCCGCAGCAGCGTGTCCTCTTCACCGCGCGGACGCGTCTGCAGCAGCGCGTTGCCGCGGCGGACGGTGTCGCTCACGGGCTCGTCCTCGATGAGCGGCATGACGAGGCGGCGGATGGGCGAGGAGAGCAGGTTGTCGAGATACTCGACGGCGCTCGCGCGGGCGCGCGTCTCGCCGTGTTCGAGCGCCCAGCGGGCGGCGTCGATGTCCTTCCAGGGATAGATCAGGCCGAGCAGCAGGAAGACGCGGTTGCGCGAGCGGCCGATCTTGTTGGTCAGCGCGCGCGCGAGCAGCGTGTCCTTCGCATACGCGCGCTGCTCGAACAGGTTGTAGAACAGCGACAGATACTCGTAATAGCGGCGGCTCTCGCCGCGGAGCAGCGTCTCGAAGACCTTCGCGTCGAACGTCAACTCCGGCCGGTCGCGGCGCAGCTTGTCGATGGCGGTGACGAGCTTGTAGCGCAGGAAGCCGTCCTGCTCGACGGCGACGGCGCGCATCAGCGCGTCCATCGACTTCTGCACCGGGATACGCGACAGCGTCGCCGGAATGTGGCGGCGGACCCAGATGTCCTCCTGCTGATCGCGCAGGAAGAACTCCAGCGGCTCGACGATCGCCTCGCCGTAGGACACGAGCGTCTCGCGTGCGGCGCTCTTCAGGCGGCGGTTGCGCAGCAGCGTGACCAGGCCGGGGACGAAGAGGACGTTGGCTTCCTTCACCGCGCGGACGCTGCGCATCGCCTCCTCGGCGACCGCCGGATCGGCGTCCGTGAGGAGCGGCACGAGCAGCGATTGCAGCGACGCGTCCTGCGTCTGACGCAGCGCCTTGGCCACTTCGCGGCGCGCGACGCTGCCGCCGGTCTCGACGAGGCGGGACAGGGCCTGCGATGCGGCGTCGCGGTCCTCGGGCCGCGTGCTGCGCGTCAGGACGACGGCGGCCGTGGACGCGATGCGCGGATTCTCGTGGTCGATGTACGGACGCGCGAGGTCGGTCCGCGTCTCGTCCGCGAGGCTCGCGAATGCGCTGACCGCGGCTTCGCGCACTTCGGGATGCTCGTCCGTCAGCAGGCGGCGGATGTGCGTCCGCCAGCGGCCGAGCGCCGCTTCCGGCATGCCGACGATCGCGTTCAGCGCCTTCGTGCGGACGCGCGGCGATTCGTGATACGCCAGCAGCGGCGTGATCAGGTTCCGCTTGTCCATCGATTCCAGCACGTCGATCGCATAGAGCACGCGGCGCTCGTCCGGGTCCGCCAGCTCGCCGACCAGGGTCTCGATCGTCGAGAGATCGACGTTCACCCGCGTGGACGACGAGTGGACCTCGTGGTCCGCCAGGCTCTGGCGGAACGCCTGCAGGTAGCCCTGCTTGGCGCGGTTCGCGGTGTAGATCCAGAGCGCCGTGACGGCGAGGCTCGCGAAGCTCAATTGCTGCCAGTCCAGGTTCAGGCCCCACGGCGCGATGAGGACCAGCGCCAACAGCGCGCTCGTCGCCTTGCCCAGGCGGTCGACGGTGACGTCGACGAACGGCTTCGCGCGCGCCTTCAAATCGTTCGGCAGCGGCAGGAACAGGATTTCGCGGGTCGTCTTGTCGACGGTATACCGCAGCGACGTGTCGAGGACGCGCGCGAGCGCCGGCGTCCACAGCGCGCCATTGATCAGCATCAGCAGCGCGGTGCTGCCCAGGCTGACCGGCAGGATCATCAGCGCGAAGCCGATGCCGAGATACCGGTGGATGCGGCTCGTGAGCCAGATCTGGATCACGAAGCCGGCGATGGACGTCCACAACTGGACCTGTCCGAGGAACTGCGCGAGCTGATCGGTCTGATCGCGGCCCTTGAAGGCCTCGGTCGCCATGTTCAACTGCTGTTCGATCAGGCTCGCGCCGATCGCCGCGAAGGCAATCACCGCGGCGATGACGCGCAGGTGCCTGGACTTGCGCAGCAGCTCGAACGCTTCCGACCCGCCGACGCCGCCTTCCTCGCCGGTCGACGTGATCGACGCCAGCTCCAGCGGTCCGCTCTGCCGCAGCACGAGGACGACGATGCCGGCGCAGAACACGAGCAGCACCGCGCTGACGAGCAGCAGGTTGTTGTTCCCGAGGCGATCGACGGTGAAGCTGAGGAGCGCGGACCCGGTGATGCCGCCCAGGCTCGATCCGCCGCCGATGAAGCCGAAGATGCGCTTGGCCTGGCGCGGGTCGTAGATCTCATTGGCCAGCGTCCAGAACTGGCTGATGAGCAGAATCCCGAGGATCAGCCCCATCAGATAGAACAGGACCGAGCCCCACGGCGAGCTTTCCTGGAACAGGAACCAGAACGCGATCAGCACGCCGGCCATGCCGAGCTGTGCGATCGGGACGATCCAGCGGCGGGGCAGCAGGCTGACCAGCTTGCTGTAGCCCTGCATGATGAAGCCGATCAGGATGCCTGCCGCCAGCAGGACATAGGGCAGGTTCTCCGAGCCGAAGCTCGTGATGAACTTGCCGCGCGTGATCGGCTTCAGGATGTTGTAAGCCGTCATCGCGAGGAACGAGTAGACGAACATCAGCAGGACGCCGCTGCTCTCGTTCTCTCGGAGATCGACGATCGGCTTCAGCAGACGGGTGAAGAAGGCGCGACCCATAGGGGATGCATCCCGATCGCGCGTTCCGGGGGTGACTGGGGGGAACGCCCGATCGCAAGCGACCTCATCGTATGCGATGCCCTCCCCGGCGACAAGCGCCATGACGCCTGACCGCTTGACCGTTCATCCGCCACCCGCCGTCCGTCCCTGGCCGCCGGGACGCGCCGGGCGGATGCAGTAGACTGGTCGGACGTGCTGGCTCGCATCTTCAACGCCATCCGCCGGCTCCTGGACGTTCGCGCGGGCGAAGGCTTCGCTGTGCTCTACTGCCTGGCCTATGTGGCCCTGGCCGTCGGGACCTTCCTGCTCGCCAAACCCATCAGAAATGCCCTGTTTCTGTCGGAGTATGGCGCCTACAACCTCGTTTACGTCTACGTCGCGGTCCCCGTCGTTCTGACGCTGCTGCTGCGCGCGTTCAACCGCGTCGCGGCGCGGTCGAGCGCCCGCGGCGTCCTCACGGGCAGCCTCGTGTTTTTGATGCTGAACGTGATTGCCTTCTGGTATGGCTTCACGTTCCATCGCGCGCCGTGGCTGTCCGCGGCCCTCTATGTGTGGGTCAATTGTTACGGCGTCATCGCGCCGGTGCAGGCCTGGACGTTCGCCAACGCCGTCTTCGACACGCGGCAGGCGCGGCGGCTCTTCGGCCTGATCGCCAGCGGCGCGTCGTTCGGTGCGATTGTGGGCGGCCTGCTCGCGCAGCAGCTCGCGCCGCTGATCGGCACGGTCCATCTCCTGCTGGTGCTGGCGGGCATGATCGGCCTGATGGCGCTCCTCGTGAACGTCGGGTGGCGCATCCGGCGCTTCGACCGCGGCGAGCGGACCGGCGGCGTCGAGCGGACGCTGTCCGAGCGCGCGTCCGACCGCGGCGGTGCGCGCGTGTCGCTGAGCGACACCTGGCGGCAGATCTGGCACACGCCCTATCTGCGGCAGATTGCGACGATGGTGTTTCTCGTCGCGATTGTGACGCAGTGGACGCAGTTCCAGTTCAGCCTCGCGGCGGAGCTGCGCTACGCGGGCGACCCGGATCGCCTGACGCGCTTCTTCGGTAGTTTCAATTTCTATCTGGGCCTCGTCTCGCTGGCCGTCCAGCTCTTTCTGACCGGCCCCGCGCTGCGCGAGTTCGGCGTCGCGGTGACGATCCTGCTGCTGCCGTTGTCGCTTGGCTTCGGCAGCCTGATGATCGCGGTCTTCCCGGCGCTGTGGGCGGTGCTGCTCACGAATTCGCTCGATCAGAGCCTGCGCTTTTCGGTCGACAAGGCCACGTTCGAGCTGCTCTACCTGCCGCTGCCGGTCCGCATGAAGCAGATGGCGAAGGGCGTGATCGATCTGCTCGTCAACCGCGTCGCGGACGGCGTCGGCGGCGTGCTGCTCGGCCTCGCCACGCAAGGCTTCAGCCTGATCGTCTTCACGCTGCCCGGCGCGCACCTCGGCCTCCGCGGCCTCGCCATCGTCAATCTGTTCTTCATCGGGATCTGGATCTCGGTGGCGCTCGCGCTGCGCCGCGGCTACGTCGAGGCGATCAAGGACAGCATCCTGCGGCACCGGCTCGACGTCGAACGCCAGTCCGCGCGCGGGCTGGAGCGGTCCGCCGCGCGCGTCCTCGCGGGGACGTTCGACGCGGAGGACGCGGACAAGATCCTCTACGCGCTCGACATGTTCCAGGCGGAACGCCGCCACGTTCCGCACCCGGCGCTCAAGAGCCTGCTGGGCCATCCCTCGCCGCGCGTGCGCAGCCGCGCGCTGTCGTGGCTGAACGAAGCCGGCGATCTCAGCGTCCTGCCGCAGGTGGAGGAGCTGCTGCGCGATGCCGATCTCGAAGTGCGCACCGAAGCGCTGCTCTATCTCGCGTATCACACGCGCATCGATCCGCTCGCGCGCATCCGCGAGCTGGGCGACTTCTCGGATTTCTCGATCCAGGCCGGTCTGATTGCGTTCCTCAGCCGGCCGGGAACGATGCAGAACCTCGACGCGGCGCGGGTGCTGGTGGACGCGATGGTGCGCGAGCAGGGACCGCAGGCGCCCCGCGTGCGGATGGAAGCCGCGCGTCTGCTCGGCATGCTGCCGAACGAGTTCTCCTCATCGCTGGTCCGGCTGCTGAGCGATCCGGACCGCGACGTCGTCCGCCGCGCCCTGGAAGCCGCCGGACGCTTGAAGGCGCTCGACCTGCTCGATCTGATGCTGCCGCACCTGCCCGAACCGGAGCTGAAGACGTCCACGCTGGACGCCATCGTCGCGCTCGGGCCCGACGCGCTCGACGGCCTGGCCGAGCATCTCGCGGACGAGCAGCGGCGTCCGGAGATCCGCCGCGAGATCCCGCTGGTGATCGCATACATCGGCACGTCGCTCGGACGCCAGATCCTCACGGATCATCTGCTCGAACAGGACGTCATCCTGCGGTATCGCGTCATTGCTGCGCTGAACAAGCTTCATCAGATCCACCCGGAGATCGAGATGGACCGCGAAGCCATCGAGATGGTGCTGACGGCCGAGATCATGGGCCTGTATCGGTCCTACCAGATCCTCGGATCGCTGGGCAACGCGTTCGAGGCGGGCGATCCGGTGTCGGGTGCGCTGGACGAGGCGATGGAGCACGAGGGCGAGCGCATTTTCCGCCTGCTGTCGCTGCGCTGGCCGGAGTTCGACATGCACAGCGCCTATGTCGGCTTGCGCTCGGACAACACGTCGATTCGCGCGAACGCGCTGGAGTTCCTGGAGAACATCCTCAAGCCGCAGCTCCGGCACCTGATCGTGCCGCTGTTCGACAGTCAAGTGACGGTGGAGGAGCGCGTGCGGCGCGCGACGCAACTGCTCGGATCGTCCGTCGACACGCACGAGCAGGCCGTCGCCGTGCTGCTCGCGAGCGACGATCCGTGGCTGCGCGCCTGCGGCGTGTATGCGGTGGGCCTGCTGCGGCTGACGTCGCTCGCCCCGCAGTTGGATCGCCTCGCGGACACGAAGGATCCGCTGCTGCGCGAAACGATCCGCGCGACGCGGCTGCGCCTGCTGGGCAAAGGGCCGCAGATCGGGTCGGAGGAGCCGGTCCTGACCGAGGACGATGCGCCGTGGCAGGGCCAGGAACGGTCGATGGGGATGTAGCGCGCCCGCGCGCGACGCGCCACCGGTGTGCGTCCTGTTCCTACGCCGGCTGCGCTTCCCGCGCGCCCGCCACGATCTTTCGCAGCGTCGGCATTGTCAGATTCCCGCCGCTCATGATGCAGACCACGCGCCGGCCACGCAGCCGGTCGCGGTCCTTCCAGGCGGCCATCAGCGCCGCGGCGCCCGCGCCTTCCGCGAGGTTGTGCGTCAGCTCCAGCGCGAGGCGGACGCCTTCCTCCAGCTCCTCTTCGGACAGCGTGACGATGTCGTGCAGGCCGCGCTGGAGGATGCCGAAGGGCAGATCGAACGTCACGCGGCAGGCGACGCCTTCCGCGAACGTGTTCACGCGGTCAGCGGTGACGCGCGTGCCAGTGCGCCACGAGCGCGTGAACGCGTCCGCCTCCACGGCCTGGACGCCGACGATCGTCGTCTTGCGCTGGAGGCCGTCGCGGACGGTGACGAGTCCCGACGCGCCGCTGCCGCCGCCGATGGGGACGAAGACGGTGTCGATGTCCTGCAACTCCTCGAACACTTCCAGCGCGTACGTGCCGACGCCGGCGATGAGCAGCGGCTCGTTCGCCGAGTGGACGTAGCGGAGGCCTTCGGCCGCGACGCGGCGCTCGACCTCTTCGCGGGCGGCGTCGAAGTCCGCGCCGACCTCCACGACGTCCGCGCCGAACGCGCGCATTGCCGCGTTCTTGTCCGGATTATTGCCGCGCGGGACCACGACCGTGCACGGCACCTGGTGCCGCTGGCAGGCCAGCGCGATGGACTGGCCGTGATTGCCGGTCGACGCCGTGATGACGGGGCGCACGCCTTCCGCGGCTACCATCTCGCCAATCAGATTCAGGCCGCCGCGGACCTTGAACGCGCCGGTCGGCAGATGATTCTCGTGCTTGACCCAGACCTCGCAGCCGAGCGCCTCCTCGAGCAGCGGGTGGCGCAGCAGCGGCGTGCGGGGGAGCAGGCCCGCGAGTCGGGTGCGGGCCTTGTGGACATCGTCGATCGTAGGAGGGCGGAGCGTCATCCCTCTAGTGTAGTGGAGGTCGGCGCCGGGCTCGGCGGCGGCTCCGGCCCCGGATGCGGATCGGGTGCGGCCTCCGGCGGCGCCGCGTTCTCCCTGCGCAGGCGCTGATACAGGTACGACGCCACCAGTAGCAGGATGCCGAGTCCCGTCACGCTCAGCATGCGGTAGAAGCGGCCGAGCGTCGCGAGGTCGATGAAGAACACCTTCAGGATCGTGCCGCCGAGCAGCAGCATCGCCAGATAGCGCAGCGGCCGGTAGTCGCGGACGATGCCGATGGCGATGAGCAGGACGCCGTACGCCGCCCAGACGATTGACAGCGACAACTGGCGTGCGAGCTCCGCGTTCGATCCCTCCGCGCCGAAGCCCTCCACGCCGCCCGTCAGGCTGTCGTGCCATTCACGCACGCCGAAATAGGCGGTGATTTCCGCGGACAGAATGATCAGCGTCAGCAGGTTCGCGCAGACGATCAGCGTCGCGCGGATGCTCCCGGCCGCCTGGCTCTGGGCTTCCTGCTTCTTGTGGAGCGACGCCAGCCAGAACAGGAGCGCGACGACGAACGCGCAGGCGAGCGTCCGCGGATTCACGATCGGCCAATACGACACCGGCGCGGCGTCGCCGAGGACGTCGAGCGACTGCGAGACGCCGATCACGAGCAGCGCGCCGCCCCACAGGCGTAGCCACCAGCGCTCGGTCCGCAGGCCCAGCCAGATCAGCGCGGCGCCTTCCGCGGCGTAGGCGACGATCAGCGCGGGGCCGTCGAACCGCTGCGCGCAGGCGATGGCGAACAGCGCCGACGCGAGCGCGATGGCGTGCAGCGCGGCCTCGCGGTGCCACGTCCGTGCAGCGACGGCGAGCGCGGCATACCAGCCCGCGTAGATCACCGCGAACATCGCGGACCACTCGAGCCCGCGCCACGCCAGCAGATCGGACGACATCGACCAGAGCCAGAGTCCGTTGGCGTGGATCAGGAAGATTTCGGCGGGCGAGAGCCTCGTCCGATCCTCGGCGATCTCCGTAATCTGCGCGAACAGGTGGACGCCGTAGAGCGCAATCAGCGTCACCCACACGCCGACAAGCCAGCCGCTTGGCCGGTCCGTGCCGAACTCCACGAACGGCAGCGCGATCGCCAGCCAGACGAGCGCGCGCAGCCACGGCCAGTTCTTCTGGTTCGCGATGATGACGCCGGCGACGGTGACGCCGATGAGATACACCAGCAGCGCGCCCACGTGCGGGCCGAGGATGCCGAGGGACGCGAGGTGATAGAGCGGCGGCGACAGGAGCAGCGCGCCGCCGGTCAGCGTCGCGATCGCGCTGCGCGAGCGCTGGTTCTCGCGCCAGACGTAGAGGAACAGCACGAAGAACGTCGTGATGAAGATCTCCGTCACCAGATACAGGCTCGATCGATAGTGGACGGCCATCCACGCCGAAATGGTCAACAGCGTCGCGATGTAGCTGACCAGATTCAGCGCGGGCCACTCGCGGCGTCGCGCGAGATAGAGCGTCCCGCAGACGAGGATCAGGTCGTACGTGAACAGGCTGATCTGCGCGTTGCCGTCGCCGCCGACGAGGAACGGTGTGACGAAGCCGGCCGTCACCGCGAGCAGCGCGAGGGCCTGCGAGCGCTGTCGATCCGCGAGGACGGCGGCGAGCGCGGTGACGATCACCATCGCGACGAACGCGGCGGGCCGGCCGATCAGGTCGTACCAGCGGTGCGCGGTGAAGATGCTGATGTAGAGGATGCCGAGGCCGCCGCCGGAGAGCGCCTGGCCGTATGCGGCGTAGCCGCGCGTCACGAAGCGCTGGCCCCCGGCGACGAGTGCGGAGCCCGTCAGCAGGCCGAGCAGCACGCGCATCGGCGGGTTGATCCACTCGTTGTCGAAGGCGTACTTCACGAAATAGCTGACGCCAAGCAGGACGGCGGCAATGCCGATGTAGAGCAGCCAGCGCGAGCCGATCTGATCCTCCAGGTCGCCCGCTTGCGCGCCGCGCGAAGTCGACGCGCCGGCGCTGGCCGTCGCAGCCGCGGCCGCGGGACCGTAGGCGGGCGGCGGGGGGAAGGCGGCCGGCGTCCCCGACGCGCTCGCGCCTGCGGTCGCGCCAGTGGTCGCGCCTGCCCCGAACGCGGCGGCCGGGACGGACGTCGCCGCGGCGCCGCGCAGATCGACGGTCTGGTCCGGCGCGTGCGCGGACACCGTATCGGCGGTCGACGTCATGGCCGCGGCTTCGGCGGTCGCTGCGGCGGCAACGTGGGCGGACGTCGACGGTTCGGCGGAGGCGGAGGCGGCGGGCGCGGCCGCCGCGCGTGTCGCTTGAGCCGATTGCTGGGCGGCCTGCTGTGCCGCCTGCGCCCCGGCCAGCCACGCGCGGAGGTTGTCGAGATCCTGACGGAGCAGCGCCAGCGTCTGCGCATGTTCGCGCGTCAGCCGTTCCTGGCGGATCGACCGCCAGTAGGCCAGGACGGCAATGACTATCGCGATGAAGACCCAGACTCCCACGAACCCATCCTTCCTTGGCCGTTTCGTCGCGGCCGTTCGCGCCCCGCCGCGCACGGGTGTTGTTCGCGCGTGCGCTCTCGCGCGCCTTCAGATGTTGGCTGATGTCGTGCTCTCAGCCCCGGCGCGTCCTCCGCGGACGGCGATTCCGGCCACACCACTGCCGCCTCGGGATCGAGGCCGAGCAGCGCCTGCTGGTAGTACGTCACGACCGCTGCCATCACCTGCAGCTTGATCCAGATGCGCGCAATGACGTACGCCTGGCTCACGAGGACCGCGCCGACGAGCCAGAGCCCCGTCGCGGCGCCGCGCGTGCCCAGCAGCGCGTACAGCAGGAACAGCACGAACAGCGCCGCCGCGCCCAGCAGGTCGAGCGCGAGGATGGCGAGGCCGTGGCGCCGCAGGAACCGCAGGCTCGCGAGCCATGCGCCGATCGCGCTGCGGCGCTCCTCGATCACGAGCCGCACGCGCGCCACGTCGAAGGTCATTTCGAGGAGCAGGACGAGCAGCGCGAAGATGATGTAGAGCGCGACGCGGATGAAGAACGCCGTCCGCTCGACCGCGAGGTCCCGCGTGAGCGCGCCGTACAGCGTGTCGAAGAGCGCGGGATGAATCACGCGGAACACCAGCCAGTACGCCACGCCCGCGATGATCCCCAGCCGCACCAGCCGGAACACGTACCCGCCGCACGCCGCGAAGAATTCCGTCGACCGCATCCGCCGGTCGCGCGCGAGCCGCTCGATGATCCCGCCCGTGAGGAACGTCCAGACGAGCATCCACACGACGATCGCGCCGGCGATGACCGACGATGGCCCCTCGCCATCGAGGACGTGGCTGACGTTGTCGAGCACGGCCGCGAATCCAATCACGCTCGGCGTCAGCGTCTTGCCGACGGCGTCCGCGCCGGCCTCGAACTCGTCCCACCACGTGTGGTTCAAGCCGCGCACGGCCTCGTCCGCGATCGCGCTCGACCCGAAGTGATCGACGAGCGCGCCGCGCAGCACGAGCGCGAGCGGCAGCGCCGTCAGCAGCGTGAGCAGCCAGAGGGCGAGGACGAGCCGCGCCGCACGCGTGGCGCGCCGCGCGCCTTCGCGGCTGACGGCGACCAGAGACGGGATCGACGGGAAGCTACGCGAAGAAGCCATACGTCAGCATCAAGTCCTGAAGCCAGATCACCCAGGTCAGCGTCCACTTGTTGGCCGCGCGCTGGCCGGCCGGCGCGAGCGTGAACGAGTTGTTCGTCCGGTTGACGTCGAGCACGAGCACGCGGTCCGGATCGACATCCGCCGAGACGGCGCGATGCGGCCCGCGATAGGTATAACTGATCCAGCGCTCCAGGCCGTTCCAGCGCTCCCGGATCTTCCGTCCATCCTCCAGTGTGGTCACGACGTCGACCGGAAATAACGCTTCGCCGTAGCGACGCACCGTGACGGTGCTGACGTACACGCCGTCCTCACGCTGCTGCGACACGACGCGCGGGGCCTGCGGCGTGGCCGCCTGTGTCGTGGCGGCCTGCGCCGTCGCGGCGTTGGCGTTTGCCTGACCCGGTGCGGCGTCGATCGATCCGGAGACGGTCGACGGTCCGCTGACGAGCGACGCGATGCCGTAGTCGAAGACGTTCGAGCTGCGGTGGACCTGATCGAAGAACCACGTGAGGTCCTGTCCGCTGACTTCGCTCGCCACGCGGAAGAAATCGTCCGGCGTCGGGTGCTTGAACCGGTAGCGCGCGAAGAACGTCGACATGACGCGCTGCATCATCGGCCAGCCGAGATAACGTTCCAGCGTGTGCAGCCAGAGCGCGGTCTTGGCGTAGGTCAGATTGCGTCCAGTGGCCGGGTGATATTGCCAGGACGGCGTCGCGGGGACGTCGCTGCGCGCGTCGGGCCGGTACCGCCGCATGCGGTTGGCGTCCGTCTCACGCGACAGGAGCACGTGGCGGAACACCCACGGCACGAAGTCGCCGAAGAAGCGGACGCTGTCGTGGAACGGCGGATACGCCGCTTCGAGCGCGCGTCCGGTCGCGTAGGTGTTGAGGCCTTCGTCCATCCACGCGTGGTCGAATTCGTTGTTGCCGACCAGGCCGTACCAGAACTGGTGTCCGACCTCGTGGATCGTCACGCCTTCCGGATCGGCGACGCGCGCCGGCGCGAGCCATTCGGTGCCGGCCGTGACGAGCGTCGGATATTCCATACCGCCCGCGCCGCTCTGCCAGGCGGGATCGACCACGGTGATGTGAGAGTAGGGATAGGCGCCAAACCATTCTCCGTAGTATTTGAGCGTCGCGCGCGTGGCCGCGACGTGCCGTTCCGCCTGCCCGGCGTGCTCCGGCTGCAACAGCACGCGGATGTCGACCGCCGGCAGCGTCGCATGCTCGAAGCGCGCGTTGTGCTCGATCAGATGGGGGCTCGCCACGAAGGCAAAGTCGTGCACGTCGTCCTGCACGAATCTCGTCGTGACCGCATTGTCCCTCGCGGCCGGCGCCGGCTGCGGAAGCCCCGTCGCCCCGACCACCCATCCCGTCGGCACGGTGAGCCGCACGTCGTAGGTGCCATAGTCCGAGTAGAACTCGGTGGACGCGTGGAACTGGTGCGAGACCCAGCCGGCATCTTCGAGCACCGCGACCTTCGGGAACCACTGCGCGAGGAAGTAGAAGTCACCAATCCGCCCCGTGCGCGCGAACGTCCGCGGCACGCGCAGCAGCCATTCCACGGCCAGGTTGATCGTGCCCTCCGGACCGACGTCGGTCGGCAGCGCGACCGCCATCAGCGTCCGGTCGTCCGGGTTCCCATCGTCTGGCGCGATGAACCTGGCCGCGGGAAGCAGGTCGATCGGCGGCGCGGATCCCGCGCCAAGGAGTCGCAGCGCAACGATGTCGATGCCGCTCCAGTCGTCCGGGCCGAGGCGAGAAACGTCCAGCGGCGGCCGGACGAGCGCACGCTCGCGGAGCCACGTCGACCGCGTGTTGCGCCAGGCGTTGTAGTAGAGGTGCAGGCGCACCTCGCGCGTCGGCGCGCGGGTGATGTTGCGCCAGGTAATGACCTCGCGTCCGCGCAACTGATGGCGCGATGGATCCAGATCCGCGTCAATGGAGTAGTTCGCATTGCGGGGCGACAGCGCGGCGGCTGCCGGCACCGCCGGCGTGGATGCGGGCAGCGTGGTCGCGGGCGCTGACGGCGTCCGCGGGCCGGGTGCCTGCGAGCTGGATGCCTGCGGAGCGGATGACGTCGGCGCGCGCGCTGGCCTCGACTGGCTGCCGGCCGCGGCTGGGTGTGACCGCGTCGCGCTGGCGGCCGGCGTCACGGTCGCGGCGAGCGAGTGCAGCAGGCCGGCCGGGTCCGCGAGCAGGGTGACGCCGCACAGGGCGGTCATGACGAGCGTCCACCGCCGGACCATCCGCTGCCGACGTCCTGGTTGCATGGAGCAGGATCGTACATCAGTCCGTCCTTCCAGCGCAGTCCATGACGCAACCCGGACCGATGGTTACGTCCGGCCGGCCGCGGGCGGCGGTGCTGGCTGGACGTGCCTGCTCAGGTATAATCAACGTTTTTGTTCGACGGCAAGCGGGATCAATAGGGTTCATTCGGAGTCATTTACATGCCAATTCGTGTTCTGCATATGGGCCTCGGGCCCATCGGCGCCGCCATCGTCCGACAGGTGGCGTCCCGGAAGGGATTCAAGATCGTCGGCGCGATCGATATCGATCCAGCCAAGGTCGGCAAGGACCTCGGCGAGGTGGCCGGGGTCGGCCGCAAGCTGAAAGTGGCGGTCTCTGACAAGGTGAAGGCCGCCATCAAGGCGAGCCAGCCCGACGTCGTGATCCACTGCACGAGCTCGTCGCTGCAACAGGTGCTGCCGCAGCTCGAGGCGGTGCTGAAGGCCAAAGTGCCGGTGGTGTCGACGACCGAGGAGCTTTCGTATCCGGGCTATTCGAACAAGCGCCTCGCGAAGAAGATCGACGAGATGGCGAAGAAGGCGGGCGTGGCGCTCGTGGGCACGGGCGTGAACCCGGGCTTCGTGATGGACGCGCTGCCGATCACGCTGACCGGCGTGTGCGAGCGCGTCGACACGATTCGCGTGGACCGCATCCAGGATGCGAGCATTCGCCGGCTGCCGTTCCAGCAGAAGATCGGGTCCGGCCTGACGCCGGCGCAGTTCCAGGAGAAGGTGGACGGCGGCACGGTGCGTCACGTCGGCCTGACGGAGTCCGTCGCGATGATCGCTGACGCGATGGGCTGGAAGCTGGATCGGATCACGGACGAGATTCAGCCGAAGATCGCGGGCAAGCCGGTGTCGAGCCAGTTCCTGAGCGTCAAGAAGGGCCAGGTCTGCGGCATCATCCAGGACGGCATCGGCTATCGCGACGGCGAGGCCGTCATCACGCTGCACATGGAAGCGTATCTCGGCGCACCCGAGTCGTTCGACTCCGTGCGCATCGAGGGCTCACCAGCGCTGTCGATGAAGATCGCGGGCGGCGTCCACGGAGACGTGGCGACGGCGTCGATCACCGTGAATTCGATTCCCAAGGTGATCGCCGCGCCGCCAGGCCTGCACACGATGCGCAGCCTGCCGCTGCCGTCGTTCTTCGGCGGCAAGTAGCTCCGAACGCTGGCCGGCGGCCGCCGCGCGTCCGCGCCCGCCGCCGACCGTGCCAGCACCAGCGTTGGCGCGTCGGGTCCGATATGTCGGCGCTGCCCAGATCAAGGCCGGGTGCCTCGCGCAAGCGCGTCGCATCCGGCCTTTTCCGTTCCCAGGTGTCAGTCCTGCCGCGGATTTCGCGCCGCGATGACGATCGTCGCGAGCGACGCCCGCTGTCCGCCTGGACTCGCCGCCCGCGTCACCGCGTGCTCAGCGGATGGACACGACCGCGAGATTCTTTTTGCGTAATAGCGTCGATGCGCGGGCGACTCGTTTTAGAATTCAGCGGACATGATCATCTGGCCTGGCAAGGCATATCCGCTCGGAGCGACGTGTGACGCAAACGGCACGAACTTCTCGGTCTTCTCTGAAGTGGCGGAGCGGATTGAGCTTTGCCTGTTCGACGATGAGGGACATGAGACGCGGGTGACGTTGCCGGAGGTCGATGCCTTCCGGTGGCACGGATATGTGCCTGGCGTGAAGGCGGGGCAGCGATACGGCTATCGGGTCTACGGACCGTACGCGCCCGATGACGGGCACCTCTGCAATCCGTCGAAGCTGCTGCTCGATCCGTACGCCAAAGCCGTCGAAGGCGCGGTCGCCTGGAATGAGGCCGTCTTCGGCCACACGTTCGCGGAGCCCGACGTCCGCAACGACGCGGACAGCGCGCCCCACATGCCGCGTTCCATCGTCGTCGCCACCGCATTCGACTGGGAAGGCGACCGGAATCCAGGCACGCCGCTGCACCAGTCGGTCATCTACGAAGTCCACGTCAAGGGCTTTACCGCGCGCCATCCGGAGATCCCACCGGAACTGCGGGGCACCTATGCAGGCATGGCGCATCCGGCCGCGATTCGCTATCTGACCGAGCTGGGGATCACGGCCGTCGAACTGCTGCCGGTGCATCAGTTCATTCACGACAAGACACTCGTCGATCGCGGTCTGCGCAACTATTGGGGCTACAACTCCATCTGCTTCCTCGCGCCGCACAACGAATATTCGAGCGCGGGTCAGCGCGGCCAGCAGGTCACCGAGTTCAAGCAATTGGTGAAGATGCTGCATCGCGCCGGCATCGAAGTCATTCTCGACGTCGTCTACAACCACACCGCGGAGGGCAATCACTTCGGGCCGACGCTCTCTTTCAAAGGACTGGATAACGCCGCCTATTACCGGCTCATGCCGGACCAGCGCCGCTATTACATGGACTACACGGGCACGGGCAACACGCTGAACATGCGTCATCCCAACGTGCTCCAGTTGCTGATGGATTCGCTGCGCTATTGGGTGCAGGACATGCATGTCGACGGATTCCGGTTCGACCTCGCCGCGGCGCTCGCGCGCGAGTTGCACGAAGTCGATCGGCTATCGGCGTTCTTCGATCTCATCCAGCAGGATCCGGTTGTCAGTCAGGTGAAGCTGATCGCCGAGCCGTGGGACGTAGGCGAGGGCGGCTATCAGGTCGGAAACTTCCCGCCGCTCTGGTCCGAGTGGAATGGTCGCTATCGCGATACCGTCCGCGATTACTGGAGAGGCATCGATCAAACGCTGGACGATTTCGCCTTCAGACTGACGGGCAGCTCCGACCTGTATGAGTCCTCGGGCCGTCGGCCGTCCGCCAGCGTCAATTTTGTCACGGCGCACGACGGGTTCACGCTGCGCGATCTCGTGTCCTACAACGACAAGCACAACGAGGCGAACGGCGAGGAGAACAACGACGGCGAGGGCCACAACCGCTCGTGGAACATGGGTGAAGAAGGGGAGACCACGCATCCGGAGATCCTGACGGCGCGTGCGCGTCAGCAGCGGAATTTTCTGGCGACGTTGTTCCTGTCACAGGGGATTCCCATGCTGCTGGGCGGCGATGAAATCGGCCGCACGCAGCACGGCAATAACAATGCCTACTGTCAGGACAATGAGGTTTCGTGGTTCGACTGGGAGCACGTCGACGAGTCGCTCCTGGATTTCACGCGTCGTGTCATCCGCTTCCGCCGCACGCATCCGGTGTTGAGTCGTCGTCGATGGTTTCAGGGCCAACCGCTGCATGGCAGCGGTGTCAGCGACATTGCCTGGTTCCGTCCGGACGGCAAGCCGATGTCGGATGAGGAATGGGCGGCGGGTTTCGCCAAGTCTGTCGGCGTATTCTTGAACGGCAAAGGCATTCCCAGCACGGACGAGCGCGGCTGCCGTGTCGTCGACGACAGCTTCTACGTCGTCTTCAACGCACACCACGACGCGCTCGATTTCGTCCTGCCCGACGGTCAATGGGGCACCCAAGCCGAGCTCGTGCTCGACAGCGCCGCGTCCTCTGAGACTGCCTCTCGTCAGTTCGCATCCGGCGAACACCTCAACGTCGCCGCCCGCTCGGTCGTGGTCCTCCGATATCTGTCCCCAGCAGACTGATCGCTCGTCCCGTCCCATCTGTGCGTCCTGATGACGCGCGCCGCTGAGTATCCAGCGCCGTCAGCCAAGTCGCTCCAGCCCGCCTCCGCAGATCTATTCCATCCGCATACTCCGCTTCTTACCCTCACAAACTGATCGATAGCGCCCTGAGTAGAGCGTTCCCACAGTTGGCACTCCCGTCGCCAGCGTCATCGACTGTCCATCCGCGAGAATCCACGAAACTGGCGGAATTTCCGCGTCCCACGCACCGGTATGCCTCTTGAAATCCGAGGGATTCGTTGCTGGCTGTCGCTACTGGAGGAACTGATGCGTGAAGGGGAACCGCTCTCGATCCTGGAACTGGATCTTCAGGAGAACCACAGACAACTTGCGTCCGCGCTAAAGGAAGGAACACTCGAAGCGCGCGAAGCCGCGCTACAAGCCGTACGCCAGGCCGCGAAGGAGTGCGGCCGTCGCCTGAACGCGACTCACATCCTCGTCACCGACGGCGACCGCTGGATCTGCCTGGTCGACCGCCGCCACGACCCCGACGCTCTCAACCCGCCAAACCGCCGGTAGTCTTATGCTGAACCCGTCGCCCGTCCGCCGCCACTCGATCACCGACCGCTGGCTCGCCCTGCAACTCGTCTTGGCCGTCCAACTGCTGCTCCTCGGCCTGCTCGCGACCAGCCTAAACCATCCACCCACGCTCACCGCATGCGCTCCACCCCTCGGCCTGCTCTGGACCGTCCGCACGCTCCGCCGCCTCCACGAAGAAACCAACCACCTCCAATTCCGCGCCACCTGCACCATCGCCGCCGCCCTCGGCCTCTATGCTCTTTTGGTCGCATTCTGTCTGATCAGTATCGCTTCTCCTCTTGTATAGCTAGAGGCTGTCGGAAGTCTTGTTCGCTACTCGTTTCAGCATATTGGAGAGGCCCTTTCTAGAGACCCCCAATAGACGCGCGGCGGCAGAGATGTTGCCAGAACTGGCCTCCAGTGCCGACGAAACAAGGGTAGCCGTAATGTCTTCGTGAATAGCTGGTAACGGTTTGCCTATATCTATTAATGCGAACCGTCCGTGAAGCTTCAGTGCCTTATCTGCTTGTCGAAGCTTAGCGGAAAGGTGCCTCGTCAGGACGACACGGCCCTTTTCCAGTAGAACAGGGAGTCGAGAGGCTTCATTCACGAGTTCTCTGATATTACCTGGCCAACTGTAAGAGAGAAGAATTTGGGCGGCCTCCTCAGAGATCCGAGGTGGTCGATACCCCAGCTCTTCAGCAGCCTTCGAAAGATAAAACTCAAACATCGGCAGGATGTCTTCACGACGGGCCCGGAGTGGGGGGACTTCCAATCGAAAGCACGAGAGTCTATGAAGCAGGTCCTCTCGAAAAACTCCATCTGCGACAAGTCTCTCAAGGTTGCGATTTGTAGCAGCGATGAACCTAATATCAACCTTCTCTGGTCTGTGCTCTCCCATCGCGTGAACTTCTTTCGCATCGACAATTCGCAGCAAGACAGTCTGGATATCCCATGGGAGATCCGCTACTTCATCTAAAAGAACCGTACCACCTTCAGCGGCACGAAATACTCCAAGTCGACTCTCTAGCGCGCCAGTAAAAGCTCCGCGACGATGGCCACAAAGATGAGATATGAGAGCGTCACTGGAACCTGTACATATAACTGGAACAAACGGCTTGTCTGAGCGTCGAGAGGCGCTATGGATAAATCTGGCGATGACTTCTTTGCCAGTGCCGCTTTCACCGGTGACTAAGACGCTAGCCTGACTAATTGCGATTCTTCTCGCTTCGTTCAAAAGTCCACTCATAACAGCCGACGATGAAGGGGGCGACAGCCCATTATGCTTGGAATTTGAACTAGGTAAATCAGAGATACTGCAAGCCGGAGAATATGAATCAGCCGAAGCGTCGCTGATCACTTTTCGTAAGAATGCGATAGCCTCTCGTGCGAGAATCTGATTGCTTGACAACCGCGCTGTCTCAATGAGTATCTCGTATCTAGCCGCACCGATCGACCCTAACGAAAGTCGGAGCGTTGCTGGGCTGGGGAGAGCTATCTTGTCGATATCAACTTGTGGCCAGCCATGAGCATCCACGATAGAGCTCTGGCCACCGTCTCTCAGCGAAACCAGGGCGATTCGACCAGCGCATTTGAGCCGTCGCCACAGATGCAAGAATTCTCGACCCAGGACGTCCGGTCGCTCTCTGAGGTTTCTCAGGCTCGAAAGCCCAGCGACCACAACGGAGAGCTCCGTCTGCTCAACGTCGGTGTCCTTGGCAAGCGCCTTTTCAGAAAGCCGTAAGCTGTCCAGTTCGCGATGAGCATCTCTAAGGGCGATGTGGTGCCCTAGGCTTTTAAATAACTCGCTTGAACGCTGTAGATGACTCTTTGCGATACGGACCTGGCCAAGTGTTCGCGCTAGCTTCCCTTTGACTCGCTCGATGTGGCCAACCAGTCCAAACGGAGAGTCGGAAGCAAGAGTCTCGGCTACATCAATGGCGAACGCAGCATCTGACAAATGGTTCATCTCGAGCAGTAATTCAGCTTTCGCAACATGAAACGATGCTTCGAGATGTCGATTGCGCCGACGGTGAGTTGTTTCGATGAGCGCATTTGCAGTTAGCAGAGCTTGATCGTGACTATTACTCAGTCTGAGAAATTCGATTCGTGTGATATGAGTTGCTAATGCAGTAAATGATTGCTCTTCAAGTGGAATACCTTTTAGTTGATAAGATATTTTCTTGACATAATTTTCGCAAAGCCTGATGTCTCTTTCGACAATTGCCAGCTGGGCTAAATTGTCATACAAGCAAATGAGAGAACGACGCCCCGTCATCAGTGCGGAAGCTTCTTCTAAATGACGTCGTGCCGCGCTTAGGTTGCCATCGTGCAGATGCAATTGGCCAAGGTTCGATATTGCGGCGGCCTCTAAGAATCGGTAGCCAGAAGCGCGCGCTAATTGATTGGCTCGAGTTGCATGTTCGATTGCGACGGAGTTTTCGTTGCTCAGAAAATGGACAACGGACGAACAGAGATTTAGATTGGCCTCCACGTAAAGGTTGGGCCACTCATCGATTACGAAAAAGCCGTCGCGGAGGTGTTTGCGTGCGCCCGAGAGCGCGCCACGCTTTGCATCGAGTTCTGCTTGTTGTCGATGTAGGCTAGCCAGGAAATATCCCTTGCCATGTAGGCGGATATTATTGGCAGTTATGCTCAGCAGGGAATTGAATTCTAAATCTCCAAGTAGTTCCGCACGAGTAGTGAGCATATGGAGCTGTGCACGACACTGCTGATCAAGATCATTGATCCCTCGCGCGAGCTCTAGCGACTGCTGCCAGTGGTCCAGTGCTTCACGAAGATTGTCTTCGTGCTTGTTGAGTAGTCCTAAGATTTCATATGCTCTCGCAAGGATGCAATCGTCTACTTTCTTCAGCGTGACAATTGACCTCAGGATGCCAGAAGCTTCAGTATGCTCGCCAGTTCGGACAAGCAATTCGGCTCGCAGCACTCTGTCGAGCGGATTCTTGCTGTTGTAATGACGCTGAAGGGTTTGCAGAGCGGCAGAAAAATAGCCTGTTTCTGTCTGCTCTATAACCTGATGGAGGCGCGGCGACGACAGCATGAGCCGAATACGCGATGCTGAGTTACTAGCCCACTTCTGAAACCTGTCTTCGTGGCATTGATTTTAGATTATGCTTCTCGATTACCTCGCGAGCCAACTGTAGTTGATGAGCAGAAATTGTAGCCGAGCCTTCTATCGGCTCAGCATCAACGCTGCGAAGATCGACGTAAATTCTGAGAAATGTATCAACCACCAGAGGGTCGTACATTTTTCCTCGTCGTTCGCTAATGATGGCGAGGGCTTCTGCGTCCCCCATTCGAGCACGATAAGGTCGATCAGACGTTAGAGCATCAAAGCAATCAACTACGGCAAGGACACGGGCTCCAATCGGAATCTCGGTTCCGACAAGTCCATATGGGTAGCCGGTCCCATCCCAGTTCTCGTGGTGATGTCTTACGATCGGCTCAACAGGATATGGAAAATTAATCGACGATATGATGTCTGCGCCAACCGATGCGTGCTGTTTCATTACAGCGAATTCTTGCGCATCCAGCGGACCGGGCTTGTTTAGGATAGATTCAGGGACGGCGATTTTTCCAGTATCGTGAAGAACCGCCGCTGCCTGTATGGCCTTCAATTGTAGTTCGTCTTTGACGCCAAGAGCCCTGGCTAGCTCTACAGCGAAACGCTGTACGCGTCGAATATGTCCGTGTGTGACTTGGTCTTTGGCGTCAATAGCAGCGGCTAAGGTCTGTACTGTTGCGAGATAAAGTGCATTCAATTCATCAACGTGACGATTGGCGTCGGCGACTCTTGCCATCGACGTGCGAAAGGTCATATATAGTATCAGCAACAGAGGAACAGTAACCGCCAGATAGGTCCAATCAAGCTGACGCGTGTAAACGACTAGTAGAGCCGCGACCGACGCGCCGCCGAGAAAATTCAGAGACAACCACATGAAATGTTGCTTCCAGACGTAGAACGCTGAAACGCGTTTCTGGAATCCAACAGCACATGCTACAAGCCCGCTATTCAGGCAGAAGTAGACAACAGTAAAAAGAAGAAGCGGACCGACGAGGATAGTAATCGAGCTTTGTTCTTTTTCAAGTGGAAGAACGCCAGCAGTGATGTAGAAAAGATTCGCTGCCACCCACAAAGAGAACGCCGGTGCTGCCAAATTGAACAGGACCTGTTCTAGAGGACGACCACGTCGTGTGATTTTCGCGGTGATAATCAGAGCATCCAACACTACCGTAACAACACCTGCGGCGGGCCCGAACAGCAGAACGGCGCTGAAGAGGAAACTCTCGGATACGGAGATATGAGCGGGAATACCAGGCAGCTTGACGTTGGCAGAGCCGCTGATCAGCGTCAGCAGCGCCACCACCAGCCACTGTGACCCCGGCGGATGTAGAGCGAGGTCACCGATGGCGTGAACGATAGCCACGCCACCCGCGAAGATCACGGTCCAAACGAAAAAGCGACCTCGACCAGACATGCCTAGAGTTTGTCAATGCTATCTTGCTTCGGTCAGCAGAGCAAGATCGCCGACCCCATCTGCAGAGCTACTCACCCCAAACGATGATGCAATCCATGAGACGCCTCCAAGAACTGTTAAAAAGTAGAAGTCTTTGAAAATGGAGTAACTGCTCAGTCGCCCCAGACGATGGTGTCGCCCCAGACGATGGTGTCGCCCCAGACGATGGTGTCGCCCCAGACGATGGTGTCACCCC
>Ga0187894_10001249_pt1 | contig 32991 bp, 32 predicted proteins | sample GBC1701081metaG_FD_136650 | JGI IMG/M metagenome (GOLD analysis project Ga0187894, IMG submission 136650) | White microbial mat communities from a lava cave in the Kipuka Kanohina Cave System on the Island of Hawaii, USA - GBC170108-1 metaG ...
CAACTTCGACATCGATGCCTGGGCGGTGGTGTGGAGCGGGGCGCTGCAGGGCTTCGGCCTGGGCTTCGTCTGGCCGCCGCTCAGCACCATCATGTTCGCCAGCCTGCATCCCAGCCAGCGGACTGACGTTGCCTCCCTGAACGCGCTGGCGCGCAACCTCGGCGGCAGCATCGGCATTGCGGCGCTGGTGGCGATCCTGTCGCAGAACACGCAGGTCGCGCGGTCCGAGCTGGCGCCCTCGATTTCCGTGCTCAACCCGGCCTGGGCCGCCGTCATCGGCAGCGGTGGCCAGAGCGCCACGACGCTCGCCCTGTGGGACGGTGAACTCACGCGCCAGGCGGCGATGATCGCCTATCTCAATGACTTCCAGCTCATGATGTTCGTCGTGCTGGCCGCCATCCCGCTGCTGGTCCTGCTCAAGCCGGCGCCGCTGCCGGCACGGTCGTAGCGATAAAACATCCTCCCCAGCTTCGCTGGGGAGGTGCCCCGAAGGGGCGGAGGGGAGAGCTGACGAGATCGCTGTAACTAAGACCACGTTGGCTCCCCATCCGGCCTTTGGCCACCTTCCCCACTGACGTAGGGAAGGGCTCGCGCCGGGCGTTGCCGGCGTGTAGAAGGCGGCGGCATGGGACGGCCTAACAAAAGCGACATTCCCGACCGGCCGGCGCCGGCGATCGTGCTGGTGCGCCCGCAGCTGGGTGAGAACATCGGCATGGCGGCGCGCGCCATGCTCAACTGCGGCCTGGGTGAGCTGCGTCTGGTGGCGCCGCGCGATGGCTGGCCGAGCCCCACCGCACAGCGGGCCGCCTCCGGCGCCGACTCGGTGCTGGAAGCGGCGCAAGTCTACGACACGGTGGCAGCGGCGGTGGGTGACCTGACGCGCGTTGTCGCGACCACGGCGCGCGCCCGCGAACTGACGCAGCGCGTCGTCAACCCGCGGCGTGCAGCGGCGGACCTGCATCAGTGGATCGCGGCGGGTGAGCGCTGCGGCGTACTGTTCGGACCCGAACGCACGGGCCTGGAGAATGATGACCTGGTGCATGCCGATACGGTGCTGTCGATCCCGCTCAATCCCGAGTTCTCGTCGCTGAACATCGCCCAGGCCGTTCTGCTGGTGGCTTACGAATGGTCGCAGGCGGATGCCGTGCCGGCCGAGACCTTGGTCACCAACACCACCCGGCCGGCGACCAAGGCGGAGCTGGCCAACCTGTTCGGCCATCTCGAACGTGAACTCGATGACAGCGGCTTCTTGCGCGTGCCCGAGAAGCGGCCCGACATGGTGCGCAACATCCGCGCCCTCCTGCAGCGTGCCCTGCCGACCGAGCAGGAAGTGAATACGTTTCACGGCATCATCGCCTACCTGGCGACCAAGAAGCAGAAGAAGTGAGCCGACAACGAATAGTGGCTCGACCGGACCGCGCGGCTCCTGCCGCGCCGTCTGTCCTCAGCGGCGCGCCAGGAGGCGCGCGGTTCGGTTGCGCCGTTGCACGCACCTTGGCAAGGTCGGGGATGTTCGACGAGCGATGCAACCAGAGGGCACTATGCGCCGGCGCGCCTTTTCCAGTCTAGCTGCTGCGGCGGCGCTGCCGTTGCCCGCGATCGCGCAAGCCACCTATCCCAACCGGCCGGTCCGCTTCATCGTGCCGTTCCCCGCCGGCGGCACCACCGACTATCTGGGTCGCGCCATGGCCGAGCAGCTCGGTCGCCTGCTGGGCCAGCAGTTCGTGGTCGACAACAAGGGCGGCGCCGGCGGCAATATCGGTGTCGGCGAACTCGCGCGCGCCGTGCCCGACGGCTACACGCTGGGCATGATCAATGTCGCCTCGCATGCCATCAATCCGACGCTCTACAGCCGCCTGCCGTTCGATCCGATCAAGGATTTCGCGCCGATCTCGATGATCGCCACGCTGCCCAACCTGCTGGTGCTGCATCCATCGGTGCCGGCGCAGAATGTCCGCGAACTGATCGAGTTGGCCAAGCGCGAACCCGGCAAGTACACGTACGCATCCTCCGGTGCCGGTACCACGCTGCATCTGTCGGGCGAGATGTTCAACGCCATGGCCGGCATCAAGCTGCTGCATGTGCCCTACAAAGGCGGCGGCCCGGCGTTGCAAGATCTGCTGGCGGGCGTGGTGCACATGATTTTCGGCAACATGCCCACGGTGTTTCCGCAGGCCAAGGCCGGCAAGGTGCGCGCCATGGGCGTCACCTCGGCGCAGCGCAACAAGGCGGCGCCGGACATTCCGGCCATCGCTGAGACCTTGCCGGGCTACGTTGCCGATTCCTGGCAGGCTTTTGCCGCACCAGCCGGCACGCCGCGGGCGATCCTCGACAAGCTGGTCGATGCCGCGCGGCGGATTCTCACCACGCCGCAGATCGTGGCGCAGTTCGAGGCGCAGGGCGCCACCGCGCTGCCCATGACACCGCAGGCGCTGTCGGCGTTCATGGCCGAGGATTTTGCGCGCTGGGCGCCGGTGGTCAAGGCGTCGGGCGCGCGCGTCGAGTGACGCCCGACCGGCCGGCCATGGAGAACCTGCCGATCGAGGAGGCGCTGCCGGCGTTGATGCAGGCGCTGAGCGTACGTACCGAAGCCGTGCTGCTGGCGCCGCCCGGTGCCGGCAAGACAACGCGGGTGCCGCTGGCCTTGCTCGATGCCTCATGGCTTGCCGGGCGCAAGATCGTCATGCAGGAGCCGCGCCGCATCGCGGCCCGCGCTGCGGCGCGCCGCATGGCCCAGACTCTGGGCGAGGCGGTCGGTGATACCGTCGGCTACCGCGTGCGGCTGGACAACCGGATCGGCCCGGCCACGCGCATCGAGGTCGTGACCGACGGTCTGTTCCTGCGCCGCTTGCAGGCCGATCCAACGCTCGATGGCGTCGGCTGCGTCATCTTCGATGAGTTGCACGAGCGCGGCCTGGAGACCGACTTGTCGCTGGCCCTGGTACGCGAGGCGCAGCTTGCCGTGCGCGACGATCTGCGGGTGCTGGCCATGTCGGCCACCCTCGACGGCGCCGCCGTGGCGCGCGTGCTGGGCGACGCACCGATCGTCGAAAGCGCCGGGCGCATGTTCCCGGTCGACACGCGCTACCTGGAGCGCGACCCCGACGGCCGTATCGAGGATGCGACGGCATCGGCGGTGCGCCGGGCCATGGCAGAGGAGCCCGGTAGCGCGCTGGTGTTCCTGCCCGGCGTCGGCGAGATCCGCCGTGTCGAGGAACGCCTGCGCGGCATGCTGCCGGCGGACACCGACCTGGTGCCGCTCTATGGCGATCTGGCGCCGTCCGAGCAGGACCGCGCCATCCGTCCTGCACCCACTGGTCGGCGCAAAGTGGTGCTGGCCACGTCCATTGCCGAGACCAGCCTCACCATCGATGGTGTGCGCATCGTGGTCGACGCCGGCTGGATGCGGGTGCCGCGCTTCTCGCCACGCACCGGCATGGAGCGGCTGGAGACCGTGCGCGTGACGCAGGCGTCCGCCGATCAGCGGCGCGGCCGCGCCGGCCGGCTGACGCCGGGCGTCTGCTATCGGTTGTGGAGCGAGGCGACGCACCGCGGCCTGCGGCCGTTCGGCGTGCCCGAGATCCTCGAAGCCGATCTGGCACCGCTGGCGCTGGAACTGGCGGCGTGGGGCGCCCGCGACGTCGCGTCGTTACCCTGGCTGACGCCGCCGCCGGCGGCGGCGCTGGCGACCGCGCAGGATCTGCTGGAGGATCTCGGTGCGCTCGATGACAGCGGCGCGATCACGGCGCATGGCCGGGCGATGACGACCTTGGGTCAGCATCCGCGCCTGGCGCACATGCTGCTGCAAGGTGTGGACGAGGGACAGGGTGCCCTCGCGTGCCAGGTGGCGGCATTGATCAGCGAACGCGACCTGCTGCGCTTCTCGCCCGGACGGCGCGATCCCGACCTGCGCCATCGTGTCGATGTGAGTCTCAACGAGGAGCGACCCGTCGCGGGCGCGGTGATCGACCGCGGTACCTTGTCCGCCGTGCGCCAAAGCGCGCGCGACCTGCGGCGGCGGCTGGGTGTGCGGGAGAACGGCGCACCCGACAGCCGGGACACCGGGCGGCTGATCGCCATGGCCTATCCCGATCGCATCGCGCGGCGGCGCGGCGGCGGTGCGCGCTACGTACTGAGCGGCGGTCGCGGGGCGACATTGCCGGAGGGCGATCAGCTGGCGGCCGAAGAATGGCTTGCCGTCGCCGATCTGGATGGTGGTGCGCAGGACGGACGCATCTTCCTCGCCGCACCGCTGACGCTCGCCGACATCGAGGACCTGTTTGCCGATCGGCTGGCGGCGCGCGACGTGCTGCGCTGGGATGGGCGCGAGCAGGTCGTGGTGGCGCGGCGCGAGCGGCGACTGGGCGCGCTGGTGCTGCAGGACCAGGCACTGCCCGACCCTGATCCTGAAGCGGTGCGCAGCGCGATGTTGGACGGTGTCCGCGCCATGGGTGTCGACAGCCTGCCGTGGAGCGACGGCCTGCGGGCCTGGCGTCGGCGTGTGCTGTTCGCGCGCCGGCATCTGGGCGAGACCTGGCCGGACGTCTCGGAGGCGGCACTGATCGCGTCGCTGCCGGCGTGGCTGGGCCCCTATCTGGATGGCATCTCGCGGCGTGCGCATCTCGATCGTGTCGATCTCGCCGCGGCGTTGCATGGTTTGCTCGACTGGTCGCAACGCCAGAAGCTCGATGAGCTGGCACCCACACATATCGCCGTGCCGAGCGGCTCGCGCGTGGCGATCGACTACAGCAATGCCGACGAGCCGGTGCTGGCGGTACGCCTGCAGGAGATGTTCGGGCTGGCGGCGACCCCGCGCATCGCCGCGGGCAAGGTGCCGCTGCTGATTCACCTGCTGTCGCCGGCGCGGCGACCGGTACAGGTGACGCGGGACCTCGCGAGCTTCTGGGCCAGCGGCTATCGGGCCGTGAAGGCCGAGTTGAAAGGCCGCTACCCGCGGCACTACTGGCCGGACGACCCCTTGGTCGCCGAACCCACCGCCCGCGTGCGGCCGAGGCCGAAGTGACTGTGTCATCCCGAGCGCAAGCGAGGGATCTCCCGCGAACAGAGACTCTGCTCCCAGGAGATCCCTCGCTGCGCTCGGGATGACGTCAACGCTACTGCTGGAAGCGGCGCTGCCAGAATTCGCGTGAGCGGCGTTCGCCGATGTCGCAGCCCAACGCATAAGGGCGTTTGCCGGGTGCCGGCATTGAGCCTTCCATGGCCTGGGCCATCTGGCGCTCGCCCGTGACGCCCGTCCGACGCTGCGGCACGTCGCTGGCCCGCACCTTGCCGTCGGGGTTGATGTTGGCGATTTCCTGCAGCAGCTTCTTGCGCACCGCCTCATGGAACTCGTGGAAGCTCGTTGCGACGACGATGAACGAGCGCGGCCCGCCGATGACGCACCCTTCGTAATACCGATCGAGATCGGGGTCGGGCGGAAAACCGTATTTGTTGGGTCTGCCGTTCATGATCGGCAGGCCGTTGATCGTGATCTGCCGCGCCAAGGCATCGTCGCGCGCCTGGGTGATCAATTCACCATCGTTGTTGGCGCCATCGCCCGAGATGTCCAGCACCTTGCGCTCGGCTGCATACGGATTGCGCTCGAACAGCGGGATGGCGTAACGGATCGCGCCGCTGATCGAGGTTCGGGTCAACACGGTGATCGGCACTTCGGCCAGGCGTTTGGCGAAGGTTTCGATGGCGGCATCGCTGTCGAGCAGGGTCCAGTCGATCAGAAGCTGCTGGCGCCACGCGTCGGACCATTCGAAATAGGCCACGGCAATACGACCGCTGTAGCCGCCCAGGATCGCCTGCTTGATCTGCGGATCGGTGAAGGCGCGGACGTAGCCCTGACGCTGCAATTCCGCCTCGTCGGGATCGATGCTGCCGGAAACGTCGACTGCCAGTACCAGCGCCAGGTCGACCTCCTTGGCGTCCTGCGCCAGCGAGGGGCCAACCCACAAACCCAGCAATGCGGCGCCCCAGAAGAAGGCCTGTCGCCATCCGAAATGGTGGAAGCGTACGCGACTGATGACCATGAGCCGGCCTCCAAGTGTCGCATCGACAGGCGGAAGCATAGCCTTTCGCACCGGGCTGTCCAGCGCGTGACGCGCTCGACAGGTATGAACCGCGGTTCATATGCTGTAGCGGACGATCGACAAGAGAGGAAACGCCATGGACCTGTCGCTTGGCCCCGAGGATCGCGCCTTTCAGGATGAGGTGCGGGCTTTCCTGCGCGACAACCTGACGCCTGACTTACGGCAGGCCGGCGCCCGCACCGGCGGTGCGTTCGCCGAGGTCGAGGCCGGCTTTCGCTGGCACCGCATCCTGGCCCGGCGCGGCTGGTCGGCAACGACGTGGCCGAAAGAATATGGCGGGCCGGGCTGGACCGCGACCCAGCGCTACATCTTTGCGCGTGAATGCACGGCCGTCGACGCGCCGCGCGTTTTCAACATGGGCGTGCGCATGGTCGGCCCGGTCGTCATGAAGTTCGGCACATCGGAGCAGAAGGCCAAGTACCTGCCGGGCATCGTCTCCGGCGACATCGTCTTCTGCCAGGGCTACTCCGAGCCAGGCTCGGGCTCCGACCTGGCGTCGCTGAAGACGCGCGCCACGTCCGACGGTGACGATTATGTGATCAACGGCACCAAGATCTGGACCACCTTCGCGCAGCATGCGAACCGCATGTTCTGCCTGGTCCGCACGTCAAGCGAAGGCAAGCCGCAGGAAGGCATCACGTTCCTGTTGCTCGACGATATCAAGACGCCGGGGCTCACCGTGCAGCCGATCATCACGCTGGCCGGCGATCACGAGGTCAATCAGGTGTTCTTCGACAACGTGCGCGTGCCCAAGGCCAATCGGCTCGGCCCCGAGAATGCCGGCTGGACGGTGGCCAAGCACCTGCTCGAGTTCGAGCGCGGCGGCGAAGCCTACACGCCCAATCTCTACGCCCGGCTCGAGGACGTGCGCCGCATCGCGCGCGAGGAGCGCGCCGACGACAGCGCACGGCTGATCGACTCACGCGACTTTGCCGAGCGCCTGGCGGCGACCGAGATCGAGATCCAGGCCCTGGAGATGATCGAGCTGCAGGTCCTGAGCGACCTCAGCCGCGGCAAGAATCCCGGCGCGGTGTCGTCGGCGATGAAGATCCGCGGCTCGGAGACACTGCAGAAGCTCGACGGCATGGGTGTCGAGGCGTTGGCGTATTACGCGACGCCGTTCGAGCCCGAAGCGCGCACCTTGGGCTGGAACGAGCCGACGGTGACTCCCGACTACGGCATCACCGCCCTGCCGCTCTACCTCAACAACCGCGCGTCCACGATCTACGCCGGCTCCAACGAGATCCAGCGCAACATCATCGCCAAGGCGGTGTTGGGGCTGTGACGGTCTGACGAACTCGCCATGAAGCGTTCTCCCGATTTTCGGCCAAGCTCCGACGACGATGACAGAGACCTACGTTCTGCACGGCGCGAACCCATCGCCGTATTCGATGAAGATGCGCGCCGTGCTGCGCTACCGACGGCTGCCGTTCGAATGGCGCAACGGACCGGGCGCGCGCGATGTTGCCGTCGCCGCCGGTCTGCCGCCGGTGATCCCGGTGCTGCGCTTCCCGGACGGGACGCTGCTCAACGACTCGACGCCGCTGATCGAGGAACTGGAGCGGCGGTATCCGGGGCAACGGTCGCTGGTTCCAGATGATCCGGGTCAGGCGTTCATCGCCTTCCTGATCGAGGATATGGCAGACGAGTGGCTGACCAAGGCGATGTACCATTATCGCTGGTGGTACGAGCCGGATCGCGCGTTCGCGGCGCTATGGGTGATGGGCGACCGCATGATCGGCCGGCCGCCGGCCGAGGTCGCGCAGACCGGCCAGGCCTTCATCGACAGGCAGGTCGGCCGCATGGCGCTGGTCGGATCGACGGCCGAGAACCGTCCGACGATCGAAAAGAGCTACCTGCGGGTCCTCGATACGCTCGAGAAGGGATTGCCGGCGCAGCCGTTCCTGTTCGGCAGCCGCCCGTCGCTGGCGGACGTCGCGTTGTTCGGCCAGTTGTCGACGTTAAGCGTCGATCCGACACCGGCCGGCATCATGCGGGAACGCGCGCCGAACGTACTGACGTGGCTGCTGCGCCTCGATGACGCTTCAGGCGTGGAAGGCGACTGGAGTCCGCGGGACGGGAGGCGGTGTCGGTCTCGTTGCGCGGACGCCCGTACGAGCAAGCCACATTCCGCTACCAGGCGAAATGCTACGACGCCCTGCGCCGCCGCTTCGCCAAGCTGCCGGCATCGCACCGGGCGGGCATCGAGCCCGTGCTGGAAGAGACCGGCTGCTTGAGCTGGCTGGCGTGACATCTTCGCCAAGGCGGTGCGGGGGCTGTGACGTCTTCTCCTCTCCCGCGAGCGGGAGGGGAGATCAACTCAAAACGTCAGCATGATCTTGCCGACGTGGTCGGCGCGCTCGAGCTCGGCGTGGGCGGCGGCGGCGTTGGCCATCGGGAAGGTCTTGAAGATCACCGGCTTGATGACCCCCTTGTCGAGCAGCGGCCAGACCTTCTGGCGCAGGCCGGCGGCCATGCGGCCCTTGTTGGCGATGCTCTGCGGTCGCATGGTCGAGCCGGTGATGCTGATGCGGTTCATCATGACGACGGCGGCATTGATGGTGGCGCTGGCGCCGCCTTGCACCGCGATGATCACCAGCCGGCCTTCCTGCTTCAACAGCTGCAGGTCCTTGGCGAGGTAGTCGCCGGCCACCATGTCGAGCACGACATCGACGCCGGCGCCGTTGGTGAGGCGTTTCGCCTCGGCAACCCAGTCGTTGTCCTTGTAGAGGATGGCGTAGTCGGCGCCGAGCTTGGTGACGGCCGCCGCCTTCTCGGCATTGCGCACGGTCGTGAGCACCGTGGCGCCCAGCGCCTTGGCCAGCAGGATGGCCGTGGTGCCGATGCCGCTGGCGCCGCCGTGGATCAACACGCTCTCGCCGGCCGCCAGTCGGCCACGCTCGAAGAGATTGTGCCAGACGGTGAAGTAGGTCTCCGGCAGCGCCGCGGCCTGCACCATGTCGAAGCCGGTCGGCACCGGCAGGCACTGCGGCGCCGGTACGCGGCAGTATTCGGCATAGGCGCCGCCCGGGGTGAGGGCGCAGACCGCGTCGCCGACCTTCCAGCCGCTCACGCCGGCGCCCAGTGCCGCGATCGTGCCGGCGCACTCCAGGCCGGGCAGGTCCGACGCGCCCGGCGGCGGCGGGTAGGTGCCGGCGCGTTGCGCGAGATCGGGCCGGTTGACACCGGCCGCCGCGACCTTGATCAGCACCTCGCCCTCCTGCGGCGCCGGTACTGGGCGGGTGGCTGCCTTCAGGACCTCGGGGCCGCCGGGTGTGCTGATTTCGATGCAGGTCATGGTCGGGGGCAGGGCGCTCATGCGACTCTCCGCGCGGGGTTTTCAGGGATGAGTGACGCCTGCTATAGCCCGGAGCCGGGTGGACCGTCCATCAGTCCGCTGTCCGACCGCTCGGAGGAGTGCCATGGCGCGAGAAGATGACGACCAGGAGCTGCGCCCGAAAAAGCCACAGCCGAAGAACCTCGATCCGATGTCGGTCGAGGAGTTGCAGGACTACATTGCCGAACTGAAGGCCGAGATCGCGCGCGTCGAGGACAAGATCAAGGCCAAGCAGGCGCATGCCGCGGCGGCACAGATGTTCTTCAAGAAATCCTGAGTGGAGTTCAAGGTGATGATCCTCACCAGCAAGACCGCCATCGTCACCGGTTTGACCAGCGGCATCGGGCTTGGCATCGCCCGCGCGCTGGCGGCCGAGGGCGCCCATGTCATGCTCAATGGCTTCGGCGAGGCGGCGGCGATCGAGCGGATCCGCCAGGAGATCGCCGCCATCGGTCCCGGCAAGGTGGGCTATCATCCCGCCGACATGAGCAAGCCGGCGGAGATCGCCGACCTCGTCACCAAGACGGCCGCGACACTCGGCTCGGTCGACGTGGTGGTCAACAATGCCGGCATCCAGCATGTGGCGCCGGTCGAGGCCTTCCCGGTCGAGCGCTGGGACGCCATCATCGCCATCAACTTGTCGAGCAGCTTCCGCACCATCCGCGCAGCCCTGCCGCTGATGAAGAAGGCCGGCTGGGGCCGCATCATCAACATTGCTTCGACGCACGGGCTGGTGGCCTCGGGCGAGAAGACAGCCTACGTGGCGGCCAAGCACGGCGTGATCGGCCTGACCAAGGCGGTGGCGATCGAGTGCGCCAACACCGGCGTCACGTGCAATGCCATCTGTCCGGGCTGGGTGCTGACGCCGCTGGTCCAGAAGCAGATCGAGGCCCGGGCGGCGGAACAGAAGATCAGCGTCGATCAGGCCCGCAATACCTTGCTGGGTGAGAAGCAGCCGCAGCTACAATTCACGACACCCGAGCAGCTGGCGGCGATGGCCGTGTTCCTATGCTCACCGGCTGCTGCCAACATGCAGGGTGCCCAGCTGGTTAGCGATGGTGGCTGGACTGCCCAGTAGAAACCGACAACCTGCCGTTCTTCAGACGTGATTCAGAGAAGATGATAAAGTCAGGCATCTGTCAGGGAGGATTTGATGTCCCGTCTCTCAATGAAGCGTTGGGTGCTTGTCGCGGCGTTGGCTGGCGCGGCCCTGGGCACGGAGGAGGCGTTGGCTCGCGATTCCTATGACCTGCCGCCGGGGCCATATCGGCAGGAATGCCGGCAGGAGCGTGTCGAAGGCGGCTACCTGCTGCGCGCGACGTGTCCCAAGCGGGATGGCGAGATGCGCGATTCCTCGCTGGACCTGCGAACCTGTCCGCGTGGATCGGCTGTTTACAACGATGGCGCCTATCTGAAGTGCGGCAGCGGTGGCGGCTATAACACCGGCAACGACCGCTACGGCTACGGCCTGCCATCGGGATCCTATCGCGGGGAATGCCGCAACGAGCGCGTGGAAGGCGGCTACCTGCTGCGTGCGACGTGTCCCAAGCGCGATGGCGAAATGCGCGACTCGTCGTTGGACCTGCGCACCTGCCCGCGTGGGTCGTCGGTCTACAATGACGGTGCGTACCTGCGCTGCGGTAACGCACCAAGCTGGCAGGGCGGGCGCGATGACGGTTGGCGCGATCGCGACCAGCGCGCCCGCTACAGCCTGCCGCCGGGTCCCTATCGCCGCGAATGTCGCAACGAGCGGATCGCCGACGGCTATATGCTGATGGCGTCATGTCCGAAGGCCGATGGTCAGATGCGCGATGCGTCGCTGGATCTGCGCACTTGCCCGCGCGGCTCCAACGTCTTCAACGAAGGCGCCTACCTGCGCTGCCGTTGATGTCATCCCGAGGGTAGCGAGGGATCTCCGTTTCAAGGAGATGTCTCGCTGCGCTCGACATGACGGACTGACCGAACCAGCTCGTTCACCCGCCGGACCGCGGACGCATCTCGATCTCGATCACATCCAGCCGCGCGGTGTCGGTGGCGGCGCGCGTTTGCGCCGTCAGCAGCAGGTGGATCGGCAGCCGGCTGGCGCCGGCATCGGCGATGCCGTCGGCCAGCATCGCATGGTCGGTGCTGAAGCGCACGGTACGGATGCCGCCCTTGCCGGGCTGGATCTGGTCGGTGAGGTCGAAGACGTGCGGATCGCCGCCGACATCGACCATCAGGAAGACGCGCCCACCGTCGCTGCGATTGGCATAAACCGTCAGGTCGACATCGAAGCCGGCGAGCCTGTGGCCGCGCGGTGCCACGTAGGGCTGATATGGTGCCACGGTCAGCGTCTGCGAGCGGCCGGTCTGGCCCGCCGTCACGGCGGCACGGATGTTGGTGGTCGAGCACACCAGGCCCAGCGCCTTGGGCGTGCAGATCAGACGCGTCGGCGGCGGACGGGCCTCATCGGTTGTCGGCCGATCGTCGCTGGCAAGCGCCGGCGGTGCCAGACCGGCCGCCGCCAGCAGCGCCAGTCGGACTCCGAGTCTGCTGAGAAGTCGCATGAGGAGCCCTCCGTTATTCTTGTCTGATGCAGCGCCGGTGGCCCGTCATTGCGCGGGCCTTGCCGTCGCCTTTGTCATTGCGCGCGCGCCGCCCTCGTCTAGTCTCGCACCGGCGGTCGGGACGCGGTTCCGTTCCCGGAATGCGGAGCAGTATAATGCCGGATGCGAAATTCCTGAAGTTCGACACGCTGGCGCTGCATGCCGGCCAGCAGCCCGACCCGGTGACCGGCGCGCGCGCGGTGCCGATCTACCAGACCACCAGCTATGTGTTTCGCGATGTCGAGCATGCCGCGAGCCTGTTCAACCTCGAGGTCGGCGGCCACATCTACTCGCGCATTTCCAACCCCACCGTTGCGGTGCTCGAGGAGCGCGTCGCGGCGCTGGAGAAGGGCACCGGCGCCTTGGCTGTCGCCAGCGGCCAGGCGGCCCTGCACATCGCCATCGTCACCCTGATGGGGCAGGGCGGTCACATCGTCGCCTCGGCCTCGCTCTATGGCGGCAGCCGCAACATGATGGGCCTCACCTTGCCGCGCTTCGGCATCACGACGACGTTCGTGGATCCGCGCGATCTCGACGGCATGCGCAAGGCGATCCGGCCCGAGACGCGCCTGGTGTTCGGCGAGACCATCGGCAATCCTGGCGGCGAGGTGCTCGACCTGCCGGCGGTGGCGCAAATCGCGCACGACGCCGGCGTGCCGCTGATGATCGACAACACCTTCGCTTCACCCTTCCTGTGCAACCCGCTGGAGCACGGCGCCGACATCGTCATGCACTCGGCCACCAAGTTCATCGGCGGCCATGGCATTGCCATCGCCGGCGTGCTGGTCGATGCCGGCCGCTTCGACTGGCGCGCGTCGGGCAAGTTCCCGACGCTGACCGAGCCCTATGCCGGCTACCACGGCATCGACTTCGCGGCCGAGTTCGGGCCGCAAGCCTTCATCATGCGGGCACGCACCGAGGGCCTGCGCGATTTCGGCCCGGCCCTGTCGCCGCAGAACGCCTTCTATCTGCTGCAAGGCCTGGAGACGCTGCCGTTGCGCGTGCGCCAGCACGTCGCCAATGCCCAGGCGGTGGCGGCGTTCCTGGCGACCAACCCTGCCGTCGAACGGGTGCACCACCCCGACCTGCCCAGCCACCCTGACCACGCGCTTGCCAAGACGCTGCTGCCGCGCGGCAGCGGCTCGATCTTCGCCTTCGATCTCAAGGGTGGGCGCGAGGCCGGCAAGCGTTTCATCGAGCGCCTGCGTCTGTTCTCGCACCTGGCCAATGTCGGCGATGCCAAGTCGCTGGTGATCCACCCCGCGTCCACCACGCACGCGCAGCTCACGGCCGAGCAGCTGGCTGCCACCGGCATCGGCGAAGGCATGGTGCGCCTGTCGGTCGGCCTGGAGGACGTCGATGACCTGATCGACGACCTCACGCCCGCGCTGCGCGCCGCACACAAGGGTTGAAGCGATGACCACGTTCACTGTCGACGGCCATGATGTGTTTGCCACCACCGGCGGCGTCGACTTCGACCCGGCCAGGCCGGTCGTGGTGTTCCTGCACGGCGCCGGTTTTGATCGCACGACATGGCGCCTGCAGACGCGCTGGTTCGCGCACCACGGCCGCTCGGTGCTGGCCGTCGATATGCCCGGCCATGGCCGCTCCCGCGGCACGGCGCTGCCCAGCATCGCGGCGATGGCGGACTGGGTCATCCGTTTGCTCGATTCCGTCGGTGTCCGTCAGGCGGCACTCGTCGGTCATTCGATGGGTGGACTCGTGGCGCTCGACGCGGGAGGCCGCTATCCCGACCGCATCCGGGCGCTGGGCCTGTGCGGGATCGCGGGCGAAATGCCCGTGCATCCCGAGATGCTGGAGTCGGCCAAGGCCGGAACCAGCAAGGTGCGCGAGCTGATGACGTTCTGGGGGTTGGGCCGGGCGCACCAGATCGGCGGCATGGTGAGTCCCGGCCTGTGGCTGACCCGCGAATCGCTGGCGGTGCTCGACAAGGCGGCGCCCGGCGTCATCCACGCCGATCTTGCGGCCTGCAATGCCTATAAGGATGCGCCGGCGCGCGCCGCGCAGGTGACGTGCCCGGTCGCCTTCGTCTGTGGCGATGGCGACCAGATGACGCCGGCGGCAAAGTGCAAGCCTCTGGCGGCGGCGATCGCCGGGAGCCACATGACGCTGTTGAAAGCGTGCGGGCATTTCATGATGGTCGAGCGTCCTGACGAAACGCTCGATGCGCTGAAAGCGGTTGCCTGACGCCGCGCCGCGGAGGTCGAAATGGCGTACGTTCATGCGGCCCAAGACAACACACGGTTCCTGCGCCTCGGGGCACCGGCGGCCGACGGCATTCCGCTCAGCTGGCTTGCGCGGCTGTGTGCCGGTGCGGAGGCGCAAGGCGTTTCTCGTGAGCAACTCTTCGCCCACAGCCTGATCGAGCTCCAACATGGTGATGACCGCGACCGGATATCGCCGGCGCAGCACCTGCTGCTGTGCATGAACACGGCGTTGGCCATCGACGATGCGGCGCATGGTTTCGGCTTCAGCCGCCTGCACTGCGGCTACAGCGCTCTGTCGTTGCGCGTCATGCTGGGCTGCTCGACATTGGATAGTGCGCTGCAAGCCGTGGCCAGGCTGTATCGCCTGGAATCGTCGATCGTGCGGATCGAACTTGCCAGCACGGACGATGCCGCGATCCTCAAGGTCCAGGCCGAGGCCAAGACCGCATCGGGGTCCTTCATCCTCGAGGACATCGTGGTGAGCTGGTTGTTCGTGTGCTGCAGCCATTTCATCGGCCGGCCGCTGCCTGTCATCGACGTGATGACCCGCGACCGTGCGCACATGAATGTGGGGCATCGCCACTGGGCGGCAAAAGCGCCGGTCCGTGTTGGCGCGGCCTCGGCCTTGCGCTTCTCCACGGCCGCATTGGCGTTGCGGCGGATGGGGCAGGCCGGCGGCGATGCGCACTGGGCTTGCCTGCGGCCGTGGCTGCGGTTCGTCGAAGGCGATGCCGATGCGCCGTCACTGGCGCAGGCCACGGTCTCCGCGTTGCGCCTGGATCGGTTGGCGCGGCAAGCGGGCCTCAGTCCGCAGGCGCTGCGCCGGCGGCTGGGTGGTTTTCGCCAGATCCGCCGGCAGGCGTTGGCGGAAGCCGGTGTCGCGCTGCTGCGGAGCGGCGACGCCAGCGTCGAAGCCGTTGCGGCCGATCTCGGCTATGCCGATGCGCGCAGCTTCCGGCGCTTTCTCAAGGGCGCGACCGGAAAGACGCCGAACGAAATCCGGTCGGCCGACATCATGCCGGACTCATCCGGCGGCCCGAACCCGGCCGTCTACGGGCGCATCCGGCATATCGCGTCGCTGCTGGACCAGTAGGCGAAAGCGTCCCTGTCGCGCGATCGTTTCGGTCCTTCTCGTCCGGCGTCGGGCTGCGCAGGCTCTCCGCACAGGCCCGATCGGGCCGAACAGCGGAGACACAGCACATGCCCACGGCACTTCAGCGTCGTTCCGACGTCGACCAGGTATTCAACCACCTGGCAGCCCTGTTCACCCCGGCTATGCCCTCGGAGGACTTTCTCACCATTCTACGGCGGGCCGTGACGCGCTATGGCGATATCGGCACGCCGCCGGCGTTGACCGGCGTGCGGTTCACGCCTGTATCGGCCGGCGGCGTGTCGGCTGAATGGGTCGTTGCTGACGGCGGTTCGAGCCGCCACCGCATCGTCTACATCCATGGCGGTGGCTGGGTCGCCGGCGGGCCTGAAGCCTATCGGGGACTGGCAGCCGACTTGGCCCGTCGTAGCGGCGCAGCTGTTCTCGTGGTGGACTATCGCCTGGCGCCCGAGCACCCGTTTCCCGCCGGACTGAATGATTGCTGCAGCGCAGCCCTGGCGTGGGCGGCCAGCCACGGCCCTGGCGAGGCGTAGAACACGGCACTATCGCTCGCTCTGGCCGGTGACTCTGCCGGCGGAAACCTGGCGGCGGCCACCTGCCTGCAGGCCATCACCAGCGGTGCGCGTGTGCCGGATCGCCTGGTCCTGATCGCCGGCGTGCTGGATGGCGTATCCGATCCCGCCAAGACGGGCCGCGACGATCCCATCATCACGGCAGAGGGCATTGCCGGCGGCTACGCCCTCTATGCAGGCGGCGCCGTCGCGGCGACGGATCCGCGGATTTCACCGCTCCATGCGGCGCAGGACGTCCTGAAGCAATTTCCGCCGACGCTGATTCAGGCGAGCAGCAGCGAGTTTCTGCTGGCCGATTCCAAGCGTTTTGCTCACCGCCTCGAAGAGGCTGATGTCCGGGTCGCTCTGAGCATCTGGCCGGGCCTGCCTCATGTCTGGCAAGTGTTTTTGGGCATCCTCCCGGAAGCGTCCCAGGCGCTGCAGGAGATTGCCGACTTCGTTCACGCCGACGTCTCAGTGCGCTGATCGAACCGGCGACGCGCGACCTCGATCTCCGGCTGGTGGTGGCGCGCCCACAGGCCCAGTGCCTCCACCGGCTTCCAGAGCGATCGTCCGAGGTCGGTGAGTTCGTAGTCGACGCGCGGCGGAACGGTCGGGAAGACCGTGCGGGTCACCAGGCCGTCGCGCTCAAGCCCGCGCAGGGTCAGGGTGAGCATCCGCTGCGAGATGCCACCCACCATGCGCTTGATCTCGTTGAAGCGCCGCGGTCCGTCACCCAGCAACGTGATGACAAGGACGCTCCACTTGTCGCCCACGCGCGCCAGAACCGAACTGACGGCGCGGCAGTCCTCCGACAAATGATCCACGGGCTTGGCAGTCACCTTCATGTGCTCCGGTTCACAAAATGTGCCTTCTTGCGCCTCATCGGCATAGTCACTCATATAGTGTGAGTTACAATTATATACTATGGTGAGTGACATGAACTTGCTGCACATCGACGCGAGCATTCTGGGAGGCAATTCCGTATCCCGGCAGGTCTCGGCTGCCATTGTCGATCGCTTTCGGACGGCAACGCCCGGTCTCGACGTGACTTATCGCGATCTCGCTGTTGTGCCGCTGTCGCACCTGTCGGGCGCCCATCTCGCTGCCGCTCAGGGTGCCGTCCCGGACGCATCGGGTCTCCAGGATGATCTTAATGCCGGCCAGGCCGCACTGGAGGAGTTTCTGGCCGCCGACATCGTCGTGATCGGTGCGCCCATGTACAACTTCACGGTCCCCAGCCAGCTCAAGGCCTGGATCGATCGTATTCTGATTGCCGGCAAGACGTTCCGCTATGGCGCTCAAGGCCCGGAAGGGCTGGCGGGCGCCAAGCGGGTGATCATCGCCATCTCGCGTGGCGGTTTCTACGGCGCGGACACACCGTCGGCAGTCGCGGAGCACTTGGAAACCTACCTGCGCGCCGTGTTCGGCTTCATCGGCATCACGGATCTCGACATCATCGTCGCCGAAGGTGTCCAGATCGGGCCCGAGCAGCGCGGCAAGGCGCTTCAGGAGGCACTGCAGGCGGCGACAAACCTGCTCGCCGCCTGAGCCGGCGTTGCGACGCTTGGCAGCCTCTGTGGAAAAAGCGTAGAACCGGGCGGCCCAAGGGCAAAGGCCGTCCGGCTGTCGGGCGTCGAAAATGAGAGGCTGACATGAGCGTGATTCAGGCTGCGCAGCAACGCAAACCGACCGAAACCCGGCCGGCGGGCGTCGCTTCGTTTGCGTGGTCACCGGACTCGTGGCGCCATTTTCCAGCCCAGCAGATGCCGGTCTATGAGGATCAGGCGGCCCTGGAGGCGGCCGAGGCCCGGCTGCGCCGCTATCCGCCGCTGGTTTTCGCCGGCGAGGCACGGCGTCTGAAAACAGCGCTGGCGCGGGTGGCCGACGGCAACGCCTTCCTGCTGCAGGGCGGCGATTGCGCCGAGAGCTTCGTCGACTTCACTGCCAACAATATCCGCGACATGTTCCGGGTGCTGTTGCAGATGGCGGTGGTGCTGACCTACGGCGCCGGCATGCCGGTGGTGAAGGTGGGCCGTATCGCCGGCCAGTTCGCCAAGCCGCGCTCGTCCAACACCGAGGTGATCGGCGGTGTCGAGCTGCCGAGCTATCGCGGCGACAACGTCAACGGTTTCGAGTTCACGCCCGAGGCGCGCCGGCCCGATCCGGAACGCATGGTGCAGGCCTACAACCAGTCGGCGGCGACCTTGAACCTGCTGCGTGCCTTCGCCCAGGGCGGCTATGCCGACCTGCATGAAGTGCACCGCTGGAACCTCGATTTCGTCGCGACCTCGCCGGCGGCGGCACGCTACGCCGACCTCGCCAGCCGCCTCGACGAGACGCTGACCTTCATGGCTGCGTGCGGGCTGACCTCGGCCACGACGCCGCAGATCGCCGAGACCGATTTCTTCACCAGCCACGAGGCGCTGCTGCTGCCCTACGAGCAGGCGCTGACCCGTGTCGATTCGACCAGCGGCGACTGGTACGACTGCAGTGCCCACATGCTGTGGATCGGCGAGCGCACGCGGCAGACCGACGGCGCGCATGTCGAGTTCCTGCGCGGCGTGAAAAATCCGCTGGGATTCAAGGCCGGCCCCGACATGTCGGTCGAGGACTTGATGCGTCTGCTCGACGCACTCAACCCGAAGAATGAAGCCGGCCGTATCACCATCATCACCCGCATGGGTGCCGACACGCTGGCGGCCAAGCTGCCGGCGCTGTTGCGTGCGGTCCATCGCGAAGGCCGCAAGGTCGTGTGGTCGTGCGATCCCATGCACGGCAACACGGTGAAGGCGGCCAATGGGCTGAAGACCCGTTACTTCGATGCGATCCTGCGCGAGGTGCGAGCGTTCTTCGAAGCCCATCGCGCCGAGGGCACGCATCCCGGCGGTGTGCATTTCGAGCTGACCGGCCAGGAGGTCACCGAGTGCGTGGGCGGCGCCGTCGACATCACCGTCGATGGGCTGACGGCGCGCTACGAGACGCAGTGCGATCCCAGGCTCAATGCCAGTCAGGCGCTGGAACTGGCATTCCTGCTGGCCGAAGGGCTGAAGGCCGAGCGTGTCGCACGCGAGCGGAGCAGCACGCCGGCAAAGTGATACGCGCTGGCGCCAAACCATCATTGCAGGGGAGGAGGGCACGATGCATCCGGCAGATCCGGACGTTTCGCGCTACACCGATCACTACTTCAATCGCACCAAGGGTGTGATCGGCAAGTTCGGCGACTGCACCGTCACCTACGCCATCTTCATGCGACGGCCCGTGGTGTGCGCACCACGGCTGGCGCTCGACTGGCTGCAGGAACTCACCAAGGCGCGCGGCGCCAAGGTCGAGGTCGACTTGCGCTACCCCGAAGGCAAGTGGGTCGGCGCCGGCGAGCCGATCATGTACATCACCGGCTCGTTCTACCACCTGGTCGACCTCGAAACGATCTTCCTGCAGAAGCTCGGCCCGGCCTGCGTGGCGGCCTACAACGCCTACACAATGTGCGCCGAGATGCCCAAGACGGCGTTCCTCGCCATGGACGCCCGCCACTGCGCCGGGGCCGAGATGGCGGAAATGATGGCCTATGCCGCGTCGGTCGGCTCGGGCCGGGCCAAGCGCAAGCTCGATGCCGTCGGCTTTATCGGCAACGCGACGCATTCGACGGCCCACTTCTTCGGTCGCGACCAGGGCATGGGCACGATGCCGCACGCGTTGATCGGCTATGCCGGCTCGACCTTGCGTGCCGCCGAGATGTATCACGAGACGTTCCCGGGCGAGCCGATGACCGTGCTGGTCGATTTCTTCGCCAAGGAAGTGACGGATTCATTGGCCGTTGCTCGGCGCTTTCCCGAGTTGGCGTCATCCGGCCAGCTCTCGATCCGCCTCGATACCACCGGCGGCCGCTATGTCGAAGGCCTCGATCCCCAGGCGTCCTACGCCGTGATGGAACGGCATGCGCCCGAATCCATTCGCGGCTATCGCACCGAGGAAGAGCTGCGTCATCTGGTCGGCACCGGCGTGTCGGCCGCGGCGCTGTTCCATGTGCGCGAGAAGCTCGATGCCGCCGGCTTCGACAAGGTCCGGATCGTCGCCTCGTCCGGGTTCGGGCCGGCCAAGTGCCGTGTCATGGCCGAAGCCGGCGCGCCGATCGACGTCGTCGGATCGGGCTCGTTCCTGCCGTCGAACTGGACCGAGACCTACGCCACCGCCGACATTGTGGAGTACGATGGCGTGCCGCGGGTCAAGGTCGGCCGCGAGTTCCTGCATCGCAACCGGTCGGTCAGGACGCCGGCACTGTAGGACCGTGCACGGCGCAGTTGCGCGTTCGTTGCGTAAAATCGTTGTCTGTCTCCCAAGTCATCCACGCAAAGGAGGGCCGTCATGAAGTACGTTCTGCTCGGCACGCTCAGCGTCGATTGGGCCGGCAAGCACACGGAGCGCACCACCAAGGCGCGCGCCAAGCTGGACAAGCTGGGCGTGAAGCTCGAGTCGATTCACTACACGCAAGGGCCGTACGACTTCGTCGATGTCGTCGATGCGCCCAGCGCGGAGGCCATGCTCGCCTTCTCGGTGTGGTACGCTGCGCAGGGACTGGGACGGATCCAGAGCCTGCCCGCGTTCGACTCGCAGAGCTTCGAAGGCGCGGTACGCCAGGCGATAGCCAAGTAGCCGCGGTTGCTGCCGTCGACTTTGTCATCCTGAGCGCAGCGAAGGATCTGTTGAGCCAGAGATTGGCACGGGCCGTTGATCGGCGCACTGTGCGCCATGGCGCGTCCTGTGCGATGGCACTGCTCAACAGGTCCTTCGCTTCGCTCAGGACGACAGCGGCAGGAGGGCATGGCCATGGAAGCAGTGAAGGACGCCAGTCATCTCTATGAGGTCGAGCGCCGCGCCCGTCATGCCGAGCGGCCAGGCTTTCGCATCAGCGAGCTGCAGATCAGCCCGACGCAGAAGGTGCCGTGGCACTACCACACCAACGTCGCCGACACGTTCTATGTGCTCGACGGCCGCATCCGGGTCTTCCTGCAGGATCCCAAGGAGGATGTTCGCCTCGGCCCTGGCGAAACCTACACGGCGCGCGCGGGACGGCCGCATCTTGTCGTCAATGACGGCCAGGTATCGGCGACCTTCCTGATCCTGCAAGGCATCGGTGACTACGATTTCGTGCCGATCACGCGCCAGGGCATGGCGCCCGCGCCGTGATCAGGCGCGGGGATAGGCGCTGATCCGGAGGCGGCGCAGGTCAGGCGCACGCCAGGCCGCGGTGGCGACGACCAGCAAGGTGACGATGCCGCCCAGCCACACGGCGGGACGCGCGCCCAGCAGGCTGGCGGCGACGCCGCTCTCCAGCGCGCCAATCTCGTTCGATGAGCCGATGAACACCGCATTCACCGCGGCGATGCGGCCACGCATGTGGTCGGGCGACAGCAGGCGCAGGATGGCGCGGCGGATCACGACGCTGACGCCGTCGAAGGCGCCGCTGAACACCAGCGCCGCGAACGACAGATAGACGTTCTGCGACAGGCCGAACACGATCATGGTGACGCCGAAGCCGGCCACCGCCAGCATCAGGTTGCGACCGGCCTTGGCCACCGGCGGCCAGCGCGTCGACCACAGCATCACCGACAGCGCGCCGACGGCCGGCGCCGCGTTCAGGAAGCCAAGCCCGGTGGCGCCGACCTGCAGGAGATCGAGGGCGAACACGGGCATCAGCGCCATGGCGCCGCCGAACAAGACGGCGAACAAATCGAGCGCGATGGCGCCGAGAAAGACCTGGCTGGCGAAGACGAAGCGCACGCCCTCGCCGATGCTCTGCCAGACGGGATCGCGCGTGCCGATGCGCACGCTCGATGGTCGAGGCAGGGCAAGCACGGCCAGCCAGCACAGGCCATAAAGCGCGGCGATGACAGCGTATGTGCTGACCGGGCCAAGGCCGTCATAGGCGAATCCGGCAGCCGCCGGGCCGAGCACGGCGGCCGTCGCGCTGGCGCTGCTGAGCCAGACGCCGGCATTGATTGCCTGCGCGCGCGGCACGACCTGCGCTTCGAAGCCGGAGAACGCCGGCTCGGCAAAGCCGCGCGCGATACCGGCAACGAAGATCACGGCGTACAGCGTCCAGACGCTGGTCGCCGCGCCGGCCAGCGATACCAGGGCGAGCGCCAGCACGCACAGCATCGACATGAAGCGTGTGATCAGCGTGATCGTACGGCGGTTGTACTGGTCGGCCACGTAGCCGCCGAACAGGGCAAGCGACAGGGCTGGGATCGCCTCGACCAGGCCGAGCAGACCCAGCGCCAATGGATCCCGGGTCAGCTGATAGACCTGGAAGCCGATGACAACGGCCAGCGACCGGCCGGCGAAAGACGCTGCCGTCGATGCTCCCAGGAAGAGCCGGAATGTCGACAGCGTGAGGGCGCTGGCTGGCGGCGCCGGGGGTGGCTCAGCGGGAGAAAGCACGGACATCGACGGCTCTTCCTATCGTGCCGTCGCCACGGAAGAAAGCGGGAGGTGCATATTCACGATTGCGTGCGGGGAATATCGATCTTGCGCCTGTCCGCGGCGTGCATGGTACTGCTCGATCGTGAAACAGTGCGAGGGAGGGAGCGATGGCAACCATACTGACTGAAGCAGGCGAGCAGGTCGTCACGGCCGTCGATGGCTTGTGGCTGACGGCAGCCGATGCCGAGCGTGTCACGGGCTGGACGTTGAAGCCGGAAGGCATGTGTCGCGATGACGCCTGTGTGCCCCTGCCGGCAAGCGCAACGCGAGACGGTCGGGTCGACGTCGCTGCCTTCTGGCAGCGCCTGGGCAATCCCGTGCTGCACGATGATGCGGCAGAGACCTGGGTCCTGGGCCTCGGTGCCGATGCGCGCAACGATGCGCTCGCCGATCTGCACGCGCCGGATTTCACCTTGCCCGATCTCGACGGCACCCTGCACACGCTCTCGGCATTGCGCGGGCGCAAGGTGTTCCTCACGACCTGGGCCAGTTGGTGAGGCTGCCGTCTCGACTTGCCCGTGTGGCAGTTACTGTATGAGGAACTGAAGGACCGCAATTTCATGGTCGTGGCCGTTGCCGAGGACAGCCGGGGAACCGAGCAGGCGCGGCAATGGATCGAGCAGGCGAAACCGACTTACTGGTCCCTGATCGATGCCAACCATCGCGTCGCCGACCTCTACGGCATGGTGAATGTGCCGCAGGCGGTCTGGATCGACGAGGCTGGCCGCGTCGTGCGCCCGGCCGAGACGGCGGGGTCGACCGACCATTTCCGCCGCATGGATCTGAAGACCCGGACCATGACGCCCGAGGACCAGGCCGCCCGCCTGGCGGCGCGCAAGGCCTATCTCGACGCCGTGAAGGACTGGGTGTTGACCGGCAAGCACGCGCTGGCGGCCGACACTGCCCGCGACAAGCAGCCGCGGATCACGGTGGACATCGCCCTGGCCCATGCGCACTTCCGGCTCGGTACCTGGCTGCGCCGGCACGGCAAGGACGCCGAGGCCGTCCGCCATCTGGCCGAAGCCAGCCGGCTGCATCCCGACTCCTGGAACATGTGGCGCCAGGCCGCTGACCTGGAGGCCGTGGGCAACGCCGGCGGCCCCGACTTCTGGGCCCGCGTGAAGGCGTTGGGCGATCGGCCCTATTACCCGCCCCCCGATCTACCGGGCTTCGGCCGCTAGCTTCGGTCGCCGCTTCTTCCCCATGGCAGCCATGCATGGGGAGAAGCGGTATTGCTGGACCCTTATGCTCATTTATAGCATAAGCAGGATGTGCGGTCGAATGGCCAGCCGGGCCGTGCCATTGTATAGCGGCGTATCACTGTTGCCGGGTGCCGGGACCATAGAGTGAACGAATGACGGACTCGCTGAACATCGCCATTGCCCAGCTCAATCCGACGGTCGGCGACGTTGCCGGCAATGTCGCCAAGGTGCGCGCCGCCCGCGCCGAGGCCGCCAAGCAGGGCGCCGACGCGGTCGTATTTTCCGAGCTGGTGCTGTCGGGCTACCCGCCCGAGGATCTCGTGCTCAAGCCGGCCTTTCAGCGGCGCCTGCACGAAGCCGTGGACGAGCTGCGCGCCGACACCGCCGACGGCGGGCCGGCCCTGTTCGTCACCACGCCCTGGCGCGAGGGCGACAAGCTGCACAACGCCATCCTGCTGCTCGACCGCGGCGAGATCGCCGGCAAGCGCTTCAAGGTCGATCTGCCGAACTATGGCGTGTTCGACGAGAAGCGGGTGTTCGCGCCGGGCCCGATGCCGGGTCCGCTGATCTTCCGCGACGTGCGCATCGGCGTGCCGATCTGCGAGGACGTCTGGACGCCGGATGTGGTCGAGTGCATTACCGAGACCGGCGGCGAGCTGATCCTGGTGCCCAACGGCTCACCCTACGAGGTCGACAAGACCGAGCGGCGCGTGCAGCTCGGCGTGGCGCGCGTCGTCGAGAGCGGTCTGCCATTCTGCTACGTCAATCAGGTCGGCGGCCAGGACGAACTGATCTTCGACGGCGGCTCGTTCGTCATCGGCGCCGACCGCGCCTTGCGTGTGGCATTACCCAGCTTCCGCGAAGCGGTTGTCACCTCGACCTGGCGCCGGGGTGCCGGCGGTAAATGGGACTGCGCGCCTGGTCCGATGCAGCCGGCGCTGTCGCGCCTGGAGTCGATCTACCAGGCGATGGTGCTGGGCCTGCGCGACTACGTGAACAAGAATCGTTTTCCCGGTGTCATCATCGGGCTTTCGGGCGGCATCGATTCGGCGCTGACGGCGGCGGTGGCCGTCGATGCGCTGGGTGCGGACCGCGTGCGCACCGTGATGATGCCGTCGCCCTACACCAGCCGCGACAGCCTGGAGGACGCCGCGCAATGCGCCGAGGCGATGGGCGTCCGCTATGAGATCGTGTCCATCGAGCCGGCGATGAAGGCTTTCGGCGACATGTTGAAGCCGGTGTTCGGCAACCGTGCCGCCGACACGACGGAAGAGAACATTCAGGCGCGGGCGCGGGGCCTGACCCTGATGGCCATCTCCAACAAGTTCGGCCACATGGTGGTGACCACCGGCAACAAGTCGGAAATGGCGGTCGGCTACTCGACGCTCTATGGCGACATGTGCGGCGGCTATAACGCCCTGAAGGATGTCTACAAGACCACCGTTTTCGAGCTGTCGCACTGGCGCAACGGGGCACGCCCGGAAGGCGCGATGGGCCCAGGCGGTCGCGTCATCCCGGAACGCATCATCACCAAGCCGCCATCGGCCGAACTGAAGCCCGACCAGAAGGATCAGGATACGCTGCCGCCCTACGACCAGCTCGACAAGATCCTCGAAGGCTTGATCGAGCGCGATCTCGCCACCGAGGAACTGGAGGCGGAAGGCTACGATCCCGCCACGGTGCAGCGCGTCTGGCGCATGCTGGAGATGGCCGAGTACAAACGCCGGCAGGCACCGCCTGGCGTCAAGATCACCGGCCGCGCGGTCTCGCGCGACCGCCGCTACCCGATCACCAACGCGTTCCGCGGGTGAGATTTCCTCTCCCCGCTGCGTGGGGAGGAAGTTCACTCGATCTTGGTGCCCGTGGCCTTGATGATCGGCGCCCACTTGGTGATTTCGTCGGTGACAAACTTCGCGGCCAGCGCCGGTGTTGAATCGACGTACGGCACGGCGGCGATGTCATCGAGGCCTTTGATCAACGCCGCGTCCGCCATGATCTTGCGATAGGCGGCGTGCAGGGTATCGATGATCGGCTGCGGCGTACCGGCCGGTGCCATGATGATGTTGAACGTATAGGCCTCATAGCCTGGCAGGCCGGCCTCGATGATGGTCGGGATGTCAGGCGCGATGGCGGCGCGCTTGGTGTGGGCGAATCCGAGGATGCGCAGCTTGCCGGTGCGATGGTGCTGCAAGGTCGTGCTGACGGTCTCGAACATCCAGGCGACGTTGCCTGCCAGCGTATCCTGCAGCGCCGGGTTGGAGCCGCGATAGGGTACGTGCTCGACCTGCAGGCCGCCGGCCATGGTCTTGAACATCTCGCCGGCGAAATGGGTGATGCCGCCGGTTCCCGACGAACCATAGGAATACTTGCCCGGGTTCTTTTTCATCAGGTCGATCAGGCCGGGCAGGGTGTCGGGCATCGACGGGTGCGTCACCAGCACCAGCGGGTTGACGCAGATCAGCGCCACCGGCGCGTAGTCCTTGACCGGATCGTAGGGCAGCTTGACGAACGTCGAGGGGTTCGTCGCGTGCGTCGAGGACGTGGCGAACAGCAGCGTGTAGCCGTCGGGCTTGGCCTTGGCGACTTCGGCGCTGCCGATTGAGCCGGCGGCGCCTGCCTTGTTGTCGACCACGATCTGCTGGCCGAGGACCGACGTGAGCTTTTCCGCCACCATGCGGCCGATGATGTCGGTGGGGCCAGCCGGTGGGAACGGGATCACCAGCCGGACAGGCCGGTCCGGGTACTTGCCCTGGGCATGGCCGATCGCCGGCACCGTGAGGGTCGTTGCCATGCCGGCCAGCAGGCCCAAAACGTCACGCCGCTGCATTCGCGTTCACTCCCTGTTTCATTGCGCGGCCGGAGGTTAGGAAAAATGCGCTGTGCTGTCATCCGCAGCATCGGGCCGCGGGGGACCGGCTTGCGAGGTCGAACCGAAAAGGGCATCTAGACGACCCCGATCGTTCATTTCCGGCCTGATATCCGTGACCGCACCAGCCATTGTCCGCTTCGCGCCCAGCCCCACCGGGCGGCTGCATGTCGGCAACGTGCGCACGGCGCTGTTCAACTGGCTGTTCGCCCGCCGGCAAGCGGGTGCGTTCGTGCTGCGGCTTGATGACACAGACCGCGAGCGCTCGACCGAGGCCTTCGCCCAGGGCATCCAGGACGATCTGCGCTGGCTGGGGCTGGACTGGGATCGGCTGGAGCGCCAGTCGGCGCGCTTCAGCGCCTATGATGCGGCGCGCAACCGGCTGATCGCCGCAAGTCGTCTCTATCCCTGCTATGAGACGCCCGAGGAGCTGGAGTTCCGGCGCAAGCGCCTGCTGGCGCAGGGTCGGCCACCGATCTACGACCGCGCGGCGCTGCGACTTGCCGAAGCCGACCGCGCCCGGCTCGAGGCGGAAGGGCGCAAACCGCACTGGCGCTTCCTGCTCGAACCGGGCGACGTGCGCTGGGACGACCTTGCGCGCGGGCCGCAGCACATCGACGAGTCCAGTCAGAGCGACCCGGTGCTGATCCGCGCCGACGGCAGCTACCTGTACACATTGCCGTCGGTCGTCGACGATATCGAGCTCAACATCACGCATGTGATCCGTGGCGAAGATCACGTCACCAACACCGGCACGCAGATCCAGCTCTTCCGGGCGCTCAGTGCCGAGCCGCCCGCTTTCGCGCATCTGCCGCTACTGGTCGGTGCCGATGGCCGCGGCCTCAGCAAGCGGCTGGGCTCGCTGTCACTGGCCGATCTGCGCCAGGAAGGCATCGAGCCGCTCGCCGTCTCGGCGTTGCTGGCCCGGCTGGGTACCGCCGATCCGGTGGAGCCCATGGGCTCCCTGCAGCCGTTGATCGACACGGTCGACTTCGGGCGCGTCGGTCGTGCGCCGGCGCGGTTTGCCGAGGAAGAGCTGCGCGCGCTGAGCCAGCGCACGATTCATGGTCTGCCCTTCGACACTGTCCGGACCAGCCTGGATGCCGCGACGGTCCGGCTGGGCGAAGCATTCTGGCTGGCCGTTCGCGGCAACCTGGCGCGGGTAGCCGACGCTGTGGATTGGACCTCCGTGGTGCAGGGGCCCCTGGCGCCCGTCATCGAGGAGCCGGGTTTTTTGGCAGACGCGCTGGCCGCATTGCCGCCCGAGCCTTGGGGCGAGACGACGTGGAAGGCCTGGACCGCGGCGCTGTCGGCCGCGTCGGGCCGCAAGGGGCGTGCCTTGTTCCACCCGCTGCGTCTGGCGCTGACCGCCCGCGAGCAAGGTCCCGAAATGGCCCGCCTGCTGCCGCTGATCGGCCGTTCCCGAGTCGCCGCGCGGCTGCGCGGGGAAATGGCCTAGCAAGCTGTCATCCCGAGCGCAGCGAGGGATCTCCCGCGAATGGCGCACCGTGTGTCCCTTCGCGGGAGATCCCTCGCTACGCTCGGGATGACGATCTTGGGGGACAATCGGGCCAATAAGCCTCTGTGCGGCCGCGGTTTCGGTGCTATAAGCTGTCCTTATGATCTCTGTGGTCTTCCCGTCCCGGCGCTGGCTCATGGCCAGTGCGCGATGTATGTGAAGCGCCGGCCCGCCGTGGCCGATCGATCACGCACGTCATCGTTTTTCCGGGAGTGAGGGGGCCATGTCCCTCGTTGTTTACAATACGCTCACGCGCCGCAAGGAAGACTTCGCGCCGCTCGATCCCGCACATGTGCGCATGTATGTCTGCGGCCCGACCGTCTACGACAACGTGCACATCGGCAACGCGCGGCCTGTCGTCGTCTTCGACGTACTCTACCGCCTACTGAAGCGGCGCTATCCGCGCGTCACTTACGTGCGCAACATCACCGATATCGACGACCGGATCATCGCCCGTTCGCGCGAGTCGGGTGAGCCGATCGACGCGCTGACCTGGCGTACGGCCGATGCCTACCAGCGCGACATGGCCAGGCTGCGCGCGCTGCCGCCCGATGTCGAGCCGCGCGCCACCCAGTATGTCGCGCAGATGATCGACATCATCGAGCGGCTGATCGCGCGCGGCCATGCCTATGCCGCCGAAGGCAACGTGCTGTTCCATGTCCCCAGCATGGCCGACTACGGACAGCTGTCGCGTCACAGCCGCGATGAGTTGGTGGCGGGTGCCCGTGTCGACGTGGCGCCGTACAAGAAGGATCCAGCCGACTTCGTGCTGTGGAAACCCTCGACGCCGGACCAGCCGGGCTGGGAGAGCCCGTGGGGTCGCGGCCGGCCGGGCTGGCACATCGAGTGCTCGGCGATGAGCGGGCAGCTTCTGGGCGAGACCTTCGACATCCATGCCGGCGGCATCGACCTCATCTTCCCGCATCACGAAAACGAGATCGCCCAGTCGCGCTGCGCGTTCGGCACGCCCACCATGGCGCGCTACTGGATGCACAACGGCTTCATCGTCGCCAAAAGCGAAAAGATGTCCAAGTCGCTGGGCAATTTCTTCACGGTAAACGAGCTGCTCGAAGAATTTCCCGGCGAAGCCATCCGCCTGCTGTTGCTGACCGCGCACTACCGTCAGCCGCTCGACTTCACCAAGGACGGGCTGCGCACGGTAAAGGCCCAACTCGACCGGCTCTACCAGGCGCTGCGCAGCGCGGCCGATGTCGCGGCAGCGCCGGCAGCGGAGGTACCGGCCGAGGTCACGGCGGCGCTCGAGGACGATCTCAACACGCCGCTGGCACTATCGCACCTGCACGAGCTGGCGACCGTCTTGAACCGCGCCGGCAGCCCGGCGGACAAGACCAAGGCCCGGGCGGCGCTGCTGGCCGCCGGCGGTGCGCTGGGCTTGCTGCAGGACGATGCCGAGGCGTGGTTCCGCGGCACATCGGCAGGCAGCGGTCCCAGCGAAGCCCAGATTGAAGCCGCGATCGCCGCGCGTCAGGCTGCGCGCCGGGCCAAGGACTTTGCCGCCGCCGACCGCATCCGGAAGGAACTGGCGGAACAGGGCGTCTTGCTGGAAGATGGGCCCACAGGAACGATCTGGAAGCGGGGATAGAGAGGACCCTGTCTCCGCGCCGACAAGCCGGACAGCGTCTCATGATCGACGTCATCTCGCGACTCGGTTGTCGATATCTTGGCCGAACGATCATGGCCGCGATGGTTGCGGCGATGCTCGCCGGCGCCCACGCGGAGACGCTGGCGCAGGACGCCGCCGCAAACCGGTGTCCGGGTGTGTCCGACCTGCTGAGCATTTCGCCCAGCCAGGAGATCCACCTGGACATTCTGGCGTATGGCGCCGGCGCGCTCGCCGAGCGCTTGCGCCAGTGTTCCGGCCGGGCCGGCAGCAACTGGTTTGACCCGGTGGAGGAAAGCCGCCGGCGGGCGACCGGCCTCATGTTCGAATGGGTGGGGGCGTTCGGCTGTGCGCTGACCGAGTACACCTCGGCGCCATCCACCCTGGGCAAGCCATTGAGCGGGCCGCGGGCCAACTACCTGCGTGAGGCCGCTCAGCTTGAAGCACTGAACGGCTCCTATGAGACGGAGTCGGATCTGCGGTCGTCACCGCCGCTGGTCCATTTCCGCTCGCTGCAGTTGCTGGTGAAGATCCAGTCGCGATGGAACAAGTCCACCGACGCCGACCGGGCGGAATTGGCGGCGCGGGAAGCCGCGGGCGATCCCTACGCCGCGATCGCGCTGGCGACGCTGGCCTTCACGGCGCGAACCGGATCGGACGATATCGATCGGGCCTTTGCGCTGTTGGCCAAGGCTGCGCGACAGGGCAGCATCCGGGCATCGGAGATTGGTGCCCAGTACGCCGCGCTCGCGTCACGTAGCGCAGACACGGCCGACCGCGCGCGCCGGTACAAGGATATCGAACGCGCCTTTCTCGCGACGGCGTCCTATCGCGGCAGTCCCGACGCCATGGCGCTGCTGCTGCAGTTGCTTCAGCGCAGCGACAGCGCCGATGATGCCGCTGTCTATGACTTCTGGGATGCCCGATACCGTGGCATCGTTCGCGACTTGCATGAGATCAGGAGCGCCTGCCGGTGATACGTCGTGACGGCCACAGTCGGCCTGACCAATCTGCGTCGCGGTCTCTCGAGCGCATCTATCATCTGGCCGAGGCCGACAACTGGCCGTCGATCAAGGCTCACGGGCTGCTCTGCGCTTCGGCGTTGCTGGGACTCGCCGGCAACAAGGAGGCAGACCGGCTTCGGCTCGCCCGCCATCGCGCGACGCGGACCGTGCTGTCGAACGGTGCCATCGTGCGCGACCAAGGTCCGATGCCGGCGGCGGCGTTGCAGCGCTGCTTGCGCGGCATGACGCCGGACGAATGGTACGCCTTGCTCAACAGCAAGGTCTTCTTCTGGACGGATACCGAACGACTCGACCGCCACCTGCACGCGTGCCGGCGCCATCCCCAGGTCATCATGGTGGTTGACGCCGCGCGTCTGTTGAAGCGCTACGGGGAGAATGCGGCCGTGTCGCCTTTCAATACCGGCAATGCCCGCCGCCAGCCCGCGACTCGCGGGCGCACGACGTTTGTCCCATATTCCACGTGGCAGGCGTCCGGCTGGCAGCATGAAGCTGCCGGTCTGGGTACGAACGTGCGGCCTCGCAGTCACCGACCGGCCGAGCTGACAGTCGACCGGTCGATCCCCGACGTGATGGACTTCGTGATCGATACCAAGTTTCCCAAGGCCGGCGAGAGCTTTGTGCCCTGAGGCCCCTGGGAGCGCGGGCGTCCCGCCAGCATCAGGGCGAAAGCTTTGCTTTCACCCGGCATGAGCGGGCCAAAGGCCAGCGCTCCCAGGCCTGCTACGCCAGGAACGTTTCAATCGCCGTCGCCACGGCCTGCGGCTGGTCGAGATAGGCGAGGTGGCCGGCACCGTCGATCGTCTGGACCCGGTTGGGTCCCTTGATCTTCGTAGCGAGTGTCTTGGCGTAGCCCTGGGGCATGACCCGGTCTTCGCTGCCCCACAAGATCAATGTCGGCGCCTCGATCGACGGCAATCGCTTGACCAGATGCGTGTTGCCCAGCGGCCAGAGCGCGCGGGCGGCGGCTTCGCTGGCGCGCGTCATTTCGATCGGCCACTCGATGGAGTTGGCGCCGGCCGGCATGTCGACCAGTTGTTTCCAGTTCGCGGGATTGGCGCACATCAGCCCGGCGACATTGTCGGCGCGCTGTGCCCACGGATCGGTGGCAGGATCGGTTTCGTCGAACAGGCCGAAGGGTGAAATCAGCGTCAGTCGTTTCACGAGGCCGGGAAAGATCGCGGCCAGGTCGGCGGCAAAGGCACCGCCCACGGAGCTGCCGATCAGATCGGCACCGACGAGATCAGCCTGGCGCAGCAGCTGATGGACGGCAATCACCCAGTCGAGATGGTTGTCGAGCACGGTATGGCCAGTGGCACCGGGAAAGCCGGGCAGTGACGGCACGATCACCGTGCGCTTTTCGGCGAGCGCGTCGAGGAAGGGAACCCAACGTGGCAGGCCGCCGAAGCCGGCGAGAAAGCCGAGCTTGGGGCCGCTGCCCTTGCGCCACACGCGGCAGGGAAAGCCGTTGACGTCGACCGTCAGCGTCTGTGGTTCAGTCACGAGATGCTCCGACTATTAACCCGCTCCGCCCACGCAGTGGGGGGAGAGGGGATGAAATCATCACTCCGCGGCCAGGCGCGGCTGGAAGGCCGGCACCGCGGCGCGCTGGCTGCGGTCCATCGGCTTGGGCCACCAGTGGTCCTCCCAGTCGGAGAACAGGTCCTTGACCCGCGGCATCACCTTCTCGGCGAACAGGCGGGTATTATACTGGGTCAGCTGCTTGCTCATGTTGCCGTACTGCAGCAGCAGCATCAGGTGGCCGACATTGAGGGTGGTGGCGATGTGGCGCACCTGCTCGACTACCTCGTCGGGCGAGCCGATGATCACGTAGCCGTCGTCGACGATCTCCTTCATCGTGCGGGCGCGGAACTTCTTCTTGTCGCCACCGGCACTGGCGGCGTTGGCCGCCTGTGCCACCATGCCCTGGATGCCGGCACGCTGCGTCGCCTCCGTGGTGTAGCCCGGCGGCATCGCGAAGCGCGCATCGACATGCAGGCAGCGCCCGTAGAAGTACTCGGCCGGCTCGGTGTAGAGCTCGAGCGCCTGCTCGCGGCTTTCGGCGACGCCGACGAACTGCAGGAAGCCGGCGCGGTAGGGGTTGCGGTCCTTGCCCAGCTTCTCCATCTCGCGCCAGAAGCCCTGCATCGTGGAGAGGCCGGCCTTGTAGCCGTAGTACGACAGGTAGCAGTAGACGTAGTCCATCTCGGCGCACCAGCGCCATGTCTCGACCGAGCCGCCGCCGGGAATCCAGATCGGCGGATGCGGATCGTTCTGGATCGGCCGCGGCCAGATGTTGACGTAGCGCTGCTGGTTGAAGCGGCCGGAGAACGCGAAGGTGTCCTTCTCGGTCCACGCCTTCTTCACC
>Ga0187894_10001250_pt1 | contig 32977 bp, 30 predicted proteins | sample GBC1701081metaG_FD_136650 | JGI IMG/M metagenome (GOLD analysis project Ga0187894, IMG submission 136650) | White microbial mat communities from a lava cave in the Kipuka Kanohina Cave System on the Island of Hawaii, USA - GBC170108-1 metaG ...
CGACGGCCCGTACGTACGCCGTCCTGAGCGAAGCTCCTGCGCGAAGAACCGGATGCCGTAATTCGGCACGTCCGGGTCTGTGGGGGGTGGGGGCACTGTCCCCACCTACCCGGCGATCTTTCCGGTGACGCACCTCGCGCCACCCTTAAAGATCCCTCGCTACGCTCGGGATGACAGTTTGCTTCTTCATCCGGCCGTTGGGCACTTTCGTCACGCATCACCATTGCTTGATTCGCCGCCGCCGTCGTGGCGTTATCCACCTCTTGTGCCCCGGGGTGGAGTTTTCTGAATGTCGGGAGAGATCGTCGGTTCGGTGGAGATGCTGCGCCGCCTCGTGGCGTTCGACACGACCTCGCGCGAGTCGAACCTGGCGCTGATCCACTACGTGCGGGACTACCTCGCGGGCCACGGCATCGAGTCGACGCTCGTACCCAACGACGAGGGTACCAAGGCCAATCTCTACGCCAGCGTCGGCCCGTCGAAGGAGGGCGGTGTCGTGCTGTCGGGCCACACCGACGTGGTACCGGTCGACGGCCAGCCCTGGGTCACCGACCCGTGGGCGCTCACCGACAAGGACGGCAAGCTCTACGGCCGCGGCACCTGCGACATGAAGGCATTCTCGGCCATCGGGCTGGCGATGGTGCCGCACTTCAAGCGTGCCGGGCTGAAGGTGCCGATCCACTTCGCGCTGAGCTACGACGAGGAGGTCGGCTGCCTGGGGGCGCATTCCCTGGCCGAGCGGCTGATGGGCGCCGTGCCGCGGCCGCGCGTCATCGTGATCGGCGAGCCGACCATGATGACGGTGGTGCACGCCCACAAGGGTGCGCGCGCCTACAACACGACGTTCACCGGCTTCGAGGCGCATTCGTCGATGACGCATCTCGGCGTCAGCGCCATCCATTTCGCCGGCGAGTTCATCGCCTTCCTCAACCGGCTGGAGGCCGAGCTGGAGGCGCGGGCGCCCAAGGACAGCGAGTTCATGCCGCCGATGTCGACCATCAATGTCGGCGTCGTGCAAGGCGGCACGGCCGGCAACATCCTGGCGCGCGAGTGCAAGCTGCTGTGGATCTCGCGCCTGCTGCCCGATGACGACCAGGAGGAGATCGAACGCCGCGCGCTCGACTACCTGCAGAACACGCTGCTGCCGGCAATGCGGCGCAAGCACCCCGACGCCAACATCGTGACCGAGCGACGCTCGTCGACGCCGCCCTTCTCGCCCGAGGGCAACGACGAGGCCAAGGCGCTGGCGCGCGCCTGGTCGGGCTCCAATGTCGTGGGCAGCGTGCCCTACGGCACCGAGGCCGGCATCTTCCGCAAGACCTTTGACGTGCCCACCGTGGTCTGCGGGCCGGGCGACATCGCCCAGGCGCACCAGCCCAACGAGTTCATCATCAAGTCCCAGATCGACGCTTGCGAAAGCTTCATGCGCCGCATGGTCGAATGGGCGGAGCAGCAGTGACGGCGCGCTGGGACCGCGTCACTCCAGTGACGCGTCTTCGCCTTCCGTCGCACATGACGCGTCACCGGAGTGACGCGCCCCCAGCTTATGGGCCGGCTGGAAGCCGGCGCTCCCAGACCCCGTGACCGGAATGACCACCCTCACCTCACCCGACATGCTGAGCCGCCTGGTCGAGTTCGACACCACGTCGGCGAAGTCGAACCGTGCGTTGATCGACTGGGTGCATGACTACTTCGCGGGCCACGGCGTGACGGCGACCCTGGTGCCCAACGACGCCGGCACCAAGGCCAGCCTCTACGCCTCCATCGGGCCGGCGGCCGAAGGTGGCGTTGTGCTGTCCGGTCATACCGACGTCGTGCCGGTGGACGGCCAGCCGTGGGACACCGATCCGTGGAACCTGACCGAGAAGGACGGAAAGCTGTACGGCCGCGGCAGCTGCGACATGAAGGGCTTCGTCGCCTGCGCGCTTGCCGCCGTTCCCCGGATCAAGGCGGCCAGGCTGAAGCGGCCGGTGCATTTCGCCTTCAGCTACGATGAAGAGGTCGGCTGCCTCGGCGCCCATTCGCTGGCCGGGCGGCTGATGGGCAGCGTGCCGCGGCCGCGTGCCGTGATCATCGGCGAGCCGACCATGATGGGCACGGTGAAGGGCCACAAGGGCCAGAACAGCTACCAGGTGGTGTTCACCGGCTTCGAGGCGCACTCCTCGATGACCCATCTCGGCGTCAGCGCCATCCATTTCGCCGGCGAGTTGATCCATTTCATCAACCGGCTGCAGGACGAGTTTGCCGCCCGCGCCACCGACAACGGCTACATGCCGCCGTGGGGCACGATGAATATCGGCATCGTGGCGGGCGGCACCGCCGGCAACATCCTGGCGCGCGAATGCAGCCTGATGTGGGAGTACCGGCAGGTCCCGGGCGACGATGCCGACGAGGCACACCGCCGCGTGCAGGCGCATATCGACGACGTGCTGCGGCCGGCGATGACGCGGCGACATGAAGCGGCCAGGATCGAGATGACGCCACGCTTCGTGGTGCCAGCCTTCAAGGGCGAGGAGCGCGGCGAGGCGGAGCAACTCGCGCGTGCCTGGAGCGGCGCCAACGACTCGACCATGGTCGCCTACGCCACCGAGGCCGGCATCTTCCAGCAGACCGGAATCTCGACCATCGTCTGCGGCCCCGGCGACATCGCCCAGGCGCATCAGCCCAACGAGTTCGTCCTGGGGTCGCAGCTTGCAGCCTGCGACACGTTCCTCGACCGCATGATCGAGTGGGCCGAGCGGGGGTGAGGTACCGTTTGTCTGCGCAAAACACACGTCATCCCGAGCGCAGCGAGGGATCTTCTGATGCAGGCGCACCGTCCGCTATCCGCAGAAGATCCCTCGCTGCGCTCGGGATGACGTTTGCTTTGGCGGATCGCCTGGGCTGACGTCGCGCTACTTCAAGTATCGCGCCAGGTACGCCCGCGTGTTGGCTTCGAACGCGGGCACCAGGTTGTCCATCGCGGCGATCAGCAGGTCGTGCAAGACCGCGGACCGGTCTGCGTCCTTCATGCTCTCCGGTACGGTGCGCCAGGCGGTCGCCTCGGCGCTGGTGCTGCCCAGCGTCGCGCCGAGCCGGTCGCGCACCTGCAGGGTGACGGCGAGCCGCAGGGTGAGCTTGTCGGAGTCCTCGCGGATCAGGGACTCGAGGATGTTCTTGCGCGTGCGGATCTTCTCGACGATGACGCTGGCGTCCTCGATCACGAACACGGCCGCCGAGTCGTCGCGTCCGGGCGCCGCCGCCTCGATGTGCCGCCGCCCCCAGTCGTCGATCGTCGCCAGCGGCGAGACGATCATGCGGTGCTCGACGTTGGGCGGGCGCTGCGGCGGCGCGTAGGCCTGGATCACCTCGATACGCGCCACGTCGAGCCGCAGCGGCGCCGAGCCGAAATCGGGAACCGAGAAGTCGAACGACCGGCGCTTGGCTGGCGGTGGCGCGACAGCCCGTTGCGGCGTCGGTTCCTCGCGCGGTGCGGTGGCGTTCTGCGGCGGTCCTGGTGCCATGCTCGGCGGCGGTGTCGTCAAGGTTGGTGCTGGCGGCGCGGTCTGAGCAAGAGCCTGCATCGCGAACAAGGCGATGGCCGCGCCAACGGCCACAGGCGCGGCCCGGCGGCCGATGCGGACAAGGCAGGCAGGCGCCGACATCATGACGCTGGAGTGTAAGCCTGTTTACGGCGCCATTGCGGCGCGCCCGGCATCGTCGCACGCGCTCTGCGGAAAGGCTACCGTCTACTTCCGCAGGAGCTCAGGCGGTCTCCAGCGCGTCAAGATCGGCGTCGGCGTAGCGATACATGGTCGAGCAGAATTCGCAGGTGACCACGACCCGGCCGCCGGCGTCGCGCAGCTCGTCGAGCTCGCTGCGCCTGATCGTGCGCAGCACGCGGTCGATGCGCGCCCGCGAGCAGCGGCACTGGTCGCGCAAGGCGCGGCGCTCGAAGGCGCGCACGCCGTCCTCGTGGAACAGCCGCAGCAGCAGGCCCTCGACCGGCAGCCCGGGATCCAGCATCTCGCCCGCCGTGGCGCTGCCCAGCAGCACGACCGCCTTGCGCCAGCGGTCCTCGCGTTCCTCGGCGTCGAGCTCGGCCACGAGCTGGGCCGAGGGCAGGGCCTGCAGCATCAGCGCCGCGGCACGCCATCGTTCCCCGTCACGCGCGACGGCGAGCTTCAGGCCGGCCGCGAGCTGTTCGGACTGGCGGAAATAGTGATGCGCGCAGTCCGCGAGGGTGGCGCCGTCCAGCGCCACGACACCCTGGTAGCGTTCCGTCCTGGTGCCCTGGTCGACGGTGAAGGCCATGTGGCCGGCGCCCAGCAGCCGCGGCACGGGATTGACCGGCAGCCCGGAAACCGGATCGGGCGTCACGCCCACGAGCGCTGCCGCCAGACGTCCGGCATCGGCCTGGACATAACCGCGCAGCGCACCGTCCGACGTCAGGTCGACGACCAGCAACCGGACCGGACCGTCGCCGCGCAGCTGCAGTGTGAAGATGCCGTCGTATTTCAGCGACGAGGCCAGCGCCGCGCCCAGCACCAGAGCCTCGGCCAGCAAGGCGGCGACCGGTACCGGATAGGCATGCCGCGACAGGATCGCGTCGAGCACCGGCCCCAGGCGCGCGGCGCGACCGCGCACCCCCAGGGCCTCAAGCTGGAACGGCAGCACGGCATCGTTGCCGGTGATGGGTGCGGATCCCTGAATCGCAATGTTCATGCCGACAAATCCTACCACTCACGCGATGCGAGTCGCGGTATCCGATCGAAGCGCGCACGCTCCACGCCGGCCGTTGCTGGGGGCGCGTCACTCCAGTGACGCGTCTTCGTCTTCCGTGACACATGACGCGCCACTGGAGTGACGCGCCCCAGCCCAGCCGCGCACCGCCGCATTGCACGTACCGGGACCGATATAAGCGTCGCGACTGCCGCCCGCCAGTTTGATCAGACCTGGCCAAGACACCAGGCGAGGATGCCCTTCTGGGCGTGCAGGCGGTTCTCGGCCTCGTCCCACACCACCGACTGCGGCCCGTCGAGCACCTCGGCCGTGACTTCCTCGCCGCGGTGCGCCGGCAGGCAGTGCATGAAGATCGCGTCCTCTTTGGCGAGCTTCATCATGCGCTCATCCACCTGGTAGGCGCGCAGAAGGTTATGGCGGCGGCCGAAGCTGGCTTCGTCCTCGGCGCCCATCGACACCCAAGTGTCGGTGACGACGCAGTCGGCGCCGGTCAGGGCCTCGGCGGGGTCGTGGACGACGCTGACCCGCGCGCCGCGGCTTGCCGCCCACTCCAGCACGTCGGCTGGCGGCTTCAGCTCGGGCGGGCAGGCGATGCGCAGCTCGAACTCGAACTGGGCCGCGGCGTGGATCCAGCTTGTGGCCATGTTGTTGCCGTCGCCCGACCAGGCGATGACCTTGCCCTTGATGGTGCCGCGATGCTCCTCGAACGTCATCACGTCCGCCATCAGCTGGCAGGGGTGCGTCTTGTCGGTGAGGCCGTTGATCACCGGCACGGTGGCGAACTTCGCCATCTCCAGCAGCTTCTCCTCGAGCGTCGTGCGGATCATGATGGCATCGACGTAGCGCGACAGCACGCGAGCGGTGTCGGCGATGGTCTCGCCGCGGCCGAGCTGCGTGTCGGTGGTGCCCAGCATGATGGTGCGGCCACCGAGGTCGCGCATGCCGACCTCGAACGACACGCGGGTGCGCGTCGAGGGCTTCTCGAAGATCATGGCCAGCGTCTTGCCGGCCAGGGGTTGATCGTGCCCGCCGTTGGCGCGGGCCCGCTTGTAGTCGTGGCCGCGGGCGAGGATACGGCGCAGCAGGGCCGGGTCGAGCCGGTCGAGATCGAGGAAGTGCCGCAGCTCAGTCATTGCCGGCCGCCGCCGCTGTCGCCAGCCTCGCCGTCAGTGCCTGGCAGGCATCTTCGATGATGGCCAGGGCATGCTCGAGGTCTTGCCTGGGCGCCACGATCGACGGATAGATGCGCACGACGTTGTCGCCGGCGCCGACCGTCAGCATCTGGCGCTCGAACAGCGCGTTGACCATGTCGCCGCTGGGCACGACGCAGCGCAGGCCGGTGATGAAGCCGGTGCCGCGCACCTCGGCGAGTATCTTGGGGTGCTTGGCCACCAGCGCCTGCAGCTTGGGCTGGAACCAGTCGATGCGCTCGCGCACGCCCTCGAAGAAACCCGGTGCCAGCATGACGTCGAGCACGGCGTTGGCCGTGGCCGTCCCCAGCGGATTGCCGCCATAGGTCGAGCCGTGGGTGCCGAACACCATGCCGGCCGCGGCCGTCTCCGTGGCGAGGAATGCGCCCAGCGGGAAGCCGTTGCCGATGCCCTTGGCGACGGCCATGACGTCGGGCTTCACGTCGAACCACTCGTAGGCCCACAGCTTGCCGGTGCGGCCGAAGCCGCACTGGATCTCGTCAAAGAACAGCAGCAGGCCGAACTCGTCGCAGATCTGGCGCAGCGCGCGCAGGAACTCGCCGGTGCCCGGCCGCACGCCGCCCTCGCCCTGGATCGGCTCGACCAGGATGGCGGCGGTCTCGTCGTCGATGGCGTCGCGCACCACGTTGGTGTTGTTGAGCGGCACGTGCACGAAGCCCGGCGCCTTGGGGCCGAAGCCCTGCAGGTATTTCTCGTTGCCGGTCGCCGCCAGCGCCGCGCCGGTGCGGCCGTGGAATGCCTGGTCGAAGCAGATGATCTTGTAGCGCTGCGGCCGGCCGTTCACGTACTGGTACTTGCGCACCAGCTTGATGCCGCCCTCGATCGCCTCGGCGCCGGAGTTGCTGAAGAACATCGTGTCGGCGAACGAGACCTCGACCAGCCGCTGCGCCAGCCGCTCGCCATGCGTGATACGGTACAGGTTCGAAGTGTGCCAGAGCTTCGCCGCCTGCTCCTGCAGCGCCTTCACGACCGTGGGGTGGCAGTGGCCGAGATTGTTGACGGCGATGCCCGACGTGAAGTCGAGGAATCGTCGGCCATCGACCGCATAGAGGTAGGAACCCTCGCCACGCTCGAACGCGACATCCTTCCGATCGTACGTCGGCATCACGGCCGGGATCACATCGTCCTCCCTTGCTCGACCGGGTGAAAACCCGAAAAAAACGCGCGACGCCCCGACCCTCGGATTGCGCCGACCGCCGGAAAACGCCGCACGCCGGCACTATCCGGACCGGCCCCCGGACTGTCAACCGGAGGCAGAAATCAGAAGCCAGAATGCCAGAAGCCAGAATGCCAGAAGACAGAACGATGACGGGGCCTTGTTCTGGCTTCTGGTTTCTGATTTCTGACTTCTGCATGAACGGCGACGGGCGTCCTGCCCCATCGATCTGGCTGCTGGTCGGCGACAAAGGTGGCGATGCGGCGCAACTGCGCCTGCTAGCCCGGTCGCTGGGTTGGCCGGCGGCTGAGAAGCCTTTGGAATTCAATGCCCTGTACCGGCTGCCCAACCGGATGCTCGGCGCCTCCGTCCTGTCGTTGGGAGACACCGTCGAGGCCGCCCTGGAGCCGCCGTGGCCGGATATCGTGCTCTCGGCCGGCCGTCGCGCGACACCGATCGCCCGGTGGATCCGCGCCCGCAGCGGCGGGCGCACGAAGCTGGTCAACGTCGGCCGCCCCTGGGGGCCGGTCGCCGCTTTCGACCTGGTGATCGCGATGCCGCAGTACGGGCTGCCGGCCCGATCCAACGTGCTTTCCGCCCGTTTGCCGTTCAATCGCATCGACCCATCGGTGATGGAAAGCGCCGCGGCCGACTGGAGATCGCGGCTGGGTGATCTCCGGCCGCCATACGTCGCGCTGCTGGTCGGCGGCAAGGCGCGCCCGCTGCGGTTCGACACCGACGTCGGACGCACCATCGGCCGGCAGGTCGACACCCTGGCGCGCGAGCTGGGTGCGTCGGTGCTGGCGGTGACCAGCCGGCGGACACCCGCCAAGGTCGCCGATGCCCTGTTGTCCGAAATCAGGGCCCCGCTGCTGGCGCATCGATGGCAATCCGGCGACACGTCGAACGCCTATGCGGCGTTCATGGGCCTGGCCGATCGCCTGGTTGTGACCGCCGACAGCGGCTCGATGATCGCCGAAGCCTGCCGCAGCGGCAATCCGGTATCCGTGGCACCCGTGCCGCTCGACGGGTCGCTGCGCGAACGCCTGCCGCGCGCCTGGTGGTCGCTGATGCCGCCCGGCATTGTCGACGCGCTGCATGCCGGTGGCTGGATCGTGCTGCCACGCGATATCACCGCGCTGTGGCGGCCGTTGGCGCGCGACCGCCACGTGCATGTGCTGGGCGAGCCGGTGATCGTGACCACGCCACCACCCGACGATCTGGCGGCGGCAGTCGATCGGATCCGGTCTTTGCTTGCATAGGCTCGGCAGGACGGCCGGACCGCGCGCCTTCCGGCGCGCTCATGGAATCATCTCGAACGAGGAAGAGGCGTGGCAGGAGCCGCGCGGTCCGGGCCGCTATGTCATGACTTACGCCGGCGCCGGTGTCGGGCTGGCGGGCGTCGGCGGCGGGACTGCGGCGTCGGCCTTGCGGATGCGGCCGTTGACGGCGTGGATCACCGTCCAGCCGAAGACGGCGGCGGTCAGCACCTCGGCGAAGATGCGCGAGATGCCGGCCCCGATCAGGCCGAACTGCCAGGTCAGCAGCAGCATCACCGGCACCGTGATCGTCGCCAGGATGAAGGCGAGCTTGAGGTTGCGCAGCGCGCGCCCCATCGCTGTCAGCGCCGGCAGGAACGGCGACATGAACATGGTTGCGATGCGCGAGCCGATCAGCAGCAGGCCGGGCTCGAACGCGGCGATGAAGTCCTTCTGCGTCAGCTTGAAGAAGAAGAGATCGAGCAGGGTCGGCCCGCATACCGCGAAGAGACCGACGACGATCACGGCGCCGACGCTGGCGGTCGCGCTGCTGCGTATGATCAGGCGCCGGAAGCCGCGGTAATCGCGCGCGCTCCACATCCGCGCCAGCTGCGGAAAGACCGAGAAGACGAAGAGCTTCGCCGGCACCCCCAGCACCGACGATACCTGCTTGGCGATCTTCCACAGCGCGACCCCGACCGGCCCCACGAAGGCGGCCACGATCAGGTCGTCCGATTCCTTGGTCACGACGCCCAGCGAGATGCGGCCGTTGTTGGCGAGCGCGAACTTCCACAGGCCGGGGTGGTTCTCGGTCCAGCGCGCCCGCAGGTCCTGCCAGCGTGGCGTGAGCTCGCGGCGGCGCAGCTCGCGCCAGCCCAGCCACACCGTGATCGCGCGGTCGACGGCCGAGGAGGCGAGATAGGCGGCGCCGAACACCCAGATGTCGCGCCAACCCAGGTAATAGAAGAGCGCACACAAGCCCAGACGCAGCAGCGGGCCGACGGGCTCGGCGATGGCCAGCAGCCCGAAGCGGTCGAACAGCCGCAGGACTCCGACCGGCGTGGCGCTGACGGTGAAGAAGGCGCCCAGGCTCATGAAGGCCACGAACCAGAAGTACTCGCGTGGCACCTTGATCAGTGGCAGGACCAGCCACGCCAGCCCGAGGCAGACCGCGAGCGCGACGAACGCGGTGCCGACGTCCAGCAGCGTGTTGAACACGATCAGTCGGCGGAACGCGTCGCGGTCGTTGCGGGCCAGGTCGTCGGCGCCGTACTTGACCACCGCCTCCCAGGTCGAGAACTTCAGCGTGTTGCCGACCAGCCGCGTGAAGCTCTGGATGGCCACCAGGATGCCGAACAGCATCAGCCCCAGGCTGGCCGTCGTGAACCAGATCGCCGCCAGCCCGAGCAGGGCGGCCGAAGCCTGCCCGGAGAACATCTTGCCGGTGTTGACGTAGAGCTTGGCCAGCATGGCATCGTGCCGCCATGCCCATACCCGGTATAGCCAGCCACGCGGCGATGCCGGGGGCGACGATAGCGACGACGGAACGGACGGAGGCATTCTGCGGATATGGTTAGCAAAACGTGGCGGCTCTGCGGCCAGGATGCCGGGGACGCGGTCCGCGAACGGCGGCGGAACCCATCATAAGCCAGTCAGGCTGTCAACGCACCCATCCGCGGCCTGACGCCACCCCTTGGGGCGTCGCCCTCGCTTGTGAGCGCACGCATCATTTGCTACAGGACCGCCGCTTCGGCCGCCCGACCTTGCCAGCCCCCTCCGCGGCGCCTTGACGCCTCCCGGCCCAACACCAAACTGCACGCCCGATGACACCAACGCCGACGCGAAACCTCGCCTTGCCCTTCCGGCGCGGGGGGTTCGCCTGCCTTTCCGAGGCGCTCGACTACGCCGCCCGGGGCGAGACCGGGGTCAATTTCTTCAATGCCCGCGGGCGCCTGACCGCCGTGCTGCCCTGGCGCGAGGCGCGGGGCCAGGCCCAGGTCTTCGCGCGCCGCCTGATCGGTGCCGGCTTCGCGGTCGGCGACCGGTTGCTGATCACCGCCGATACCTGGCCGGGATTCGTCACGGCCTTTTTCGGTGCCCAGTACGCCGGCCTGCTGCCGGTGCCGGTATCCCTGCCGGCAGGACTGGGTGCGCGTGACGCCTACATCGCGCAGCTGCGCCGGCAGATTGCCGCCTCGGGTACCGTGGCGGCGCTGGCGATCGATTCGCTGGCGAGCTACCTCGCGGCCGCCGCCGCCGGCACGTCGGTGCGGCTCGTCGGCACCATGACGGCGTTCGAGGCCCTGCCGGAGAAGCCGGTCGACCTGCGACCACTGGGCGCGGGGCAGCGCTGCTACCTGCAATTCTCGTCCGGCAGCACGCGCTTTCCGCTCGGCGTCGACATCTGCCAGGACCAGCTGATGGCCAACATCGACGCGACGCTGTCCGGGCACGGCATCGGCGTGCGCGCAGAGGACCACCCCGTGAGCTGGCTGCCCTGGTACCACGACATGGGCCTGGTCGGTTTCCTGCTGGCGGCCCTGTGCGCCCAGCGCTCGATCGACGTCATGGCGTCGGCCGACTTCGCGCGCCGGCCCTTGCAGTGGCTCACCATCGCCTCGCAGCGCCGTGCGACCGTCACCTACAGCCCCAGCTTCGGCTACGACCTCGCCGCGCGGCGGGCGCAGACGCAGTCGCTGGCGGGGCTTGACCTGTCGAGCCTGCGGGTGGCCGGCATCGGCGGCGACATGGTGCAGCCTCCCGTGCTGCGCCGGTTCGTCGAGACGTTCGCACCGGTCGGTTTCGACAGCCGCGCCTTCCTGCCATGCTACGGCATGGCCGAGACGTGCGTCGCCCTGTCCTTCAGCCGGCTCGACACCGGCTTCCTGGTCGACACGGTCGATCGCGCCGACCTGATCGATCGCCACGCCGCCACCCCCGCCACTGGCGCCAACACGCGCGAATTCGTCGTCTGCGGCAGGCCGCTGCCCGGCCATACCGTCGAGATCCGCGACGAGGCCGGCCATGCACTGGGCGAACGGCGGATCGGCCGCATTTTCGCGCGCGGGCCCAGCGTCATGCCGGGGTATTTCGGCGAGTCGGAGGCCAGCGCCGCGGTGCTGATGGACGGCTGGCTCGACACTGGCGACCTCGGCTACTGGTGCGGCGGCGAGATCGTCGTGACCGGCCGCGCCAAGGATCTGATCATCGTCAATGGCCGCAACATCTGGCCGCAGGACATCGAGTGGGCGGTCGAAACCATCCCGCCACTGCGCCGCGGCGATGCCTGCGCCTTCTCGCTGCAGGGCGACGATGGTACGGAGCGGTTGGTCGTCCTGGTCCAAGCCTGGCCGATGAATCCTGACGAGCGCACCGCGCTGCGCGAGGCCGTCGCCCAGATGGTCAAGGAGACGGTCGGCGTCGACGGCACCGTCGAGCTGGTCCTGCCGTCGGTCGGGCTGCCGATGACTTCGTCGGGCAAGCTCAGCCGCTCGCGCGCGCGCACCAACTGGCTGGCCGGGGCGTACGAAAACGGCGGCCGCAAGCCCAACATTGCGGTCGTGCCATCCGCCTCCACGCCATGAACGGGGTAGTCGCGGTCACGGGTGCCGCCGGTTTCATCGGCCAGCACCTGACCGCGGCCCTCGCGGCCGGCGGCATCCACCAGCGCCTGCTGGTGCGCCGCCTGCCGAACCTGCCGGCCGTGGAAACTGCCGCCTCGATCGAGCTGGTGGTGGGCGACCTCACCGACCCCACGGCTTTGAGGCGGTTAGTGCAGGGCGCGTGCGCGGTCATCCACCTCGCCGGTGCGATCAAGGCGTCGAGCCGGGACGATTTCTTCCGCTTCAATGCACAGCCGGTGCGCGATTTGTTGACAGCCCTGACGGCGACCGGCGCTACGGCCCGACTTGTCCACGTGTCCTCCCTGGCGGCGCGCGAGCCGAACCTGTCCGACTACGCCGCCAGCAAGCGGGCCGGCGAGGATCATCTGACGGCGAGCCCGCCGCCTCACGGTTGGGCAGCAGTCCGCGCCCCGGCGGTCTACGGCCCGGGCGACCGCGAGACCTTGCCGTTTTTCCAGTGGGTGAAGCGCGGCTTGGCACCGGTTCCGGCAGGCGGGCGCGGGCGGCTGTCGCTGATCCATGTTGCCGATCTGTGTGCCGTGCTGATGACCATGCTCGCGCGTCCGCCGGCGGACGGGGTCTACGAGATCGATGACGGTACCGTCGCAGGCTACAGCCTGTCGGAGATGGCTGGCGTCGCGGCCGGAGTCCTCGGCCGTCGGGCGCGCGTCGTGGGGGTGCCGCGTTTCCTCATGATGGGCGTGGCGGGTGTGCAGCAAGCCCTGGCGCGGGCCACGGGCCGGCCGGCGATTCTCAGCCCCGGCAAGGTGCGCGAAATTTTCCATCATGACTGGATCGTGACCGACCGTCGGCTGGCGGCGGCGCTCGATTTCCGGCCGCGGTTCGACCTGAAGCACGGTTTTGCCGACACCATACTGTGGTATTCGCGCCACAAGTGGCTGTAGCAGGTGCGTAACAGTGCGTAACAAATTGTTAATGGCCTGATTTGACGGCGTTTTGTCCAATAGGGCTTCCCATGGGCAAGGTCGCCGAGTCATGCGCAGCGCACACAAGTTCAAAGTCTACGACTTCACCGACACCGTCGTCAGCGATCCCCAGTCGCCGGCGCGTGATCAGGTGGTGGCCGAGATCGTCCAGCGCCTGGAGCCGTTCCGGGTCGACTCGCGGCCCGTCCTGGGCTCGACCGTGATCACCAAGGACCTGAACATCGACTCGCTGGCCGTGATGGACATGGTCATGGAGCTGGAGGACCGGTTCGACATCTCGATCCCGCTCAACGACGTGGCCGAGATCCACACCGTGGACGAACTGGCCGACGCCGTCCTGCGCAAGGTCGAGGGTCGCTGACCGTGGGTATCTTCGACCGTTACCGGCACCTGCTGGACGCCCGGCAGGCGATGCGGGAGAGTGGCGCCGATCCGCTGGTCACCATGGAGCGGGTGGTGTCGCCCACCGAGGCGATCATCGCGGGCCGCAAGACCCTGCTGGTCGGCACCCATAACTATTTCGGCCTGACCTTCGACGAGTCGTGCATTGCGGCCGCGATCGCGGCGACCCGCGCCGAGGGCACGGGCACGACGGGCTCGCGCATGGCCAACGGCAGCTATGCCGAGCATGCCGCGCTGGAGGCCGAGCTCGCCGACTTCTACGGCATGAAGCACTGCATGGTGACCACCACGGGTTACCAGGCGAACCTCGGCATCATCTCGACCTTGGTCGGCGAGGGCGACTACCTCGTCATCGACGCCGACAGCCATGCCTCGATCTACGACGCCTGCAAGCAGACCCAGGCGACCGTGATCCGCTTCCGGCACAACGATCCGGCCAGCCTCGAGGCGCGTTTGCGGCGGTTGAAGGACGAGCCGGGCAACAAGCTGGTCGTGGTCGAGGGCATCTACTCGATGCTGGGCGACACGGCGCCGCTGCGGGAGTTCGTCGACATTACCAAGCGCTACGGCGGCTACATCCTGGTCGACGAAGCGCATTCGATGGGCGCCATGGGCGCGCATTGCCGCGGCCTGGTCGAGCATGTCGGCGTGCTGGACCAGGTCGACTTCGTGGTCGGCACCTTCTCCAAGACTCTGGGTGCGATCGGCGGCTTCTGCACGTCCAACCTCGAGGGCTTCGAGGTGCTGCGCGTCGCCACCCGGGCCTACATGTTCACCGCCTCGCTGCCGCCGTCGATCGTCGCCTCGGTGCGCGCGGCGCTGCGGATCGTGCGGCGTGACGGCGCCAAATTGCAGGCGCGGCTGTGGGAGAACGTGGCCACGCTGTACGACGGCCTGACGGAAGCGGGCTTCCGCCTCGGTCCGGAGCGCAGCCCGGTGATCGCGGTGCTGCTGCCCGACCAGATGACGGCGGTGGGCGTGTGGAACGCGCTGCTCGAGGCCGGCATCTACGTTAACCTTGCGGTGCCGCCGGCCACGCCGGGCGGGCTCTGCCTGCTGCGCTGCTCGATCTCGGCGGCGCATTCGCGCGGCCAGCTGCAGCACATGGTCGACACCCTGACGGGGATCGGCCGTCGATTCGGCCTGCTGTCGACCGAGCGCAAGCGCGCCGTCGCCTCCGCACGCTGATCTTTACCCAGGAGTCTTATCCTCCCTAGCTTCGCTGGGGAGGTGCCCCAAAGGGGCGGAGGGGAGCCCACGTGGTCTCTCCAACTGAACTTCTGATCTCGAGTACGAACGCTACGAGTCTCAGTCGCCAAGACCACGTCGGCTCCCCATCCGGCCTTCGGCCACCTTCCCCACGCTGCGCGTGGGGAAGGGATGAGTCCCCCTACACAGCGTCGATCGTCATGTGCCCCGGCTGCGCGCGCAGGCGGTCGAGCCAGGCGCGGACACCGGAGTAGGGCGCCAGATCGAACTCTCCCTCGTGCGCCACGTGCGTGTAGGCGTAGAGCGCGATGTCGGCGATCGAGTAGCGCTCGCCGACCAGGAAGGCGCGCGAGCCCAGGTGCTTTTCCATCACGTCGAGTGCCGCGTAGCCCTTGGTGCGCCGTTCGGCGAGCTGGGCCTCGCGCGCCGAGTCGAGCAGCCTGTGCTTGATCCAGTGCCGCACCACGGCGATGTAGGGCTCGTGGCTGTACTGCTCGAAGAACATCCACTGCAGCACGCGCGCCCGCTCGAGCCGATCCTCCGGCAGCAGCGCCGTGCCCTCGGCCAGGTACCACAGGATCGCATCCGACTCGGCAAGGCAGGTTCCGTCGTCGAGCTCAAGCACCGGCACGCGGCCGTTGGGGTTCTTGGCCAGGAACGCCGGCGTGCGCGTCGCGCCATGGTCGGTGTCGTACTCGATGCGCGTGAAGGGCCGACCCAGCTGCGCCATGGCCAGGCGCACCTTGTAGCAGTTGCCCGAGTCGGCATTGTCGTGAAGCGTCGGCATCGTGCGTCTCTCCCGTCGGCGCAGTCAAACTAGGCAGCGGACATCGGCGCGGCAAACGAATAGGCTGAGGCCTGAGACCAAGCCGGATTGAGTCTTGCGACACCCATGGCCAGGCGTCTGCCACCGTTGCTCTCGCTGCGCGCCTTCGAGGCGGCGGCCCGCCACGGCAGCTTCGTGAAGGCGGGCGCCGAGCTGGCGCTGACGCCGGCGGCGATCAGCCACCACGTGAAGCTGCTCGAGGCGCACCTGCGGGCGGCGCTGTTCACGCGCCTGCCGCGCGGCCTGGCGTTGACCGAGACCGGCCGTGCCTGCCTGCCCGGCCTGACGGCGGGTTTCGAATCGCTCGAACGCGCCGTCGCCGGCATCCGCGTCGAGCGCCTCGCGGGGCCGCTGGTGATCAGCACACTGCCATCGTTCGCCGCCGGCTGGCTGCTCGAGCGTCTGCCGCGCTTCCGCGAGCGCCATCCCGAGCTCGACCTGCATGTGCGCGCCGAGGTCGCGATCGTCGATCTCGACCGCGACGGCGTTGACCTCGCGGTGCGCTACGGCACCGGCCGCTTTCCGGGCCTGAAGGCAACCGAACTGCTGCGCGAGGAGGCGTTCCCGGTGTGCGCGCCGTCGCTGGTCGGCGGGCTGCGGCTGCCGCGGCGCTTCCCCGAGCTGCGGCGCCACACGCTGCTGCACGACTCCGGCGCCCGGCGCAACGAGCCGTGGATCAACTGGGGGCCGTGGCTGCGCGAGGCCGGGCTGGAGGACATCGACCTGGCGCGGGGCCTGCATTTCACCGACAGCGCGATCCTCTACCAGGCGGCGATGGCCGGCCACGGCATCGCCATCGGCCGCAGCGTGCTGGTCGGCGGCCACCTCGCGTCCGGGCGCCTGGTGCGTCCCTTCGGCACGCCGTGCCCGGTGACGCACGGCTACTACATCGTCACCCGCGCCCGCCCATCGCCGAAAGTCGACGCCTGCGCCCGCTGGCTGCTGGAGGAGGCGACGCCGACACAGAAGACGGAAGGCAGAAGACAGAGGACAGAATGAGAGCGGGACTGGTCTTTCTGTTCTCTGTCATCCGCCTTCTGTCCTCTGGTCACCGGAACGCGCCCTTGCGCCAGTAACGCAGCGCCAGCACCGGCGAGGCGAGCAGCGGGTGGCGCCGCTGCCAGTCGCTGATGTCGACCCGCACGCCGGAATGACGCTGGATCTTCCAGGCGACGTAGTCGGCCCCGCCTTCGAAGGTGAACACGGCCTTCATCAGCCGCAGCACGTTGAGCGTCTTGCCGAGCAGCCGCCGCCACGACCAGGCCCGCCGCGCCTGGCGCTGCGCGCGTTCGTCGGCGACCGGCATGAAGCGCCCATCGGCATCCTTGGGCGCTTCAAACCCGGCGGCCGCCAGCGCCACCGGTGTCAGCGCCTCATAGCGTCCTGCATGCGCGTCGTGGACCTGCGCCGGCCGCGCCGCCGACTCGGGCCGCAGCTCGGCGCCGTAGCTTTCGGCCAGGGCCCGCACCCACAGGTCGCGGGCGGTGAACGGCGCGTCGAGCAGCGGTGCGACGGCGCCGACCGTCGTGACCACGGCGTCGGCCAGCACCTCGACCAGCGTGTCGCGCGTGCCGGCGCCGCGCGCGAAGGGCACGGCGGTAGGCTGGCAGAAACGGCCCCAGAAGTAGTTCTGCCGCGTGTCGGGGCGCACGAGGTGCCGGAACTGGGCCAGGGTGACGATGGCGTACTTGCACCGCACCCGGCCGCCGTTGTACGGCACCTCCAGGTAGAAGACGTTGGGCGGCAGCAGGTGGTTGCCGAGCGCCGAGAACACGCCGCCGTTGGCGCGCCGCAGGTTGTCGACGATGGCGTAGAGATCCATCAATTGCTCACCGGCGCTGCCGGGGCCGACCGCCATCGCATCGGTGTCGTGCATGGGCCGCAGGCACGAGCCGTAGAACAGCGTCGCGACCAGGCAATCCTTGTGGCGCGCGACGATGGCGTCGCTCATGGCGCGCGCCGCGGCGTTCACGGTCTGGTCGGCTTCGCACGACAGCAGGGCCCGCAACGCCGCCCTGCCCTGCTCGCGCGCCGTCATGTCGCTCATGCCGCGGCGCCCGAGCCGGCGAGGTACGAGGCTACCGGACGGCCGCGAGAGCGCGCGGCGAAGGCCTGGGCGATGCGCACGGCGTGGAAGCCGAGGCACAGGACGGTCCAGGCGGCGACGGCGGCGAGGGCGATGTCGGCGCGTCCCAGCAGCGCGAAGACCGACAGGATGATCAGGTTGGGATTCCGCCGCGCCGTGACCAGCCGGGAGGCGGCGTCGATCGGCCGCCAGGTGAACATCTCGAACTTGAAGGCCCACAGGAAGATGCCTTCCTCAATGCGGCCCACCACGTAGCCCGCCACCACGATCCACATCGCCGCCTGCATGCCCGGCGGCAGGTCGAAGGGCAGGGTGCCCAGCCCCCAGTACCAGGCGAACCACCAGAACGGCGGATGGATCAGGTCGGTGCCGTGGTCGAACACGTTGCCCCATTTCGACGAGGTCAGGGTCACGCGCGCCAGCTTGCCGTCGACGGTGTCGAGGAAGCACATCGCCCAGGCGAACAGCAAGCCGGTCACGAACCAGCCGAACCAGAACAGCACCGCTGCCGCGATGACGCACAGGAAGCTGACCAGGGTCACCGTGTTGGGCGATATCCCCAGCGCCGCGCACCAGCGGGTCACGACCAGCGCCGGCGCCGGCCATACATACTTGGTGACGATGTCGGTCAGGCCCTTGTAGGAGGCCATGAACATGTGCCGCTCGATGGCCGCCACGTCCATGTCCCGCGTCGGCAGCACATAGGGCGGCACGAAGTTGCGCAGGTTCTTGCGGTAGGACACGCCCAGCGAATCCGGCGTCAGCGGACGCAGCCCCAGCGCTTCGACGGCAGCCGGATCGGACGCCTCGGACGTCAGCAGGCCGCGAACCGCCTCAACCTTGTCGGCTGTCACGTTGGCGGCGACCGGCCGGCCGGAACCGGGGGCGAGCAGCACCACGTCCTGGCGCTCCACCAGCGGCCGGGCCAGGGCGTCATCGAAGACGTGGTCGGCGCGGATCAGCACGACCCGGCCCTCGTCGGGGCGGCCGTCGCTGTCGTCGCGGACCTCCGTGACCCCAGCGCGCGTGAACATGCGACGCACGCGTTCCAGCGGCGGCTGCGAGAACGGCCGCGCAGCTGATGTGCCGACGAGACGGATTGTCGGCAGGCGGGTCGGGGCGTCGGAACGGGTGTCGGTCACGGCGTCGGTCGGGGGGCGGTCAGCCGTCATCGGGTGCGGCCGTTGGCTCAGGTTTAGGCAAGAACGCCGGCAGCCGCAAGCCGGGCTGGTGCCCCTCAGGTCGCGGTACCCCGGGGGCTCGCACCCACCGGCCAGACGTGGCAAACTGTCGCCATGCGCGATGAGACCGCCATACGACCCCACGGTGTCGCCCCGGAGGGGGATCACCTCGCGGGATTGCCCGCTGAGAATCTGCCGGCCTTGCCGTCGGTCAGCCTGCTGGCGCTCCAGTTTCTGGGCTGGGTGGCCGCCGCGCCGCGCACCCACGCCGATGTCATGGATGCCTGGCGCAGCACATGTCCCCGGCAATCTGTGTGGGAGGACACGCTGATTGACGGCCTGGTCGAATTCGAGGCTGGCACGAGGAACGTGGTCCTGACGGCATTGGGCAGAACCGTCCTGGAAACCGGCCATCACAGCTGATCCGCCCATCGCGACAGCTGCCCATCCTTATCATCGTGTTCACGTTTGCCCACCTGTCGGACCCTCACTTGCCGCTGCCCCCGGTGCGGATCCACGAGTTGCTGTCCAAGCGGGCCACCGGCTGGTTGTCCTGGACCCGGCGGCGCAAATTCATCCACCTGCCCGCGGCGCTGGCCGCCGCCGTCGCCGACATCCGCGCCGCCGGTCCCGACCACATCGTCGTGACCGGCGATGTCGCCAACATCTCGACCACGGCCGAATTTCGCCAGGCCGCTGCATGGCTCGCTGATCTGGGTTCACCTGAACATGTAACGGTGATTCCCGGCAATCATGACACCTATGTGCCGGACACCGGTATCAGGCAATGGCGGCCCTACATGGCTGGCGACGGGGCGCCGCCAGGGGGACCTTCGTTCCCCGCGGTGCGTCGCCGTGGGCCGGTTGCCTTCGTCGGCCTCACGACAGCGGTGCCGATGCCGGTGTTCATTGCCGCCGGCACATTGGGGGACTGGCAGATCGCGCGCTTCGAGGGGGTGATGCGCGATTTGGCGGACAAGGGGATGTGCCGTGTCGTGCTCATCCACCACCCGCCGCAGATCGGCGGCGCGCGGCCGCGCAAGGGCCTGACCGACGCTGCCGCGTTCCGTGCCGCCATCGCGCGGGTCGGTGCCGAGCTGATCCTGCACGGCCACAACCATCGCGCCCAGCTGGCGCGCATCGACACGCCGGCCGGCGGCGTGCCGGTGCTGGGCGCGGCCTCCGCCTCGGCCGCCCCGGGCACGCGCTACGGCGCCGGCGGCTACAACCTGATCCGGGTCGCAGCCGACGCCGACGGCTGGGCGATCGACGTGGACGTGCGCGCCATCCGCGACGATCTGACCGGCTGCGACGTGGCGCAGCGCTTCCGGCTCAAGGTGCCGAGGTCCGCCGCTGTGCCGGCGCAGGCGGCGTGATCACGCCCGGCCGTTGTAATTTGCAGGTTTATCGCCTACCACGCCCTTTCTGACCGCGGCCAGCGCCTGGACAGCCGGCCGGCGGTCCGCCCGCGAGCTTCGGAACCACCCATGGCAAGCCCCAACGCCACCATGACCAAGTTCGGCTATCCCGCGAGCCTGATCGCGGAGACGCCGCGCTGGACCGTGCAGGTCCGCCAGGCGCAGGCCACCCTGGGGGCGCTGGTGCTGGTCTGCAAGGACGAGGCGGCGGCGTTCTCGGCCATCAGTGCCGAGGCCCATGCCGGGATGAAGCCGCTGGTCGAGCGCATCGAGCGCTGCCTCAAAAAAGCCTTCGCCTACGACAAGATCAACTGGCTCATGCTGATGATGGTCGACCCCGACGTGCATTTCCACGTGCTGCCGCGCTATGCCGGCCCACGCACGTTCGGCCGCCTCGAGTTCACCGACCCGGGCTGGCCGGCGGCGCCCAACGTCGGCTTCAACCCGCCGCTCGGCCCCACGACCCTGGCCGATCTCACCGCGCACCTGAAGCGCGTGTGGGACGAGGTCGGCTGACCCTCGCCCGGTCGACATCGCCATGACGCTCGCGCTGCCCAGCCCTATCTCGCACCGCTTCGCGATCACGCGCATCGATCGCTACGTGCTGGAGCGGGCGCTGGTGCCGCTGACGGCGTCGATCGGCATCGCGCTGGTCGCCCTGCTGCTGGAGCGCATGGTGCGGCTGATGGAGCTTCTGGTGAACCAGGGCGGCCCCATCCTGCTGGTGCTCAAGCTGCTGGCCAACCTGGTGCCGCACTATCTCGGCCTCGCCCTGCCGCTGGCGTTGTTCCTCGGCATCACGCTGAGCGCCACGCGACTCAGCGTCGACAGCGAGCTCGATGCGCTGCAATCGGCCGGCGTCGGGCTGACCCGGCTGCTGCAGCCGGTGCTGTGGCTGACGCTCGCGATGACGCTGGTGATGGTGCTGCTGGTCGGCTGGCTGCAGCCGCTCACGCGCTACCAGTTCCGGGCCCTGATGTGGGCGGCGACCAACTCGGCCTGGGATCTCGCGGTGGAGAAGGGGTCGTTCTTCAACGGCATCGGCAGCTACACGGTGCTGATCGAGGACATGGGCGACAACGGCCGCACGCTCAAGGGCGTGTTCGTGCAGCAGCGGAAGTCCGACGGCGGCACGGTGATGATGACGGCCGAGACCGGCGAGGCGGCGCGTCTGCCCGATAACGGCCAGATCCTGCTCAAGCTGTACAACGGCCGGCGTGTCGAATCGCAGCGCGACTCCGACAAGATCTCCGTGCTGTCCTTCGAGCGCTTCGACCTGCCGATGGAGGTGGCGGCCAGCGACCCGTTCCGCGACCGCAGCGGCGAGCGCGAGCTGACCTTCCCGGAGCTGCTGTGCCAGCTGCGGCTGCAGGGCACTTCCGGGACATCATCGCCGCCGCCGTGGCCCTGCGCCGAGGACGCCAAGCCGCTGCAGTTCAAGGGCAGCCGCCTGCAGTCGGAGATCCACGCGCGCCTGGTGCGTGTCCTGTCGCTGCTGTTCCTGCCGTTCATGTCGATCCCGCTGGGGCTGGCGTCGCGGCGCAGCCAGAAGGGCGTCGGGCTGGTCGTCGGCGTCGTGCTGCTGGCGCTGTTCAACTACATGCTGCAGTTCGGCGAGAAGGGCGCCGACTACGGCAAGGTCTCGCCGTGGCTCGGCCTGTGGGCGCCGTGGCTCTGCATGATGGCGCTGGGCTTCTTCCTGTTCTGGCTGGTCAAGGAGCGGCCGCGCGACAACCCGGTGGAGACCATGTTCGACGCCCTCGAACGCCTGCGCGGCAACATGGTGGCGGCCGTGCGCCGCATCTTCGTGCGGGCGTGAGGGCCGGATCATGAACGTCTCCGGCCGCTACCTCTCCCGCCTGTTCCTGCAGCGGCTGGCGCTGATCGTCTTCGGCTTCGCGCTGATGGCGCTGCTGTTCGATGTGCTCAACAACGCCGATCAGATCGAGAAGCGCTACGGCGACGGCTTCCTGGTCGTGCCGCGCTACATGATGTTCCGCCTGCCCGACATGATCATCCTGATCACGCCCTTCGCCACGCTGCTGGCCGCCCTGCTGACCTTGCTGGGCCTGGCGCAGCAGAACGAGGTGCTGGCTTTCAAGGCGGCGGGCATGTCGTTCTACCGCATGCTGCTGCTGATGATGCCGGCCACCGCCCTGGTCGCGGTCGCCCATCTGATCGTCGCCGACCAGGTCACGCCCTGGGCCAAGAAGCGGCTGGCGCGTTTCGAGCTGGAGAAGCCGACCGACGACGACAGCAACCCGCGCGACCAGGCCAAGGGAGTCTGGCTGCGCGATCCCACCTATATCGTCAACGTCACGTCGGTGCAGCGCGAGGGCCGCTACCTCAGCGGCGTGGCGCTGCTGCGCCGCGACTCCTCGGCCAACGTCATCGAACGCATCGTCGCCGGCGGCGCCCGCTACCAGCGCGGCCAGTGGAAGCTCGAGGGCGTCGTGACGCAGAAAATCGATCCGCTCGGGCCGACCACGTCGCGGGCGGCCGAGTGGCTGTGGCAGACGCCGCTGCGCCCGGCCGATTTCTTCAACCTGGCTGCTCTCTCCACCCAGTTCACCAGCCGGGAACTGCTGGTGCTGCGTACCGGGGCCACCGTCGGCACCCGGCCAGGGTACACCTACGACACGTGGTTGCAGCGGCGACTGGCACTGCCGGCCGTCGTCTTCGTTATGCTGCTGCTGGCCGCGCCGGTCGCCCAGGCGCGCGTGCGCATGTCCAGCCTCGGCGCGCGGCTCGCCGCCGGTGTGTCGCTGGGCTTCCTGTTCTTCATCACCGACGGCGTATCGCAGGCGCTGGGCGAGTCCGGCGCCGTGGTGCCGCTGATCGCCGCCTGGGCGCCGCCCATCCTCTTCGCCAGCGTCGCGGGCAGCATCCTGCTGCGCATCGAGGGCCTGTAGCGGCCGCGGCGGGATCACCATCATGCATGTCTGGATCGACGCCGCGGCCGCCGCACCAGGCCTGACCGTCTTCGGTATGTCGCCGGTCGAGCGGCATGTCAGAGCGGCACTGAAGAGCGGCGTGCCGGCGGCGCATATCGTCATCGACACCGGCGTTTCCGCGCCCGCGCCGTTGTTGCCGGCAGACCTCGGCGGGCTGGGTCTGCGCGTCGAACGCGGCGCGGGTAATGCCGGCGAACGGCTCGCGGCATTCGCTGCCGGCCTAACGGACGCGATCCTTGCGGTTGCCGGCGACAGCGTGGTCGACCCGCGGCTGTTCGCGCACCTCGCGACCCGGCGTGAGACGTTGCTGGTCACCGGCGACACGATCGTGCCGCGCGCGCTGGCGCGAGCCTGGTCCACTGTCTTCGGCGATTGGTCCGAGACCGGCGACGCCGCCGACTGCGCGGTGTTGCTGGCGCCGGGCGCCGCCGTGCCGCGGGCGGCCGACGTGCATACGCTCGGTGCCGGCCTGCTGGCATCAGGCGCGGCGCGGCGGCTGTCGGCCGACGGCTTCGATGCGCACGTCGCGCTGCAACGCCGCGACGTGCCGTTCTGGGTGCGCCGGATCACCGACGCCGATTCGCGCGCCGCCGTCGAACGCTTCCTGTTCGACGCCAGTTACAAGGGCTCGACCGACGTCTTCACCCGCTACGTCTATCCCTACCTGGTGTGGCCGCTGACCCGGCTGGCGACACGCTGGCGCGTGCATCCCAACACCATCACCTGGATCGGCATTGCCGCCACGTTTGCCGCCGTGCCCTGCTTCGCGCTGGGCTGGTGGACCTGGGGCTTCGTGCTCGCCTACGTGATGAGCGTGCTCGATTCGGTTGACGGCAAGGTGGCGCGGCTGACCTTCTCGTCCTCGGCGCTGGGCAACGTGCTCGACCACGGGCTGGACATCGTGCACCCGCCCTTCTGGTACGCTGCCTGGGCCATCGGGCTGACGCATCCGCCGTCGCTCGCTGCAGTCTGGCAGGACCCCGGCATCGTGCGCGATCCGCTGTTCACGGCCGCGATCCTGCTGCTGGCGCTCTATGTCGCCGACCGCCTGGTGCTGGCCGTCTACAAGGCGCGCTACAAGCGCGGCCTGCACGCGCACGCGCTGATCGACGCGGCCGTGCGCGCCGTGATCGCGCGGCGCAACATCTTCCTGCCGCTGTTCCTCGGGGGCGTGGTTCTCGGCCTGGGCCGCGAGACCTTCTGGCTGATCGTCGCCTGGCAGGCCGCGACCGTGGCCTGGCACGCCGCCCGCACGCTCTGGATCCTGGCCCACCGCGAGGCGCCGCACGGCGTCAGCTGAGTCCACTCCGCGCGGCGTGTGGCCCATAGCGGCGCCATGGCGCCACCGGAACAATGGCCAGCGGCTGCTGGAGCACGCTTCGTCCTGAATCGCCTTCTGGAAGCCGGCGCTCCCAGTTCTAGGTAAAGAGAGCGTCCAACGGCTTCACGGCGTGGCTGTCGGGAAACACCTCCGTCGCCAGCACCGCCTCGCCGAGCCCGAGCTGGGCGGCGAGCGCCGCCTTGAAGAGCGCGCGCAGGTCGAGTGTCGGCCGCAAGTCGCGCCCCTCGTGCAGCGCGTGCGGGCCGAGGCCCGGCCAATCCGCGATCACGCGCCCACCCCTCACCGCGCCGCCGGCGACGAAGGCCGCCCCCGCGGTGCCGTGATCCGTGCCGCCAGAGCCGTTCGGTGCCGCCGCGCGACCGAACTCCGTGACGATCAGCACCGCGGTGTGTCGCCATGCCGGGCCGAGCGCCGTGCGCAGCGTGGCGATGGAGCGGTCGAGCAGGCGCAGGTTGCGCGTCAACTGGCTGTACTCGCCCAGCTGGCTGATGTGGGTGTCCCACCCCCCGAAGTCGATCGTCGCCACCCGCGGGCCGTCCGGCTTGCCGAGGATCTCCCCCGCCGCCCGGGCCAGCTCCACGACGGGCAGCGTCTGGCCGTCCATGCCGTTGCCGGCATCACGGCCCGCCATCATCGCCTGCGCTTCGCGTGCGACCGAGAAGGATCGCTCCAGCAGCGCATCGCCGCGATACAGCGCCGCCAGCCGTTCGAGAAGATCGGCATCGGGCACCGGCAGCCTGGAGGGAGACCACGAGCCGATCTGGGTGGGGCCGCGCAGCACGAGCGGAATGTTCGGCCCCAAAGCGAAACCCGGGGTGCCGGAAGAGGTACGCCCGTCTCCGACGCCGCCGATGCCGAGCGCGACGTTGAGCCAGCCGGACTCGCGGCCGAAGGGCCTGGCCGTGCCGTTCTCGACAAGGTTCTGCGCATCGAAGTGCGAGCGCTCGCGGTACGGCGATGCGACGGCGTGCAGCACCGCCAGCTCGCGGGCCGCGAAAAGCTTGTGCATCTCGCCGAGATTCGGGTTGAGGCCGAAGTGCCCATCCAGATCGAGCGCCCCGCCGGCCGAACCTGGCGCCGGCAAAGCGAGCGGCCCACGACGCGCGGCGTACTGAGGGTCGCCGTAAGGGGGCACGGCCGAGAGCCCGTCCATGCCGCCGCGCAGAAACATGAACACAAGCCGCCGCTCGCCCGCTCGCCGTTCTCCCGGCGGCGCGGCGAATGCCAGCCCCGGAAGGCCCATGAGCGCGGCCGTGCCGCCCAGCAGCTGCAGCGCTTGTCGACGCGTGGTCATGCTTATCTCCGCTGAAATTCCGGGCTGGCGAGCCAAAGTGCCAGGCCTTGCTGGCGACTTTCGGCGCGCTCGATGGCGCGGCGCGTGCCATCACCCATGGCTACGCCGTAGCTCTCGGCCGCGAGGCGCACCGGATCCACACCGGAGCCAAGGCGCGCCGCGAGGATGCCGGCCCACTCGATGCGTTTCCAAAGCGCGTCGCCGCCGGCCCAGGCCTGGGCCGTGTCCGGCCAGCCCTGGGGTGACGGGGCGAAGAACGGCCGCTGCCCCATGCCGCGAAGAACGGCGTAGAGCGCCTGCGGCTGTGCCGCGCGCAAGGCAGGCAGCGCGCGCAGGCAGGACACCACGTACTCGATCGGCGTCTTCAGCTTGGCGAGCGGTTGCTTCCAGGCCTCGGCGCAATCGAGCAGGGCGGCATACACGGCGGGCAGGTGGCCCTCGGAGTCGCGGAACGCGAGTGCGATGCGCGCCACTGCTGCCGGCGCCGGCGCGTCGGCGATGAAATGGCGGGCCAGCTTGGTGGCGATGTGCAGGGCGGTCGCGGGACGGGCCGCGAGGTCGCGCAGCACCGCCTCGCCCTGCGTGACGCCGTCCTGTGAGTAGGTACCGCCGAGCAGGGTTCTCGGCCCGGGCTCGTGTCGCGCGGGATCGAACAGAAAGCCCGGGCTGGCCTGCTCAAGGTCGAACATCGTCGGGCGGACGGTCCAGCCCGTGATCACGCGCGCGAATTCGGTCACATCGCCCTGCGTGTAGCCGCCATTCACGCCCAGCGTGTGCAGCTCCAGGATCTCGCGCGCGAGGTTCTCGTTCAGCCCGACAGGTGGCGGAAACGCCGTGCTGCGGCTGCTGCGCAGGCCGTGCGCCTGCCAGCCCTTGCGCACCGAGAGGTGGTTGTCCAGGTAGAGGATCATCGCCGGGTGGCGGGTCGCGGCGAGCAGCATGTCGGCGAAACGCCCGCTGACGTGCGGCCGGATCGCCTCGCGTTCGAAGCTGCCGGTGAGCGCGAAGACGAGCGCCTTCTCGGCCGATACCGTGAAGTGGTTCGACCAGAACCAGACCAGGCGCTCCCGGAAGGGTGCCGGTGTCGCAGCCGCTGCGGCGAGCCGCGCCGCGACCTCCTCGAGCATGATTGGGCCGAGCTGCTCGCGGAATGTTCCTTCCACGGTACGCGGGGTGGTCTGGGCTGATCCACCCATGGAGCTGCCCGCCTGGCCGAGGCTTGCGATCCAGCGCGGATAGGCCTTCAGCGCCTCCCCCGAGTGCGCGAGCTTGGCGAACTGCGGATGGGTCGGGCCAGGCCCTTGGATCTGCCCGGCAAGCCAGCTGCGCGGGTCGGTTCCGGCGGCGGCGAGCTCGCCCGGCGCAGCGCCCAGGCCGAAGCGATTGACGGCGATGACGGATTCGATGCTCATGCGCCATTCAACGGCGCAGGGCTGGGATTCCTTCGCGGCAAGCCGGCAGGAAACCCCACCGAAGGAAATCGACTGCTCGCGCGTTCAATGGCAATTCAACCCGGCAGGCGACTTGAACCCTTCTCACGACTCGCTCGCTCGATGAAGCCGCCGCCGGACGACGCGCTCGACCACGCGTTGATGGCGGCCGTGGGCAGGGGCGATGGTCGCGCATTTGGGCGCCTCGTCGAGCGCCACTACGGCTGGGCGCTCGGCTTCACCGACCGGATGCTGGGCGCGCGCCACGAAGCGGAGGACCTCGTGCAAACGGCCTTCCTGCGCGTCTGGCAAGGCGCTGCGCGCTGGGAACCGGATGCCAGGTTCAGCACATGGCTGTACCGGGTCCTGTACAATTTGTGCGTGGATCAGTTCCGCCGCAACGCGGCGGCCGGCGAGCCGCTCGACGGCGATCTTGCCGAGACGCTGGCCGACGAGGCGCCCGGCAGCGAGGAACGGGTCTCGGGCATGCAGCAGGTCGCGCGCGTGCGGGCGGCGCTGGCCGCGCTGCCCGCCAGGCAACGTGCCGCGCTGGTGCTGTGCTACTACGAGGAGCGGTCGCAGGCGGAGGCCGCCGCACTGCTCGGGGTGAGCGAAGGCGCTTTGGAGTCACTGCTGTCGCGCGGACGCGCGACGCTGAGGAAGTGGCTGCGGGACGATCTGCAATGAGGGAAAGCCCATGGACTTGAATCGATTCAAGCAGTGCAGTGCCGCCTGGGGCGCCGATCGGCGCCGCTGGCCGCAGCACGAGCAGCCGCTCTACGACCGGTTCGCGGCTACTGTGGAAGGCGCGGCGATCCTCGCCGAAGCCGGGCGTACCGACCGCTTCCTCGACGCGTTCGAGCCCGTTGCGCCGGACCCGCGCCTGGCGCGCCGCATCGTCGCGCGCGCCAGGCCCGCCTGGTACCGCCTGGGCAAGCCCGCGGCAGCCCTGGCGGCGAGCGCGCTACTGGGCTTCGCCGTGGGTTTCGCGCAGGCGCGCAGCGCGGCCGACACCGATGCCGCGGCCCGGCTCCTGCTGGGGCCGCAAAGCCTGCAGGAGATCGGGCTGTGATTGCCTGGCTGCGCAGCGCCCGTGGACTGGCCGTGCTGCTGGTCGCGTCGCTGGCTGCAAACCTCTTCTTTGGTGGCGTGTTCGCGGGGCACGTCACGGGACAGGTAGAGCAGGAATCGCAGACCCGGCGCAGCATCCAGGCGATGCTCGCGCCGCTGCCGGAAGCCAAGCGTGAGCTGGTACGCAAGGAGATCGGTGCCGCGATGCCCCGGGTGCGCGAGCAGTTCGCGGCTCTGCAGAAGGCACGCGCCGCGCTCGCCGAGGAGATCGTCAAGCCCACGCCGGACAGCGCCGCCCTCGAACGCGGTTTCGCCGCTGTGCAGGCCCACACCACGGCGATCGGGGTCGCGTTGCAGCAGGCCCTGATCCGCGCACTGCCCGCCCTCACGCAGGAGGAGCGCCGCGCCTTGGTGCAAGCGCTGGCAAAACGCGGCAGCAGGGGCGCGCTGCCGCTGCCCTAGACGGTGCTTCCGTTCATATGGGAGCGCCGGCTTCCAGCCGGCACGGGTGCGAAGCACCGGATCATGAGCCGGCTGGAAGCCGGCGCTCATGGGCGTTAACTTTGGCTATTCAACCTTGCTCCTCAGGGGGGGGGAGGAGGGAGCTGAACAGCCAAAGTCAGACATGCCGATCAGGCATCGATCTTATTCACATTATGTCTTGGCGCTATCGCCGGTCCAGGCTCATCGTCGTCGGCAGGTCGGCCACGCAGGCGGTGGTCAGGCCGGGAGCAAACCTCACGGAGCCATTCGATGGCCGTGAACTCTCCAGTGCTGGTCATCGGCGGCACGCGCGGCACAGGGCTGCTGACGGCGCAGCTTCTGCTGCGGCGCGGCTATCGCGTGCGCGCGCTGGCGCGCGATCCGGCCGGCGCGGCGTCACGGTTGGGCCCGGCCGTCGAGGTGATCGCGGGCGACATCACGAAGCCTGAAACTCTTTCCCCCGCGGTCGAGGGCGCGGGCCATATCATCTTCACGGCCGGCGTTCACAGCGGGCGCGTCGCGCGCGAAGCCCTGGTCAGGATGACGGACTACCAGGGTGTGCTGGACACCCTGGACGCCGCACGCGGCGTCGGCTTCCCGGGCCGCTTCCTGTACATGAATTCGATCGGCGTCACGACGCCGTCGCTGACGGCCAATCTCCTCAACCTTCTGAAGAGGAACACGCTCGTCTGGCGACGCCGTGTCGAGGACGGGATTCGCGCCAGCGGCCTGGACTATACGATCATCCGCGTCGGCTTCCTCGTGAACGGCGCGGGCGGGCAACGTGCCGTGGAGATCAGCCAGGTCCCGCTGCCGCTGTCGCCTCGCCACCGGATCGCTCGCGCCGACGTGGCCGAAGCCTTCGCGGCCGCCCTGCGGCACTCCGCTGCGTCGCGCGCGACGTTCGACATCGTCTGGAACAAAGGTCCGCGGCGCGAAGACTGGCCCGCGCTGCTGGAGCGATTGGCGCCGGACCGGTGAAGTCGCCGGAATCATGCCACGGCGCGCGGGCATCCCGCCCGCATCTTTCCTCCCCACGCGTAGCGTGGGGAGGTGCCCCGAAGGGGCGGAGGGGAGCCGACGTGATCTGTGTAACAAGGATCGGGTTCTCGTGACAAAGACCACATCAGCTCCCCATCCGGCCCCTCATCCTGAGCGAAGCCGAAGGGCGGCCACCTTCCCCACGCTTCGCGTGGGGAAGGGATGAATGCCGGCGAGACGCCCGCGCTCCCGGTCATGCCGTTCGGGTATCGATTGTATTCTGATTATGTTTTGGCGTTACACCCCGGTTCGGGAACACGGTCGCGCGGCACAGGTCCCGCAGAGGACCCGTGCCAGGAGGACACGCCATGGATAGGCCCGGACGGAGGCCCACGCGCAGGACCATCGTGCGCAGTGCCGGCGCCGCGCTGCTCGCCGGCCTGGCGCCGTCGGTTGCCATCGCCGACCAGTGGCCGAGCAGGCCGGTGCGCATGGTGAGCCCGTCGGCCGGCGGCATCACCGACCTGCATGCGCGCATCATCGCCGACAGGCTGACGGCGCGGCTGGGCCAGCAGTTCTATGTCGACGGCAAGCCGGGCGTGACGGGTGGCATCTCGGCGCAGGTCGCGGCCCAGGCGCCGGCCGACGGCTACACCTTCCTCTTCATCATCGCCAGCCTGATCGTCACCAACCCGTTCGTGTACGAGAAGCTGCTCTACGACGTCGACCGCGATTTCGCGCCGGTCGCCATGATGTCCAAGGCGGGTTTCGCCTTCCTGGTGCGCGACGGGTTGCCGGTGCGCTCGATGACCGAGCTGGCCGTGCACATCAAGGCACATCCCGGCAAGATCACCATCGGCAACGTCGCGCCGGGCAGCCTGGCGCACCTGGCGACCGAGCTCTACCTGCAGGCATTCGACGGCAAGGTCGAGCTGGTGCCCTATCGCACCATGCCGCAGGTCGTCCACGACCTGGCGCGCGGTGATATCGACGCTTTCATGTCGCCGATCGGCGAGGCCAAGCCGACGGTGGCCGGCGGCAAGGTGCGGGCGCTGGCCATCACCACCGCGGCCCGGCACGAAAGCCTGCCCGACGTGCCGACCATGATCGAGCAGGGTTACGCCGACTTCGACGTCTATGGCTGGTACGGCGTGCTGGCGCCCCGGAAGACGCCGCGGCCGATCGTCGAGCGCATGAACCGCGAGATCGCCGCCATCACGTCGGCGCCCGACTACCGCGAGCGCATGATCAGCCTCGGCGCCATCCCCGGCGACACCGGCACGCCCGAGGCATTCGAGAAGATCTACCAGGCCGAGGCCCGCCGCTGGGGCGCCCTGATCCGCAAGCTCGGGATCAGGCTGGAGTGACTCGTACCTCTCCCGCATGCGGGAGAGGTCGGCGCGTCTGCGCGCCGGGTGAGGGCTTCAAGCACGGCATCCCGTGTGAAGCCCTCACCTTCCCATCGTGCTGGCGCACGACGGGCCCCTTCCTCTCCCGCCTGCGGGAGAGGAACAGATTTTCACCCCGCATCCAGCGTCGCCGTCTTCCAGGTGCCGTTCCTGATCACCCGCGCCGCCTGATGGCGCAGCATGGCGGCGAGCGCGCGGATGGCGTTCGAGCCGGCGCGGCTCTTGGCGAAGCAGATTTTCCACGACAGCGTCATGTCCTCCAGCGGCGCCAGCGAGATCGCGTGCGTCAGGCTGGCCTGGCGGGCAACGCTGAACGGCGCGGCGGTGAGCCCGATGCCGGCGGCCACCAGCGACGCCATCACGTCGACGTTGTCGTGCTCGCAGCGTATGTCCGGCGTGGCGCCGCTGCGCGCGATGGCCTCGTCGATCTTCGCCCGCACGATGTTGGGCCGCTGGCTGATGACCAGGGGAGAGCGCGCCATCTCGGCGACCGATACCGGCTGCGACATCCGCAGGCGCCGCGCCGCCGGGGCGATCGCCACGATGCGTTCGGTGACGAAAGGCACGTATTGCAGGCTGCTCGCCGTTGCCAGGGTTGCGGCCACGGCGATGTCGACACGGCCGTCGTCGACGGCGTCGTGCAGGCCGGCGCTGATGCCGCTCACCAGGCGCAGCGTGGCGCGCGCATGGCGCTTCAGGTAGTCGGTCATGACAGGCACCGTGACCAGCGCCCACAGCGAGGGCTGCATGCCCAGCACGGTCAGCCCCAGCGGTTCGCCTTCGTCAGCGGCGAGGTCGTCCTGCAGCAGCCGCAGCTCGCGCAGCAGCCGCTCGGCGCGGCCGCGCAGCGCGGTGCCGATATCGGTGGGCGTCACGCCGTTGGCATGGCGCACGAACAGCGGCTTGCCGATCTCCTCCTCCAGCCGGGCGACGGCACGGCTCAGCGCCGGCTGCGCGATACGGATGCGCTCCGCCGCGGCGCTGAACGTGCCCGCGTCGGCGACCGCAACGAAATAGCGCAGCTGGCGGAAATCCATCCCCGTCCTCCCGTCGACCGACCGTCCGGCTCCATGCCGGACCGGCATTGCATAAATGCTAACAATATCTTTGTGCGATAGGGAGGCTCGACGCATACCGTCCAGTCAAAGGCCGGGGACTACGGGCAGGGCAATCGCATACGGCCCACTGTCATCCCGAGCGCAGCGAGGGATCTTGAGGCGGCGCCAGGATCCCTCGCTGCGCTCGGGATGACAGTGGGGACGGCAGCACCAGCGTGCGCCGTAAGCGATAGGCCAGAGGATTACGGGCCATGATCGGGGCGGCGTCCGGAGGGAACGATGGTTGAGATCAGGAAGGTGCCGGTGCTGATCGTCGGCGGCGGGCCGGTCGGTCTGGCGATGGGCATGGCGCTGAGCCGCTTCGGCGTGCGCTCGCTGGCCGTCGAGCGCAACCCGACGACCACCGACCATCCCAAGTCGCGCGGCTGCTGGGTGCGCACCATGGAGATCTTCCGTCAGTGGGGCGTCGAGGACGCGGTCCGCAGGCGCGGGCTGCCGGACCAGACCGACGTCTGGGCGATGATGGAGCGCGTCACCGGAACCGAGTACGGCCGCACGCGACCCGAGCCGCGCGGCGAGGAGTCGCCCACCTGGAAGAGCCTGGTGGCGCAGGATGTCGTCGAGGAGGAGCTGCTGCGCGCCGTGCAGGCCGGCACCAGTGCCAGGGTGCGCTACGCGACCGAGCTGGTCGATTTCGAGGATCTCGGCACATCCGTGCGGGCGCGCATCCGCGACCTGGGCACCGATGCCATCGAAACCTGGGAGGCCGACTGGCTGATCGGCGCCGACGGGGCGGGCAGCGGCACGCGCCGCGCCGCCGGCATCGAGATGGTCGGGCCGCCGTGCCTGGCCGTGATGCTGAACGACTATATCCGCGCCGACCTCTCCAGCCTGCCGGTGTCGAAGGAAGCAGCG
>Ga0187894_10001251_pt1 | contig 32960 bp, 30 predicted proteins | sample GBC1701081metaG_FD_136650 | JGI IMG/M metagenome (GOLD analysis project Ga0187894, IMG submission 136650) | White microbial mat communities from a lava cave in the Kipuka Kanohina Cave System on the Island of Hawaii, USA - GBC170108-1 metaG ...
GACGAACCTCCGGACGTACGTCCGCGGCCCGGACGGCGAGCCGGGGATCTACTTCTGGTCGCTGGAGGCGTCGTCGCTCGCGGCCGTGCTCGCCGCGCGGCTGCTCTATGGCTTGCCGTACTTCCCCGCGTCCATGACTCTCGAACGGGATGATCAAACCATCGCGTACACGAGCCGGCGGCGGGTCGGCGGACCGGCGTCGCTCGACGTCGCGTGGACGATCGGCGATCCCATCGGATCAGCGCTCCCGGGCAGCCGCGACCATTTCCTCGTGGAGCGCTACAGCCTGTACGTCATGCGGCGGGGACGTCTCTACCGGGCGCGCGTCCGGCATCGCCCCTACCCCCTCCAACGCGCGCGTGTCGACCGCCTGAGCGAATCGCTGCGCCGCGCGGCCGGACTCCCCGAGCACGGTGGTCAACCCCTCGGCCACTACTCACCCGGGGTGGACGTGGAGATCTGCTGGCGGTTCCGCGTGCCAGAGCGCTAGCGTCTCGGGTCAGGGGGGGTCGGATTCACGGCAGCGGGCGGGGCTGGGCCCTCGCCCCTGGTCCGTACATGCGCGACTCGAGGGACTCCACTAGACGCCGACCAGGAACCGCGAGGCGGCCTGCTCCCACTCGCTCGTCTCGACTTCCACTTCCGAGCCGCCGTCGGACGCATTCGTGGTGACGCGCACGAATCCGCCGCCGCCCTCGAAGGTGACGCAGCATTCGGCGCGGTCGGTCTCCGTGAGCCCGAGCCCACCGGCCCCGAAGAACGACGTGGCCGCGGTCATGATCTCCCCGGTGCTCTTTCGGCTGCCCTTCGACATCTTCCTCATCATGGCCACACGCCTCCGTGATCGAGGAAGAGGCAATCGATATGCCAGTCGCGACTCAGGTGAATAGCAAGGCGGGGGCCGATCATTCGGACATGCGGTGTGCCGAAGCTACCTGGTCAGGTAGAACTGACCGGTCAGGCCCACCCAGCTACCTGGAGCCGGGGCCGAGCAACTCGTCGAGGCGCGCGCGCGTTTTCTCGCTCTCCTGATAGACGAGCCCGGCGACCCCGCGCGACATGCGCACGATCTCACGGTGATTGCGGATCATGACGACCAAGCCGGCCAGCTGGACCAGCCCGTTCATCACGACGATCCACGTCAGGCCTTCGAGCGTCATTGATCGCCTCGATCTTAGCGCGCGGTGGACGGCGCAACAAGCCGTATCCGAACAGACACGCGCTAGCGACCGGGATCGAGCGAAGACGGACTATGCCGGGCCGCCGCGGTCCGGCAGGTACACACCCTGCTTCACGAGCTGGCGGCGTACCTCGCCCAGGTCGGCCTCGCGTACGCGCTCGCCCGCCGCCACCGCGACGGCGGCGGCGACGCCCGCGGCCTGCCCCATCGCCCAGCACTGCGGAATCTCGCGCATGAACGAGTGCGTCGCGGCGTCGCTCGAGAGATTGCGGCCCGCGGCGAGCAGCCCGTCGAGGGCGGCCGGCACGAGGCAGCTGAGCGGGATCGACACGTTCGGGTAGCGGCGGTTGGGCGGCGGCGAGATGCCGATCTCGTCGTCGTGGCGCACGCCGGCCGTCCACGCCTCGCGTAACATCCTCGTCACGCCGACGAGGCGGCGGCTGTGGCGCGTGCCGATCTGCGGCGACGTATCGATGAGCCACGCGCGCTCGAAGCCCGGCATCTCGCGGCGATAGAAGTCGAGCATCCGCCGCACCCGGCGGCGGCCCTCGATCTCCACCGCGGTCAGATCCTCGACGTCGATCGGGCTGTAGCCCGACATCTTCGGCGCCATGAACAGCGCGACGTCGTTCTGGGGCATGGCGTGCGGCCGATCGACCACGCCCTGCTCCTTCCCGCGCAGCAGGATGGCCGCGTGCCGCGCGGGCTCCTCGCGGCGGAAGGTGAGATAGCGCTCCATGTCGACGCCGCCCCACCGCGAGGACAGCGTCATCCGGTCGTGGATGTTGGGCGCCACCACGAATTCGTGCTCCTCGCGCTGGTCGGCGGGGACGCGGTCCGTCTCGTACGGCGCGCCGGCGAGGGCGAACACGTCGCCGTCCCCGGTGGCATCGATCACGACCTTGGCGAGGATGGCCTGCCGCCCTGACTTGCTCTCGAAGATCGCGCCCTGCACGCGCGCGTCCTCCTGGATGGGCGCGACGACCCAGGCGTGCAGGAGCAGCGTGACGCCGCGAGCCAGCACGAGGTCCAGCGAGGCGAGCTTGAGCTGCTCGGGATCGACCGTCGGCGCCCACGTGACCATGCCCTGGAAGGCGCTGTGACGGTCCCGCCAGTAGGCGACCGCGGGCCCGTCCGTCGACCCCCAGAGGTCCCTGGGCGGGCCGAGGACGGCGTCCCGAGGCAGGCGATCGAGCACGTCGTTGGCGAAGCCCGTGATGACCTGCCGGCCGTCCCAGTCGGTCATGCGATCGATCCAGAGGACGAAGCCGCCCGTCGACATCCCCCCCAGGTGGCCATAGCGCTCGACCAGCACGGTGTCGGCGCCGAACTGCGCGGCCGACGCCGCCGCGGCACACCCAGCCGGTCCACCGCCGACGACGAGCACGTCGCAGGAGCGAAACACGGGAATCTCGCGGGCCGGCTCCAGGATGGTCCGAGGCATGGGGGTAGTGTATCCGCTCCTCAGGCGCCGAGGAGCCAGTCGAGCATCCTCGAGTTCTCGTCCCGCGGGTACGTGTGGGAGAGGTCCTCGATCTCGCGATAGACGAGCGCCGCGCCCGCCGCCGCCAGGGCATCGCGCGCCACGCGCGCCGTGTGCACGGGAAACATCCAGTCGAGCGCGCCGTGCACGAGGTAGATGGGACGCCCCCTCGCGCGCTCGATGCCACCCTCGGCGAACAGGAACGGGTGGAGCACGCCGCACGCCGGCGCGAGGTGCGTGAAGGGCGACCCCTCGCGCAGGCCGCACAGGAGCGCGTAGGTCGCGCCGTCCGACATGCCGGTCAGGAGCACGCGCTCGCGGTCGACCGCGTAGCGTTGCGCCACGGCCTCGACCATCTGCTCGAGCATCGGCGCGTCGACGTCCTCGCCACCCATGATGGACCACGTCCGCTCGCGCGACGTCGGCGCCAGCGCGAGCATCCCGCGGGAGCGCGGCTCGCGCACCCAGCTCCACAGGAAGTCGCGACCGTGCCCGCTGCCGCCGTGCAGCGCCACCACCAGAGGCATCCGGGTGTGTCCGTCCCACGTTTCCGGGACGTAGAGCGAGAAGCCGCCGCGGGCGTCGCGGTCGTTCTTCGCGTGCAGCACGCCCACGCGGACCTCGTCGTCGCGCAGGGCGGCGTCCCGCAGTCGGGCCACGAGGGTCGCGTCACCCTGCCGCGCGGGCTCGAGGAACCATCGGCTCACCGGATCGAGCACGGGCGCCAGGGGGTAGAGCGCTTCCTGCACGCGCGCGAAGCGGCGCAGCGCCCGAAAGAGACCGATCAGGTCGTCGGGCGTGCCCGCCGCCTCGGCGAAGGTGCGGATCAGCTCGACCGCCTGGCGCGCCACGTCGACGAGCCGATCGCGCATGAACGTCGTCTCGTCCGGGCACGGCACCGCCTCCAGGGCACGGAGCGGAGGGAGAACAGCGTCGGCTTCGGGCGACAGCGCCTCGGCGAGCTTCGGCGCGAGCGGCGGATAGAAATGGCGCTGCACCCAGGCGATGCGTTCGAGCGCGGTCAAGAGCGGCCCGAGCAGCGCGCCGATCGCGTCGATGACGGCGGGGCTCGCGGCCACGGGAATCTCAGGCCTGCGCCGACAGGACCGGCGCGGGTCGCACGGTCTCTCGCAGGCGGTACACGCGCACGGGCTCGTCGATGTTGCGGAGCCGCGCCTCCCCCAGATCCTCGGCGGGAAACTCGGGGCCGAGCCGGCGGCGCGTCTCGGCGCCGAGCACCACGCTGTCGCCCTCGCCGAGCGCGGCGAGGCGCGCTGCCACGTTCGTCACCGGGCCCGAGGCCGTGTAGGTCCAGCGCGTGCCCGCCATCCCTTCGATGCGGGTCGCCCCCACGGCGGCCAGCCCGGAGTTCACCCCGACGTGCACGGCGATGGCCTCCTCCGACGGCAGCGCGGCCCCGTTGATCTCGGCCGTGCGCCGCAGCACGCCGAGCCCGGCGAGGACGGCCGCCACGGCGTGGCGCCGCGGATCGCCGTCCTGGAAGATCACCATGAGGCCGTCGCCCGCCGTCTCGTTGACGTCTCCGCCCTGCGCGAGGATCTCGTCGAGGAACGCCCCGAAGTAGCGCTCGACGACGTCGTTGAGGCGCACGGAGTCGAGCCGCTCGCTGAGCCGGCTGTAGCCGACGATGTCGACGAAGAGCACGGACACGTCGGCGTCGCGCTTGGCGAGCGCCGGCGCATCGGGCGCGCGCTCGATCAGATCCTGGACGGCGCGGGGGACGAACTTCGCGAGGTTCGCGCGGATCGACTCGAGGATCTGCACGCGGCGCAGCGCGGCTTCGAGCGCGTGGTAGGCGCGCGCGTTCTCGAGCGCCACGGCGCTCTGGTTCGCGAGCGACCGCAGCACGCGCAGGTCGTCGCTCGAGTATTCGGCGTCGCTCCGGCGTCGCCCCAGCGCGAGGAGCGCCGCCGCGCGGCCCCGGAAGAGCACCGGCGCCACGGCCTCCGCCCCGAGCCCGTCCAGCTCGCCGAGACCCGCCGCGCGCCGGTCTGCCAGGTCCGGATCGTCGCGCAGTCGCGATCGCGTGAGCGGTCCGCGGATGCCGGCCAGGGTGGCGGCGAGCGGGCCGCTCTCCGTCGCGTGCAGGGCTCGCCCGCCCCGGCTCACCCCGCGGAAGCCGAGGCCGCCCTCCGCCGGCAGGAGCACGGCCACGTCGACCGGGCGGAAGATCTCGTCGGCCGCGCGCGTGACCAGCGCCACGACCCGGTCCAGCTCGAGCACGTTGGTCATGTGATCGGCGAGCGACTCGAGCGCGCGCCGCGCGTCGTAGCGATCGCGGAAGAAGAGGCGATCGACGAACGTCTGCACTCGACCGTACACCGGGTTCATGAGCAGGACGACGGCGAGCGCGACGCCGGCCGACGAGACGACCGGAGGCAGCTTCATGTCGAGCCGCGTGAGGAACAGGTCGACACCCGTGAGGAGCCCGACGTAGCCGAGGGTCACGAAGGCCGTCACCGCGGAGTAGATCGCGCCCATGCGGATGGCGGCGCGGACGTCGAAGAGCTGATGGCGCACGATCGCGTAGGCCACCGCGGCCGGGAACACGGAGTTCAGCTCCCACTGCAGCTTCTGGTAGGGCACGGTGACGGCGAACGCGATCTCGACCGACGTGCCGAGCGTCGGCAGGACGTAGCCGATCCCGAAACCCCAGAGCAGGACCCGCGCGCGCCGCCGCGCGAGCGGCGTGGGGCTGCGCCAGGCGGTCCAGGCGAGCGACGCCATGAGGGAGAGCGCGCTGAGCCCCAGGTAGGCCGCCGTCAATTCCCCCACCGGGGAGAGGAAGCGGGTCCAGTTGAACGCGAGCCAGACGGCCAGCACGGCCGAGACGGCATACGGCGCCCACACGAGCCACGGCCAGCGCTCTTCGAAGCGGCGGCGCTCGGGAAAGGTCAGAGCGAGGTGCAGCAGGAGCGCCGGGGTGAACGGCCAGAGAGCGAGTGTGAGCCGCGTGAAGCGGTGCGTGCACATCAGGTCCGCGTAGGTGAGGCTCGTCACCGAGACCACGAGGCAGAACGCGACGAAGAGGCGGGTCTCGGGCGTGCCCGGCCGCAACAGGAGGACGAGGGCGGCGAGCCCGATGACGAGCAAGCCGGGCAAGGCGCCGTCGACCAGGGACCACTTGAAGTCCCGTATCGTCTCGACGCGCGTCGCGACCGTCGCCGTCACGCGCTCGCTCCCCCGGCGCAGCGTGTAGGTGAGCGGCGTGCCCGGGGGATGCCGTTCCACCTCGGCGAGGACATCGGCCGCCCCGTTCACCGCCCGGCCCTCGACGGTGAGCACCACGTCGAGCGGGCCCAGGCCGGACCGCGAGAACCCGCCGACGCCGACCTGACCGTTCTCCATCAGGGCGAATCCGGGCCTGACGCGTCCGACCTGGCTCCATGCGTCCCGGATCGTCACGAGCGCGATCAGCACCGTCAGGCCGATCAGCGTCCAGCAGAGGGCCTGCTCCCCGCGACTCGCCTTCGTCATCGGCGCGTCACCGCCGGCCTCGCGTCGGGGACACGTCGATCATCAAGGCGATGACGAGGCCAACCACCGGCCAGAGCGTCCAATGCCCCGCGAACCAGTGCTGGACGGCCGAGTACCACAGGAGGGTCGTCGGCAAGAACACGAACCCCAGGACCGGCCAGAGGAGCGAGTCGAAGAGACCGCGGAACCAGTTCGTGAAGAACCACAGCACCACCACGACCAGGCGCGGGGTGATGAGCGCGAGCAGGGCGAAGAGACACGGCATCGACGCGATCCCCGCCCAAGGATACACGACGCGGTGGCGAGCTCGGACGCTCGGCCGGCGGGCGGAGTGCCGAGCGCGATCCGGGCGTCCTGCCCGGCGAATCGAACCTTCGCGCCCGGGAAGCGCGAATTGTGCGATGCCGGCCCATGGCGCGACGCTTGCTTCGGTATCGGTCCATCCGGTGGCAACTCTCGGCCGAACTCTGCCGAGAGGGAAGGAGGAAGGCCATGGTCGGGGACGTGCGGAAGCTCGGAATGCTGGTTGCGCTGATCTTGCTGTTCGGGCCTTCGCTCGCTCGGGCCGAGACACCCGCCGCGGCCACACTGAGCGTGCTGGCCGGTCCGGTGGAGCGCCTTCCCGCTGGCGCGACCACGTCGGAGGCGGGCGTCGACGGCATGAACCTCTCGGAGGGCGACCGGATCAAGACGGGAGGCAAGGGCCTGGCCCTGATCACCTTCCTGAACGGCAGCACGGTCACGGTGCTGTCCGGGTCGGAGGTCACGGTGAAACAGGTCGAGTCGCGCGCGAGCAGCGGCATCCGCCTCCTCATTCACGCGGGCAGGGTGTGGGCGCGCGTGGTGCAGGCCGCGGGCCGGCGCTCGACTGTCACGCTCGAGTCGAACGAATATGCGGCGACCGCGCACGACGGCCTCATCGGCGCCGAGCGGGGCGCCGATGGCTTCGTGTGCTGGAGCCGCCGTGGCGAGCTGCGCCTCACCGATCGGAGCGGCCAGGTCGACACCGTGGTGACCGCGGGCCGGCGGGCCCGAGTCCACTTCGGATCGCCGGTGACGCCCGAGCCGTTCGTCCCGAGCGCGAGCATGCTCGAGATCCGGACGTCCGGGCCCGTCCTGCCTCTCGTCCGGATGCCGGACGGCCGACTGGCTGCGGGATTCCTCGCGAGCGACGTCGAGGTGAATCAGGTGTTCGGCTCCCTGACCGATCGGGCACGCGGCAATCGGTGGCTGGTCGAGGTCCCCGGCGGTCACGAAGGCGCCTACACGCTGATCCTGACGGGAACGGGCGCCGGATCGTTCACGGCGGACGTCGCCGGGCGCTACGCGGGCGTCACCGTCTACCGTCAGGAGCTGAAGGGCGAGGCGCAGCCGGGCGAGCGCCTGTTCACGCGCATCACGCACGACGTGGCGGGGCAGGACCCGCGGACGGCGCGCGTGATCGAGGCGAGCTTCGAGCGCCTGCGACCCTGGGACGGGTCCGAGCCCGCCGCCGTCGTTGCCCGACCCGGCGCGTCGCGCGCGGGCATGAACTAGCCCGCGTGCGCGGCCGCGACGCTACTTGATGCCCATCACGTGCACGCCGTCCCACGTGTCCGGGGGCGGCGCGGCGAACGCCTGGCGACTGCGCTCTCGATAGAGCGTCGCAGGACCATCGTCCGGCTCCTCGTCGACCAGGCTCGTGAACATCTCGAGCGCCGGCTCGAACCGCCGGGTCCGGTAGAGATCGATGCCCTCCTGATAGCGCTCGAGCCACCGTCGCCGGCGCCCATCGGGTTCCGAGCCGACCCCGAGCAGTTCCCACACGGTGACGGGCTCGGGCCGCCCCATCACGACGACCACGTCGAGGAAGCGCCAGGCGAATCCCTCGCTGACCGCGGCCCGCGTGTCGCTGCCCGCGACCACCCGCACGCCGTAGAGCTTCGTCAGGCCCTCGAGCCGCGCCGCCACGTTGACGGGATCGCCCACCACCGCGTACTCGAGACGGCGCCGGGACCCGAAGTTCCCCACGACCATGCGCCCGGTGTTGATGCCGATGCCCACGTCGACGCGCCCCCAGCCGCTCGCCTCGAACTCGGGGCGAGTGGCCTCCAGGGCCGCGGCCATGTCGAGCGCGGCCCGGCACGCGCAGCGCGCGTGATCGGGCTGATCCATGGGCGCGTTCCAGAACGCCTCGATGGCGTCGCCCGCGTACTGCACGATGACGCCATTGTGCGCGAAGACCACGTCGCTCATGATCGCCCGATAGCGGTTCAGGAGCGCCACCAGGGCCTCGGGCGGCAGGCTGTGCGACAGGGTGGTGAACTGGCGGAGATCCATGAACAGCACCGTCATCTCGCGCAGCTCGCCCCCGAGGCTCAGGCGCCGCGGGTCCTCGAGCACCCAGCGACCGACCGCGGGTGACAGGTAGCGGTCCATCGCCTCGCGCGCGAGCCGGCGATCCTTCTCGGCGAACACCACGCGGTGGGCGAGGGTGACGGCGAAGCTTCCGAGCAGCGCGACCGGGGGATAGACGAGGTTCAGCACCGTGCCGGCCTCGAACAGCGCCGCGGCGAGCGTCAAGTAGACCACGAGCGCGCCGACGGTCCCGAGCGCGGCGAGCCATGGACTGCTGAGGCCCATCAGCGCGGCGCCGACGAGGGCGAGCACGACGATGCACAGATCGCCGACCCACCGCGGGACGGCCACGAGGAAGCGCTGATGGACGATAGTCTCCGTGGCGTTGGCGAGCACCTCCACCCCCCACATCCGGTGCTCCGAACTGGTGGGCGTGGGGTGCTCGTCCACACCGCGAATCGTCGGCCCGATCAGCGCGATGCGATCGCGGACCAGCGATCGGTCGAACCGGCCTTCGAGGACGTCCACGAACGAGATGATGCGAAACGGCCCGCGGCCATCGGGGCTCGAGGGAGGACCGAGGAAGTTGATGGCCATGCTGTCGCCCTCGGTCACCGGGATGGACCGCCCGGCCGCCTCGACGACGCCGGGCCGCGGCTCGCTGTCGATGACTGCCGGCCGGCGCGTATAGAGCGCCGTGAGCAAGAGCGCCATCGCGGGCCATTGCTCGCCGCCGGCGCTCAAGAGCAACGGGACGCCGCGCACCACGCTGTCGCGCGCCACGGTGACGTTGGCGAGCCCCTCGCCCGCGGCCGCGTCGCGGATGGTCGACGTCGGGCGCTGGAACGCGTCGAAGCGCTGCGCCACGCCGGGCTCGGGATCGCTGGCGCGCGGTCCTCGGGCCACGACCGGCGTGACGACGTTGCCGGCCTGGCGCATCGCCCGCGCCAGCTCGTCGTCCTCGGGGCGCGGCGCATCGAAGAACACGCCGAACCCGATGACGCGCGGCCCGCTCGCCTGTCCCGGAGGGAACGGCGCGCTTCGCTCGGGCGCCATCAGCGCGTCGAGCGCGCGCGCGTAGAGCGTGCGCGGCCACCGCGAGAGCGGGCCGTGCTGCGGCAGCAGCGCCTGATAGCTCCGCTGGTCGATGCCGATGATGACCGTGCTCTGCGCCGGCTGGCTTCCCCGCGTCTTGAAGAGCAGGTCGGCCGCCGCGGTCTGCGCGGGCGCCAGGAGCTTCGCGTGATGCGCCGCCACGAGCGGAGCGGCGACGGCCAGCGCCAGCGCCGCCCTCACCAGGAGGCGCGAGCGGGCGCGCGAGATGAGGCGGTTCACCGGTCCAGTCTACGCTCTGGCCGCGCGACCCGACCAGCGGACCCGCCACCGAGGGACTGGTTCGACGCCAGGCGCAGCGAGAGCCTATAATCCCTTCTGCCGCACGCGCGCCACGGGCGCGACAACGCGACGTCGGGAGGTCACCATGAAGGGTGTCACGCTGCCCACCGAGACCGTCTTCGTCATGGAGATGTCGCCGATCAAGTTCGGTCTCGGCGCCACCGACGAGATCGGCTACGACGCGCTTCGTCTGGGCGTGCGGAAAGCCCTCGTCTTCACCGACCGCCACGTTGCCGAGGTGGGCTTGCCCGAGCGTGTCCGCCAGCTGCTCGAGGAGCAGGGCGTGAAGGCCGACGTGTACGACGGCGTGGAGGTCGAGCCCACGGATCGATCGATGGAGGAGGCGGCCGAGGTCGCGCGCGCCAAGGAGTTCGACGCGCTCGTCGCTGTCGGCGGTGGCAGCGTGATCGACACGTGCAAGGCCGCCAATCTGCTGGCCACCTATCCGGCCCCGCTTCTGGACTACATCAACAAGCCGGTGGGACGCGGGATCGCCGTCCCGGGGCCGCTCAAGCCGCTCATCGCCATGCCGACCACGGCCGGCACCGGGAGCGAGACCACCGCCGCGGCCATCACGCACGTGGTGGATCAGCACGTCAAGGCCGGCATCTCCCATCGCCTGCTCCGGCCGACGCTCGGCATCGTCGATCCGCTCAACACGCTGACGGCGCCGCCCGAGGTGACGGCGGCGGCCGGGTGCGACATCCTCACCCACGCCATCGAGAGCTACACGACGCGCGCGTACAACGCCCGGGCCAAGCATCACCCGCCCGACCGGCCCGTCTACATCGGCGCCAATCCGGCGAGCGACGTGTGGTGCGAGAAGGCGATCGAATACGTCGCGCGCTACCTGCGGCGCGCCGTGCTGAACGGCCTCGATCTCGAGGCGCGCGTGCACCTGGCGCTCGCCGCGAACTACGCCGGCGTGGGCTTCGGCAACGCGGGCGTGCACATTCCCCACGCCTGCGCCTATCCGATCGCCGGGCTCGTGCGCGACTACGTGCCCGCGGGCTATCGCACGCGCCACCCGCTCGTGCCGCACGGCATGTCGGTCATCCTCACGGCGCCCGCGGCGTTCCGCTTCACCTACACGAGCGCGCCCGAGCGCCACCTGCACGCGGCCGAGCTGATGGGCGCCCCCGTCGCCGGCCTCGCGGAGGCCGATCGTCGCGAGGCCCTGCCCCGCGCGCTGATGGCCCTCATGCGGGACGTCGGAATCCCGAGCGGCCTCTCCGCCATCGGGTATGGCGACGGGGACGTCGGGGCCCTCGTCGAAGGGACGCTCCGCCAGCCTCGCTTGCTCGCGGGCGCGCCGCGCGACGTCGGCGCCGCGGACCTGGACTTCATCCTCCGCGACGCGATGCAGTACTGGTAGCTCGATCACCGACAGCGCCGCGATACCGGACGCCGACGTCACCAGACGGGGAGCACTCACATGGGCGCGATGACCGACGAGCAGCGGAGGATCCTGGGCTATCTCCAGGCGCAGGGGGCCAAGCTCTCGCCTGCCCAGGTGATCGACAAGGTTCGAGCGGCGATGGCGGAGGTGAAAACGGCGGCGCTCGCCGTTCCCGCGGCCCGCTTCGCCGAGCGGCCCGCGGCCGACGACTGGAGCGCGAACGAGGTGATGGCGCACATCGTGAAAGCCGGCGCGCACTTCGGCAATGGCATCGCGCGCATCCTCGACGGCGCGCCGGCGGGGCCGGTCGCCGACCGCATCGAGGCCGGCGCGCCGACGCGGTCCGCCGGGGAGTGGTGGAGCCAGTTCCAGAACGACCGCGAGGCCCTCTTCGATCGCGTCCTCGCGGCCGACCCCGCCGCGCGCCTCGATCAGGCGATCGAGCATCCGATGTTCGGGCCGCTCAACTGGCGCGAGAGCCTGCTGTTCCTGCGGCTGCACGACCTCGACCACGCGGGCCAGCTCGACAAGATCGCCGCGGCGCTGGGCGACGCGCGATGAAGGTCGCCATCTCGCTCCGGCTCGCCAACGAGGACTGGAACGCGGCGAGCGCCTACGTCGTCGAGGCCGAGCGCCTCGGCGCCGACTGCGTGTGGTCCGCGGAAGCCTGGGGTCACGACGCCGCCACGCCGCTCGCGTTCATGGCGGCCCGCACCTCGCGCATCCGGCTCGGCACGGGCATCATGCAGGCCGGGACGCGGACGCCCGCGCTCGTCGCCATGACGGCGATGAGCCTCGCCGCGATGTCGAACAACCGCTTCCTCCTCGGCCTCGGCGTGAGCGGTCCCCAGGTGATCGAGGGCTGGCACGGGATCCGCTACGAGCGGCCGGTGCGCCGCATGCGCGAGACGATCGAGATCGTGCGCCGGGTCATCCGCGGCGAACGCGTCGAGTACAGCGGCGACGTCTACGTGCTGCCACTTCCGGGCGGCGAGGGCAAGGCCCTGCGCTCGGCAGCGCGCCCGCAGCCCGACATCCCGATCTACCTCGCCACGCTGAGCCCGAGGAGTCTCGAGCTGACCGGCGAGATCGCCGACGGGTGGGTCGGCACCTCGTTCATGCCGGAGCACGCCGACGTTTTCTTCACGCCGATGGCGGCCGGCGCCGCCCGGGCGGGGCGCGCGCTGGCCGACCTCGACCTGCACGCCGGCGGCGCCGTGGCGTTCGGCGACGATCTGCCGGCGCTCATCGCCCGCCGCAAGGCCGGGCTCGCGTTCAGCATGGGCGCGATGGGCTCGCGCCAGCACAACTTCTACAACGAGGCATATCGCCGCGCCGGCTACGCCGACACCGCCATCGAGATCCAGCGCCTGTGGCTCGACGGCCGGCGCGACGAGGCAGCGGCCCGCGTGCCCGACGAGATGGTGCTCCAGACGAACCTGCTCGGCACCGAGTCGATGGTGGCCGACCGCATCCGGGCCTACAAGAAGGCCGGGATCACGACGCTGCGCGTGGAGCCGGACGGCGCGACGCTCGACGAGCGCGTCACCGCGCTCGGCCGCGTCCTCGACCTCGTGCGATCCATCGGATGACCGCATCGCCACATGAGAGGTGACGCATGACGCTCTTGATCGCCGTGCTGCTGATGCTCGGGATTCCGGCCGCGGGCTGGGGCGCCGAGCTGCCGATCGTCGACGCGCACATCCACTACAGCCACGACGCGTGGAGCGTCGTGCCGCCGGCCGAGGCCGTGGCGTTGCTCAGGAAGGCCGGCGTGAAGCGAGCGCTGGTGTCGAGCTCCGATGACGACGGCACGCAGAAGCTCGTCGCCGAGGCGCCCGACATCATCATCCCCGAATTGAGGCCGTACCGCCGGCGTGGAGACACGTCGACGTGGACGCGCGACGACACGCTGATCGCCTATCTCGAGGAGCGGCTCAAGAAGTACCGCTACGTGGCCATCGGCGAGTTCCATCTCTACGGAGCCGACGCCGACCTTCCGGTACCCCGGCGGATGGTCCAGCTCGCCAAGCAGCACGGCCTCATGCTGCACGCGCACTCCGACGCCGATGCCGTGGAGCGCCTCTTCCGGCAGGACCCCGACGCGCGCATCCTCTGGGCCCACGCGGGATTCGAGTCGCCGGCGCGTGTGCGCGAGATGCTGGCCACGCACAAGAACCTCTGGGCCGATCTCGCGTTCCGCACCGACCACGGCGCCGGGGGCAAGGTGGCGGCGGACTGGCGGCCCGTGTTCATCGAGTTCTCGGATCGCTTCATGCTGGGCACCGACACATTCGTGCCGGAGCGCTGGCACTTCGTGCCCGAGCAGGCCGCGTGGTCACGCGCGTGGCTCGCCGATCTGCCGGCCGACGTGGCCGAGCGCATCGCGTGGAAGAACGGCGAGGCCGTCCTCGGCGGAGCGCTCGCGAAGCGCCCGTGACCCGAGCGCGCCGCCATGCCATTCGCGCCGCGCGCTGCTTCGTCCTTGCCGTCAGCGCTGCGCTCGTGACGCCGATGCCGGGCGCGGCCGCGCCGCCCTGCGATCCGCCGCGAGACTTCCGGGTCCAGAACCGGCTGGAATCGCCTGACGTCGTCGTCCTGTACCGAACCGTGCCGCCGGCCATCGAGGTCGGCCGCCAGTTCATCGTCGAGGCCGTGGTCTGTGCGGCCCAGACGGGCGGCGGCGCCACCGGCCTCGTGGTCGACGCGTACATGCCCGAGCATCGGCACGGGATGAACTATCGGCCGCGCGTCTCTCGCGCCGCCGACGGCGTCTACGTGGCGGAGGGGCTGCTCTTCCACATGCCGGGCCAGTGGCAGCTCCGCTTCGACGTCGATCGGGGCGGCCGGACCGAGCGCCTGTCGACCGACATCGAGCTGGAGTGAGCGTCGAGCTGGGATGCGGCCTGCCGGGCGACGTGGCGTGAACACTGCCGAGCGTCCCGGCGCTCACGCTGAGGGGCGCCCAGGGGCGCACGCCCGACAGCACACCGACACGAGAGCGTGCCTGGCCTGGATCGCGACGGCCACCCTTCTGGTTCTCGCGTCGATCGCCACCACGACGGCGGCCGACGTCGTTCCGTTCGAGGCCGCTGAGGTGCGGCGCGTGCTCCAGCACGGGCCCTGGCCACCGCCGCGGGTGCCCGACCCGAGCAATCGCGCGTCCGGTCAGCCTGCCGCGATCGCGCTCGGTCGGTTGCTGTTCTTCGACGCGCGACTGTCGAAGACGGGGGGCGTGTCCTGTGCGAGCTGTCACGATCCCGGGCGAGCGTGGACGGACGGCCGACCCCGGGCGGTGGGCCTCGCGCCGCTCGACCGCAACACGCCGACGCTCCTCGACGTGTCGCAACACCGATGGTTCTTCTGGGACGGCCGCGCCGACAGCCTCTGGGCGCAGGCCGTGCAGCCGATCCTCGATCCGCGCGAGATGGGAGCGAGCGCTCGCGACGTGGCCGACGTCGTCCGCGGCGACCCGCGCCTGGCGTGCCTCTACGCGGCGGCCTCCGGGCGATCCGCGACGAGCGCCGACGACGAGCGCGTGCTCGTCGACGTGGCCAAGGCGCTGGCCGCCTTCGTCGAGCGCCTCGGAACAGGGCGGACGCCGTTCGACGAGTTTCGCGACGCGCTGGCCCGCGGTGACCAAGCCATGGCCGGACGCCTCCCGGCGCCGGCCCGGCGCGGCCTCAAGATCTTCGTCGGCAAGGGCAACTGCAGCCTCTGCCATTTCGGCCCGGCCTTCACCAATGGTGAATTCCACGACGTCGGCGTTCCGTTCCTGGTGGCGCCGGGCCGCGTGGACGCGGGTCGCTACGCGGGCATCCAGCGGCTCCGGGCGGATCGCTTCAACCTCCTCGGCCCCTACAGCGACGATCCGGCGCGGGCGAGCGCGGTGAAGACGCGCACCGTCGAGCCGCAGCAGAGCAACTTCGGCCAGTTCAAGACGCCCGGTCTCAGGAACGTGGCCCTCACCGCTCCCTACATGCACGATGGCCGGTACGCGACTCTGCGCGACGTGGTCCGCCACTACTCCGATCTCGACATGGACCGCATCCACACGCACGGCGAGCAGCTCCTGCGTCCGTTGAAGCTCACGGATCGGGAGATCGACGACGTGGTCGCGTTCCTCGAGACGCTGACCGCGCCGGACGCGACCACCGTCCCGGCCCTTCCGGCGACGATCGCGGGGTGCCCGTAGCGCCGTCGTCGGGCGCGAGCCGTTCACGACCTCCCGCTCGGGCTGTCACGCGTTGTCAGTCACGGGTGCCGCTCATGGGCACTCGGCCTCGAATCGTCCACGGGCATCGCCGGCAAAGCCGTGCCCCGCCAGGAATCTCCGCCGTCCTGGAATGGCAGCGATCTTGCCCCGATTGGCCGGCGGGAGGGACACTCGCATGCTGTTTCGGGCCCTGGAGCGGTGCGTCGCCGCCATCCGCGCGCCACTGGCGGTCAAGCTGCAAGCGGGCTTCCTGCTCGTGATCGCCCTCCTCCTCGTCACCGGCGTGGTCACGCTGCTGGCCATCGCGGGCATCCGGCAGCAGGCCCTCGACCGCGACGGGATGGACGAGGCCGTGCACCTCGCGGCTGGCCTGGACCATTCCATCGTCCTGCAGGAACACCTGAGCTCGATGTTCCTCTTGACCGGGGACGAGGCGTACTGGGGAAAGCTGCTCGGCGAGCAGCTGCGGTTTCGCGGGCTTCTCGGGAAGCTCGCGGCGCACGGCGCCACCTTCGAGGAGATCGCGGGGATCGAGGATGCCTTCGCCCTCTACGAGACGGCCGTGCTCACCGTTCGCGACATGCGACTCGCCGGCAACACCCACCAGGCTCAGCAGGTCCACGTCATCCAGGAGCACACGGCGGCGCACCAGATCGAGATCCTCACGAAGGCGATGGTGGCGCGGATGAACACGGCGCTGCAGGCCGGAGGCCGCGAGATCCTGGTCGCGCAACGACACGCCACCTGGACCGTCGCCGCCTGCTTCGTGGTCTCCGTCGCGCTCGCGCTCCTGCTCGGCTCGGTGCTCGCGCGCTCGATCCTCGACCCCGTCCGTCGTGTAGATGGCGCCCTCGACCGCATCGCGAGCGGCGAGTTCGTCACCGTGAGCGACGTCGCCAACCGGGACGAGCTGGGCTCCCTGGTCGGAAACGTGAACCAGATGAGCCGGCGACTCGCGGACCTCTACGCGAAGGAGCATCGGACCGCCACCGCGCTGCAGGAGCAGATCGTCGCGCTCGGACATGCGCAGGCCCAGCTGCGCCAGGCGCAGAAGATGGAGGCCGTCGGGCGGCTGGCCGGCGGCGTTGCGCACGACTTCAACAATCTGATGACGGTCATCGGCGGCCGGGCCACGCTCGTCCTCGACCAGATGCGGCCCGAGGACCCGGCGTCGCGGCACCTCGACCTCATCCGGAAGACGACCAACCGGGCGACCGGCCTCACGCGGCAGCTCCTGGCGTTCAGTCGCAAGCAGGTCCTGCAACCGAAGGTGCTGGACCTGAACCAGCTGGTGGACGGAATCGTTCCGATGCTCGAGCGCCTCATCGGCGAGCACATCGACCTCGTCACCCGCCCCGATCGATCGGTGGGCCGCGTCAAGGCCGATCCCACGCAGATGGAACAGGTCATCCTCAACCTGGCCGTCAACGCGCGCGATGCGATGTCGAACGGCGGGACGCTCACGCTCGCGATCTCCGAGCGCGATGCGGAGGAGGTTCCCGGTGACGATCCCGTGCGTGGCAGCCGCGGGGTGACGCTCGTGATCACCGACACGGGCGTTGGCATGACCCCGGAGGTGCAATCCCATCTCTTCGAACCGTTCTTCACCACCAAGGAGGTCGGCAAGGGAACCGGGCTCGGCCTCGCCACCGTGTACGGCATCGTGAAGCAGAGCGACGGCCACGTCTGGATCGCGAGCGAACCCGGCCTTGGCACGACCGCGACGATCTGGCTGCCGCGGGTCGAGGACGTCCCCGACGTCGTCCCCGGAGGGCCAGGCTCGGATGAGCCACAGACCGGCCGGGAGACGATCCTGCTCGTCGAGGACGAGGCCGAGGTCCGCGACCTGACCCGGGAAATCCTGATCGCGAGCGGGTACACGGTCCTCGAGGCGCGCGACGGCGAGGACGCGCTCCACGTGGCGGCTGATCAGCGCGCGCCGATCGATCTGGTGCTGACCGACGTGGTCATGCCGCGCCTGGGCGGTCGCGAGCTGGTGCGGCGCCTGGTCGTGCACCAGCCGGATCTGAAGATCCTCTACATGTCGGGCTACACCGACGACGCGCTGGGTGACCACGGCGTGCTCGAGCCCGGCGCCGTGCTCCTGCAGAAGCCCTTCATGCCCCACGAGCTGGCGCGCAAGGTCCGACAGGTCCTCGAAGGCGAGCTGGTCGCGGCAGGCGCCTAGCGTCCGCGTCCCGTTGAAGCGTGCCGACAACGCGCCGGGCGGGGCGGGGGCCCTCCCCGCGGGACACGCTCCGTCGCATGAGCCTCGCGGGCACTCAGCGGGGCCACGAGATCCATCGTATTCGGCTTCGATAGTCCCCTGAAGCAACGGTCCCGCGGGGAGGGCCCCCGCCCCGCCCGGCGCCGTGAGTTCGACTCGGGACACCAGCCCCCGCGTCCCGTTGTGTCATCATGGGCGGCCGGGAGGCCCCTCATGAGTGAGACGACACCCTCGCTCCGTTCGGACCCATCTCCACATCCGCTCGCCTCGCCTTCGGCTGCGGCTCGCCAACCTTCCATCCGGTTTGGCGCGCTGTTGCGGCAGGCTGACAACCAGTGGTCGAGCATCGCCGAGGCCGCGCGGATCTGCGACGATCTCGGCTTTCACGCGATCCACTTCATCGATCACCTGCTCGCCATCCCCGATCCCGCGGGCGACATCCTCGAATCGTGGACGACGATGACGGCGTGCGCCGCGATCACCCGACGCGTCCGCGTGAGCGCGAACGTGCTGTGCAACTCGTTCCGCTCGCCCGCGCTCCTCGCCAAGATGGCCGCGACACTCGACGTCATCAGCGGCGGGCGGCTCGAGCTGGCCATGGGCGCCGGCTGGCACGAGCCGGAGTACAAGGCGTACGGGTTCGAGTTCCCCTCGCCCGGGGTGCGCATCGAGCAGCTCGGCGAGGCCGTGCACATCATCAAGCGCCTGTGGACGGGCGAGCCCGTGGACTTCGCGGGACGCTACTACCGCATCGAGGGCGGGCGCTGCCGGCCGCGACCGCTCCAGATGCCGCATCCACCGCTGGTCATCGGCGGCGCGGGCGAGAAGAAGATGCTCCGTCTCGTCGCCCAGGAGGCCGACGTCTGGAACTGCTCGGCGGGCAACTACGCGCGCCTGGACGAGAAGGTCGTGGTGCTCCGACAGCACTGCGAGGCGATCGGTCGCGACTTCGGGACGCTCGAGCTGTCGCTGCAGGATCTCGTCGTCATTGCCCCCACCGACGCCGCGCTCCAGGCGCCGCTCGCCGACGCGCGCCGACGCTTGTCGTTCTTCGGCGACGTCGACGCGATCGCGACGATCGGCACGCCTGACCGCTGCATCGACACGCTCCGCAAGAAGGCGGCCCAGGGCATCAGCTACTTCGTGTGCCTGTTCACCGACGGCGGCCAGCCGGAGACAGTGCGTCTCTTCGGCGAGCGCGTGCTTCCGGCGTTCCGCTGAGGGAGGAGATCATCATGGCGCCGACCCGAGATCTCTGCTTCACGCCGGCCACAGAGCTGATCCGCCTCTTCCGCGCGCGGCGCGTGTCGCCACTCGAGCTGGTGCAGGCGCTCCTCGCGCGCATCGACGCCGCCAATCCGACCGTCAACGCCATCGTCACGCTGGCGCGCGAGTCCGCGCTCGCCGAGGCGCGCCGGGCGACCGCGGCGCTTCGCCGGGGCGCGCGACTCGGTCCGCTTCACGGACTACCCGTCGCGATCAAGGACGTGACGCCCACGCGCGGGCTGCGCACGACGTGGGGCTCCACCCTCTTCGCGGATCACGTGCCGGCCGAGGACGCGGTGGTCGTGGAGCGCCTCCGGGCCGGCGGAGCGATCGTGATCGGCAAGACGAACACGCCCGAGTTCGCGTTCGGTCCCAACACGACCAACGCGGTATTCGGGCCGACGAAGAACCCGTGGAACCTCGCGCTCACGTCCGGCGGCTCGAGCGGCGGCTCGGCCGCGGCGCTGGCGACCGGCATGTGCCCGCTCGCCCAGGGCACGGACCTCGGCGGCTCGCTGCGCGGCCCCGCGTCGTTCTGCGGTGTCGTCGGGTTCCGCACGTCGCCAGGATTGATCCCCCACTACCCCGACGTGCTGGGCTGGGATTCGTACTCGGTCGAAGGGCCGATGGCGCGCTCGATCGGCGACGTGGCGCTGCTGCTCTCCGTGATGGCCGGGCCGGACGATCGCGCCCCCCTGTCGTACGACGTGGACGTGAACACGTTCACCGCAGCTGCGCGCGCGCCTTCGGTCAAGGGCTGGCGCGTGGCGTGGACGCCCGATCTCGGCGGTCTCGTCACGGTCGACGACGAGGTGGCGACGATCTGCGAGCAGGCGACGGGCACGTTCCGGAAGCTCGGCGCTCGGGTGGAGCACGCGTCGCCGGACATGAGCGACGTGCCCGAGATCGTGCGCCTCACGCGCGGCGTCGCCATGGTGGCACGCCACGGCGAGCGGGTCGCCAAGCACCGCGGCGTCCTGCAGGCCGGCCTGGTCGAGAACACCGACGTCGGCCTCGGGCTCACCTCGAGCGACGTGGCGCGCGGCGAGCTGATGCGAACGGCGCTCTGGCATCGCGTGCGCGCGTTCCTCTCCACGCGTGACCTCTGGATCACGCCGACCGCCGCGGTGCCGCCTTTCCCGGTGGATCAACCGCATGCCATGGAGATCGGCGGCAAGCCCGTCGGGACGTCGATGCAGCGCTCGTATCTGACCTATGCGTTCTCGGTGCTCGGCCTCCCCGCGATCTCGATCCCGTGCGGCTTCACGCGCGCGGGCCTGCCCGTCGGCCTGCAGCTCGTGGGCCGCCGTCGACAGGACGCGACGGTGCTGCGCGCGGCGGGGGCGTTCGAGAAGACCACGCCGTGGAGCGAGGAGCACCCGCCGCTCGTCAGTGGCGCGAGCTAGCCACGGCGACCGAGCATCATCGCTCCGCCGATTGCTTTGAGTTGCCCGGTCCGTGCCCTCGGGTCCCCTGACGTAATCTGCCACACTCAGACGCTGGAACCGCAGGCACAGCTCAGATTTCCAGTCCGACGATCTTCGGCAACGTCGAGCAGGACAGAGCGGAGTGCGTCGTTCTCAACGGCGGGACCACCCCGCTCGCCGTGACGGTGAAGATCATCGATGAAGCGGGCGCGACCAAGGCCACCTCGACGTGCGATGGGCCGCTGGGCGCGGGAGAGTTCTGCTCGCTCGACATCGCCCTCGGCTTCGTCGGCGCGTTCTCGTGCACCGCGACCGCCTCGTCGGTCGCGAACCTGCGCGGCGCGCTGGCCCTCGAGGAGCAGGTCGTGGACAGCTTCGGGCTCTTCCAGTTGCACGTGGTGAGAGCCGCGCCGCTCTCGCGGTAGGCGCCGGCCGCTGGCTAGAGCGGCTCGCGCGTTCAGGACGCGGGCGTCGAGGAGATTCCTCGGCGCCCGCGTCCCTCAGCCTCGCTCGACGCCCTCGACGATGAGGACGCTGGACAGGGCCGTGCGCACCCGGCCCGGGATCACGGCCTGGTACTCGGGCGAGTGGTACCAGCGCTTGGCCTGCTCAGCGTTCTCGAACTCGATCACCGCGATGCGGTTCGGCCGCCAGTCGCCCTCGAGGACTTCGATCTGGCCGCCGCGGACGATGTGCTTGCCGCCGTACTGCAGGACGCCGACGTCGTTCGGTCAGCCGATGAAGTCGCGGACGACCCGGTTGAACTTGTCCGGGTTCTCCATGAACATGAAGTGATTCCCGCCCTCGTTCTCCTCGAAGATCTCGATCTTCGACCCCGGGATCTGCTTCTGGATCCACACCTGCGATTTCCAGGGGACGACGCTCACCCGGCCCCCGACGACCATCGTGGGCAGCGTGATCCGGGGGATGACGCGGCGCCAGTCCTGGGTCGCGTGATTGTAGAGGAGGGCCGCCGCGTATTCCCGCGGCATCTTCAAATTCTGCTTCACGACCCACTCCACTTCCGGTCGCGGGTACGCCTTCGTGAACATGCCGCCGATGAAGCCTTCCGTCGTCTTGGCCCCGTCCGGACCGGCGAGCTTGTTGATCGTGTCGTAGAGCGATGTCGGGTCGAAGATGGCGCCCGAGTCTTCCTTCTCCTGGGCCGACCACGCCGGATCCGCGGTGATCATCGGCATCTGGTCGACGAGGATGAGCTTCGCCAGGCGATCCTTGCCCCAGAGCTGCCAGTAGCTCCAGATGACCGAACTGCCCATCGAATGGCCCATGAGCGTGACGTCGGACAGGTTCCGCGCGACGAGCAGGTCCTGGACGTCCTTCGCCAGTCGCTGAATGGTGTAGCCGTTGTTGGGCTTGTCGGACTCGCCATGTCCACGCATGTCCACCGCGATCACTCGATAGCGATCGCTGAGGCCGCTCAGCTGGTGCTTGAACTGGGCGGCGGTCTGCGACCAGCCCGGGATGCAGACGAGCGGCTTGCCCGAGCCGGCTTCCTCGTACCGGAGGACCACACCGTCGTTCGTCGTCACGGATCCCGCTGCCGCGACGGCCGCCGCCGGCGTGACCACCCGCGAGAACGCGACGGCAGCCGCCGATGCCGCTGCCCCCTTGATGAATGTCCTTCGGTCGTGTGGACTCATGTGAAGAGCTCCTTCCTCAACGGCGAGGTGTGGCAGCTACGCGGCGGCGCTTGCTCATCCGACCACGTGAGGCGAACGTAGCGACCGCGCCGCGCCTTGTCAATCGGCGGACTCCGGCGCGTCGCTCTCGAGCGCGCACCAAGGACAACGAACCCCGGCAGCGTGAATCTGCCGGGGTTCGGGTACGACGACTCGAAGTCGGCCTGGCGCCGATGGCCGGCGCGGGTCTTCCGATCACGCTTCATGTGGGATCCTCCTTGTGAACGTCGCGTGGGTGGTTCAGGTCTGGGGCCCCATGCGAGCGTTGTCGCAGGGTGGCCGTCTGTGTGGCATCTGTGCAAGCGTCGAAACAATCGCGTTGGTTCCGGAGCCCGCGGATGACGAACGGCGCGTGGGCCAGGGTGGGACGGTCGGTCTGCGACCTGGGATGGAGGATCGAAATGTGGCGTCGGGTTTTCGGTCTGCGAGTGGGGCTGACGGTCGCCGCGGTCCTCAGCGGAGCGGCGCTGTGCGGTGCCGAACCGCCCCCGTCCCCGGCCAGCGTCTCGTGCGCGCCATCGCCCCTCACCTGCGAGCAGCTGGTCGTCCTCGGCTACGCGTATCCCTACGCCCGGGAGCCCGGTGCCTACTTGTTCGTCAACGGCGCGGCGTATCCGTATGTCGAGCTGTCCGACGACCTGCTCGCGCACGCAACCGTCCAGGTCGGCAGCACGACGGTGGCCGCCAGCAAGCTCCTCCGCAAACTGGGTCTGGCGGACCGGATCACGCGCCGGCGCATACCGGTCATCGCCTACGGCTCGAATGCGACCGTCAGCGCCCTGACTCGCAAGTACGTGGCCGCCGCCGTGCCAGAGGTGGCAGTCATCCCCGTGACGAGGGCCCTGCTGCGCGACTATGACGTGGTCTGGTCGCCGCACCTCGTCTTCAACGGCGCGATGCCGGCCACGATCGTGCGGTCGCGCGGCACCCTCGTCGAGGTCTGGGTCAACTGGCTCGACGACGTGGAGCTCCAGCGCATGCACGAGACGGAAGATGCCGGCACCCTCTACTCGTACGGGGAGCTGTCTCGGGTCCGGATCATCTCCCCGGTCAACCTCTCCGCGGCGCCCCACGTCTACGTCGATTGTCACGGAGCGCTGGCGCTCGACGGCGTCGTGCAGGCGATCGGCCGCGTTCCCGCGTACGGCCGCCGGTATCCGGCGATCGACTCCGAGCAGGCGATGCGCGCCGTTGCGCCGTACATCGGCTGGACCGGAAGCGTCTTCGGGCTCCTGCTCGACAACGTGCGGTTTCCGGAGCGGCGCCTGGCGCGCACCCAGGCGCTCGGCGCGCTCGCCCGGTTCATCGACGATCCGAGCTACCGCGCCGACTGCGCCTGCGGCGCCGGATCCTGTCCCGTCCCGTAGTCGCGAGCCGTCGACGGCCGGCGGGCTCGACTCGGTTGCGCGGGCCCTTCCGGCGGCGCGGAGCGGGGACACAGCTGGTCGACTTTCTGTCGCTGGCGAGTGACCCGGACCGCTGGCGTCTCCTGGTCGCGGTGGTGAGCGGCGCGCTGAGCCTCGCCATCGTGGCCTCGCTCGCGGCCTGCTGAGCGCCAAGGCCGCCGACGAGGTGCTCGGCGCGCGCACCGACGGCAACCGCACGCTGTTCCGGCTCGGCGTCGGCAACATGGTCACGGCGTGCTTCGGCGGCGTCTCCGGCAACGCCAACCTGGTCGGCACGGCGGCGAGCCATCGCGCCGGCGCGCGCACCGCGGCCTCGGTGCTGGCCTTCGCGCTGATCGTGCTGCTCGCCGTGCTGCTGCTGCCGCCCGTCATCGCGCTGATTCCGCGGGTCGTCATCGCCGGGATGCTGCTGGTGATCTCGGTGCAGATGGTGGACGCGTGGACCGTGCAGATGATCCGGAAGGTCGTCTCCCGCCGGGTCGAGCACGCGCGGCGGATGACGCTCGACCTGTTCGTGATCGCGCTGGTGACCGGAGCGGCCGTCGCCGTCGACATGGTGGTGGCCGTCGGCGTCGGCGTCGTGGTCGCGATCCTGTCGTTCCTGTTCTGGATGAGCCGCTCGGTGGTCCGCCGCGCCCACTACGGCGACACGATCCGCTCCCGGCGCTCGCTCGAGCCGCGGCTCGCCGAGATCCTCTCGGCCGAGGGCCGGACGATCCTCGTGCTCGAGCTGCAGGGCCCGCTGTTCTTCGGGACCGCCGAGGACCTCGCCCGGCGCATCGAGCTCGCCGCCGACGGCGTCGTGCACGTGATCCTGGATCTGAAACGCGTGAACGAGATCGACAGCACCGGCGCCCGCATCCTCCTCCAGATCCACGCCCGGCTCACGAAGGAGGGACGCCACCTGCTCCTGAGCCACGTCGACTCCGCGGGAGCGGTGGCGAGCGTGCTGGCCGACGTCGGCGTCACGGCGGCGGTGTCCAGCCAGCGAGTGTTCGAGGATACCGACCACGCGCTCGAGTGGGCCGAGAATCACCTCATCGTCCATCACGTCGACGGCGCCGCGCCGGGGACCGAACGGCGCCTCGAGGAGATGGATATCCTCGCGGGGCTGGACAAGCGCGAGTGCGACGTGCTCCGCGGGTCATCGCCGCTCGCCGGTGACGGCCGCGTGAACCGGCTCGCGACGTTCTCGGCCGGGACCGTGTTCGGCGAGCTGGCGCTGCTCGACCCGGGTCCGCGCTCGGCCAGCGTGGAGGCCGACGAGGAGCTGGTGTGCTACGTGCTCAGCGACGTGGACTTCGAGCGGCTCCGCCAGGACCACCCGGCCGTCGCGATCCGCCTCGTGACCAACCTGGGCCGCGAGCTGTCGCGGCGGCTCCGCCAGGCGAACCTGACGATCTACCAGCTGGAGGGCTGACCTCCCGGGACCGGCCGCCCGCCGCAGCGCTCCCCGACCCCGTGATCGGCCGCCGCCCGGGGCGACTAGATTCGGCAATCCTCCCGCTGCGACCGCCTCACCGCGAGGCGACACAGCGCTCGGCGCGCCTTTCGCAGCCGAGGAGTTGCCGGTCGCGCGAGTGCGATCACGCCTCGGCGGGGTCGATGATGGTGACTCCGAAGCGCCGCCGATAAAATCCCCGATCGCGCGTCAACAGCGCATCGGCCTGCCGCGCCGCGTGCGCGCCGATCAAGAAGTCGGCGACCAGCCGGTCACGCGGTGTCACGGCCGCCTTCCGGCTCTCGCGCCACAGGTGGCCGGCCAGCGCGGCGGCCTCGGACGAGATGGGCTCGAACCGGATGCCCAGAACGCCGACGGCCTCGTGGAACTCCGCATCCGATTCAAAGTGCGCACGGACCTCGGCCCATACGATGTCGCACGCCACGAGGGCCCCGCGATCGTACGCCGCGCGCAGCGCCTCCCGCGATGCCCGGCCGAAGCGCGCATCGGCGCCGAGCACGTCCAGGAGCACGGACGAATCGACGGCCGTCTTCACCGTTTCCGCCGCGGCCGCGACGGCGCCTGGCGCGCCGGTCGCGGGCCACGCGTTTCATCGAGCAGCGCGTCCACGGGGCGCGGAAGCCGGAGCCGTCCGAAGACCTGGTCGACGGGATGCACGCCGGCCCGACCCTTTCGGATGACCGCCGCGCCCTCCGTGAGCTCGAACTGTACCGGCGTGCCGGGGACGAGGCCGAGTTTCTCCCGCACCGCCGCTGGAATCGTGACCTGCCCCTTGGACGAGATGGTGCTTTTCACAAGTAAAGCGTAGAGTCCTTTACCTGGACAGTCAAGATCGCCTCGCGGGCGGGGGCACCCTCGCGCGGCCGCGTGGGGCGAACGTAGCCGCCGTATCCATCGCTTGTCGATCGATGTCAGGGGGTCTGACGCGGGCATGGCACTCAAGCGTCCTTACGTCGTCGCGCTCATCTGCTACCTGGCGATCGCTATCAGCAGTTCATCAGAAATCTGAGGACTCGCTGGCGCGTTCCGCACGAGATCCTCGTCTTCGTCTCGATCTGGTGTCTCGCATACCAATCCGTGGCGCTGAAGCGCGATCTCATGATCCGGCTCGAGTCTCTCAGGACCGGGACGCCGGTCTCGGCCATCGTCGCGGAGCAGGCCGCCTCCAGCGGCATGTGGGCGGCCGGCGAAGGGATGGAAGTCCTCTACCTGGTGCCGCTGATGTATCTCGTGTGGCCCATCCTCTTCAATCTCGCGGGCCGACTCTTCGCGCCGCGATCCGCGTGACCCCAGTCGGGTGGGCGCCAGGGCATCAGCGACATGAGACGCGCTGCGACCGACATGCGGCCAGGACGCAATCGAGCGGTCCGCCCTTCGAGGCAGCGCGATGTGATGGGCTCCGCGACAGACCGGCTCGGGCGATGGAGTCGGCGCGCGAGCCACGAACCAGCCGATTCTGAGGGGGACGGTCCATGAGCGGACACGGTCACCCAGCACCCGCGGAGATCCGATCGCGTCTCGATCACCCGGTGATCGACGGGGACGGCCACTGGGTCGAGTTCGACCCCGTGTTCGCCGAGCGGATGCGCAAGGTCGGCGGCGACCTCGCGGCCGACGGATTCCTCGCGGCGATGCAGACGACCACCGACGCCGCTCCGCATGTCGGTCGCCGAGCGGCGCCGCCGGCGCATCGCCCAGCCCGCCGTCTGGAGCCGCCAGGGGGACGCAGAATCCGCGCTTCTTCGAGGGCACGACGGTCGCCCGCGCCGCGGTCGAGGAGCTCGCGCGTCCGGTGGTCCGCCCGACGCCGAACGAGAGGTCACGGCCGACCTAGAACGGATAGCCCTTCAGTCCCTGCAGCCCCTTGAGCGTCGAGATCTCTCCGGCGTGGTTGGCGCAGTGGGTGCACATCACGCCGAGAAAGAAGGCGGCCAGGGACATCTTCCGACCGAAGAACTCGATCTCCCTGGCCAGGTCGGCGTCGTCGAGGCTGTCGAGGTAAGTGTCGGTGGCAGCGAACACGGCCCGGGCGTACTCGCGCAGCTTGGGCAGGTCGATCCGCACCCGCCGCGCCCAGTCCTCCCACGGCTGACCTCGGGGCGGCCGTGGCTCGCTGAGTCCCATGCTGTCCTTCCAGGTCGACTCCCCCAGCGGCGCGCCGCCCTTGAGCAGGCTCTGGATGAAGAAATCCTCCGAGGTCAGCACGTGAATGTAGAGCGCGCCCAGTGGCAGCGCCTTGCCGGGAGGCGCCCAATTCGCGTGCTCGCCCTCCACCTCGGCCATGGTGCTCTCCAGCACTTCGTGGTTGCGGGTGAGCGTTCCCTTCACCAACGATTTCACGTCCATCGCCCTGTCTCCCTTCTCATGGATCGAACGTTGATCGGAGCGACGCGGCGGCGGCGAATGCCGCCACGAAGCGCCGCATCTGCTCGGGCATGCCGATCGTGAGACGGAAGCTCCCGTCGATCACCGGCTTGCCCGCCATGCTCCGGACGAGGATGCCATGGTCGCGTAGCCGCCGCACCACGCCCTCGACGTCGCCCGGCGGCCACACGAGCATGTAGTTGCCCCCGCCCGCATGGTGGCGGACGCCGAGGCGCTGCAGCTCGCCCATCGTCCAGGCCCTGGCCTCGTTCACGTGCTCCACGTACCGCCGCATGTGGCCCGGATCGGCGAGGGCGGCCTTGCCGGCGACCACCCCCAGCATGTTGACGTCGTACGGCCCCGTCACGCGGCGCAGGCGTTCGACGATGCTCCGGTGACCGATCGCGAAGCCCAGTCTGAGCGCCGCGATGCCGGCGGCCTTCGACAGCGACTGCAGCACGACCACGTTCGGCAGGTCGAGCGCGGCGGGCAGGACCGACAGGCCCGTGAACGCGACGTACAGCTCGTCCACGACGAGCAGCGTCCGCGGCGCGGATCGCGCGAGCGCCATGATGGCGTCGGGCGCCAGCATGGTCCCGGTGGGGTTGTTTGGATTGCAGATGAAGAACAGGCGGGGCGCGGTCTCCAGCGTTCCCGTGACGGCGGCCAGCGGGTACGCGAGGTCGTCGAGATACGGGACCTCGTCGATCACCATCCCCTGCTGCTCAGCGCATGGCGCGTAGTAGCCGAAGGTCGGCACGGTCGTGAGGAACGTGCCGCCCTTGTCGCCGTAGGCGTCGAAGATCGCCTTGATGCCGGCGTCCACGCCGTTGACCGCTTCCACGTTCCCGGCGGGCACCCCGAGCCAGGCCGCGTACGCCTCGTTGAGGCCCGCATACTCGGGATACGTGGCGTACGCGTCCGGCGGCAGCGCGCGAATCGCGTCGACCACCATCGGGCTCGGCCCGACGGTGCTCTCGTTGAAGTCGAGGCGCAGCAACCCTCGTCGGCCTTCGAGGGGCGCGACGTAGGGCACGAGCGCCTCGATCTCGGGTTTCGCCCGGATCACGGCCTGCTCCTGATGTACATGGCGGCGTTCTACGCGGACACTGTGCCGCGGTCAGCCGGTCCGCCCTGCCCAGCGCCCGCGCTCCACGGCGGCGAGGAACTCGGACACGTGCAGGTTGAACAGTCCCGGCTCCTCGATGTTGGGCGTGTGGCCGCACGCGGGGAAGACCACGAGGCCCGCGTGGGGAATCAGCGCGCGCATCATCAGCGAGGGCTCGACGCACGGCGCGTCCTGGTCGCCCACCATGATGAGCGTCGGCACGCGGAGCGCCCGGAGCGGCGCCTCGAGCTCCGGCACGGTGCGGCGCTTGGACATGACCTCGCGCGCGAGGTGCGCGCAGGCGTGCGCGTCGTGCTCGCCCGCCTGCCGCAGAAATTCCGCGAAGCCACGCGGGTCCTTCGCCCTGAACGAGGTGCGCGTGGGCAGCGTCTCGAACCCGCGAAGCCGCGAGGCCTGGCCCTCGCGCTCGAGTCCGTCGGCGGTGGCCGCCTGGCCCTGCAAGAACTGCTCGCGGTTCACGCTGCCCGCCCCGGCGCCGACCATGATCAGGCTCTGCACCAGCTCGGGGTGCGCGATGGCGAAGTCGCGCGCCACGTTCGCGCCCATGGAGCAGCCGCCCAGGTGCACCGCGCCGAGACCCAGATGACGAAGCAGCCGGTGAAGATCCTCCACCAGGATGTCCTGCGAATACGCGCTCGCCTGCTTCGGGACGCTCGACGGAGGATAGCCCCGATGGTTGTAGGTCACGACGCGGTAGCGGCGCGAGAAGTACCGCACCTGCGGCTCCCACGAGCGGGAGTCGCCTCCGAACTCGTGACTCCAGACGAGCGGAAGTCCCTGCCCCGTCTCCTCGTAGTACAGCTCGGCGTCGGCCAGCTGTGCGATGGGCATCGATCCTCTCCTCGACCCCGACGTCGCGCCGGGGCACCGGTCAGTATCGCTGATTCCGGGCGCGGGCGCCCGGAACCGCGGGCGAGTTGTGCGGACGAGCGTCGGCCGACTCTCGCGACGTCACTGTAAGCGCAGCTCGTCGTTGACACTGGTCGATCCACTGCCGCTGGAGCAGCGTTCATCGCCGCGCGCCGCGACCGCGGACGCGGCGGCGGGGCCCGTCAGTGGAATGTGCGGCCCCCGTCCACCGCGAGGGCCGTGCCGCTGACGAACGACGACTCGTCGCTCGTCAGATAGAGCGCCGCCCGGGCGATCTCCTCGGGCTGGCCGGGGCGCTTGATCACGTAGCGGTCGACGATCCGGGCCAGCTCGGCCTCGGGGTCGGCGGCGCCCTCCCACGACGCGCGGAACATCGGCGTGTCGACGATGCCCGGGCAGATCGCGTTCACACGGATGTGATAGGGCGCGAGGTCCACGGCGAGCGTCTTGCCGAACATGACGAGACCCGCCTTGGCCGCGCAGTAGGCCGTGCGCTGCTCGAGCGGGCGGAGCGCGGCGCCCGAGGCGATGTTGACGATGGTCCCCCGCCCGGCCTGCTTCATCGCCGGCAGCACAGCCTGGCACACGAGCATGGGAGCAGTGAGATCGACGGCCATCACGCGTTGCCACTCCTCGAGCGTCATCGCCTCGAAGGGCCACATCAGATCCATGCCGGCGCCGTTGACCACACCGTCGAGTCCGCCGAGGGCAGATCCGGCGCGCGCGACGGCGTCCCGCACCTGGCGCTCGTCCGTGACGTCGCACACGAGCGGAACGGCCCCGTCGACGGCCGGTTCCTTCAAGCGCCGCTCGTCGCGATCGACCGCGGCCACGCGGGCGCCCTCCTGCTGGAACAGGTGCGCGATCGCGAGTCCGATCCCCGACGCGGCGCCCGTCACGAGCACGCGGCGGCCGTCGAGTCTCATCGAAGGCCCACCCGTCCCTCCGCCCGCAGTGCGGGCCGCACCGCGTCGGCGACCTCGTCGCAGCGGGCGAGCCACACACGCGGATGGCCGAGGATGTAACGGATCAGATCCTCGAGCAGGGCAATGCGCGACGGACGGCCGATGATCTGCGGATGCATCGCGAGGCAGAAGTACCGGTCCTCTCGATAGAGCACGTCGAACTCGCGCCGCCACGCCTCGAACACCGCCGACGGCGCCTGCATCGTCCGCCCGGGCAGCGTGATCGAGTACTGGAAGAACGGCGCGTCATCCAGCACCCACGCGAACGGGAACTCGACGATGTCGGTGAGCCGGCCGTCGATCGCGTGCAGGTACGGCGAGTCGTCGTCGAAGCAGTTCGAGGAGTAGCCGAACCCGTACTCCGCGAGCATCCGGAGCGTGTGCGCGCTGAACTCCGCTGCCGGCGAGCGGTAGCCGACCGGCTGCCGGCCCGTCATGCGCTGGATGATGTCGATGCCCTTGTCCATCTCCTCACGCTCCTGCTCGAGCGCGAGGTTGACGATCCACGCGTGCGACCAGGAGTGATGCGCGATCTCGTGGCCGGCTTTCAATGTTGCCTACCCCCACGACGCGCCCGATGAAGTGTGGCTCAATCTAGCGGGCACGATGGGATGGGCGGTCATCACGAAAGACAAGGCCATCAGGCACCGCACGACCGAACTCGAGGCGCTCATGCGCGCGGGCGTGTCGGCATTTGTTCTCACGACCAGAGGCCTCACGGGGCGAGAGAATGGCTCCGTGCTTGCTCGGGCGCTGCCGCGCATGCTCCGGTTTCTGACTGGCAATCGGCCGCCCTTTGTGGCCTCGGTGAGTCCTAGCGGGCGGTTGACCATGCTGAAACGCGGACACAAGCCTCGGCGTGGCCACGCGCGGAGGCAACGACAGCAGCGCTCGCGCGCCGGTCAGCCCCAGTAGCCGCCGACGGGCGCGGCGCGGCGCCACCGGGCGCTCACTTTCGCGGTCGACGGACGGCACGGGTCTTCTTCGCCAGCCGCCGCTTGTTCCTCGTCCGCCAGGCGCACGAGGACCAGCAGTACTCCTGCCGCTTCACCGCGACGAAGGGGAGTCCACACTCGACGCACGCCCTGAGGTGCTCGCCCGCGGCCTGGATGAGTTGAGCGAGGGCGCCGATGATGCCGGCGCGCTCGTCACCTTCGAACCGGATGCCGAAGTAGCTGCGTCTCGGTGAGTCCGGACCGCCGGTCTTGTAGAGCACCGGCTGAAGCTGGTGAAGCGGCCACACGCCATCTTTGGGATCGAGCAGTTTCTGCGGCTTCACCCTCGATCCCTGCGACGCCCGAGAACGCGACGTGCACGAGCTTCTACACGCGCGGGGACGACGGGCTCTGCAAGCCGTGGCACGGGCACGCGTTCATGAATCCGCCCTAGATCCACACCCCGCACGATCGCCTCGAGGGGCGCCACGTGCACGTCTGGCAGGAGCGGGATCGCAAGCTCGAAGCGGCCGGCGCCCGGCGCGCCGTCGCGCGGGAGGAGGCGTGTCAGCGGTTGGCGGCGGTCGGTTTATTTCGAGTGTGACTGGAACGCCAGTTCATGCTGAACTAGGAGAGAGCTGCCCGACAGCTCGGCCCAGGTCAGGCCACGTGTGGAACTCACCCATAGGGTTTTGCGATGGATGACACACACTCCGGCATGATTCGCCGCCTTCGCGACAGCCATGCGCTCGCCAAACTGGTCGGCGAAGCCCCCGAGTTCTTGAAGGCGATCGCTCACTTGTCGGCGGCGGCGAGGAGCGATGCCTCGGTGCTCGTCACCGGGGAGACCGGCACCGGCAAGGAGCTGGTCGCGCGGGCCGTCCACTACCTCAGCGAGCGCGCCGCGTTTCCGTTCGTGGCCGTGAATTGCGGCGCGCTGACGGACACGCTCATGGAGGACGAGCTGTTCGGACACGAGGCCGGCGCGTTCACCGATGCCCGCCATCACCGGCAGGGGCTGCTCGCCCAGGCCGACACCGGCACGCTGTTCCTGGACGAGATCGAAGCCCTCACGGAGCGCGGCCAGGTGATGCTGCTGCGGGTGCTCCAGGATCAGGTGTTCCGTCCGCTCGGCGCCAGCCACGAGCACAAGGCCCATGTGCGCTTCATCGCCGCCACGAACGCCGCGCTCGCCCCGCGCGTCCAGCGCGGCACCTTTCGGGCCGACCTCTATTATCGGCTCTGCGTCTTCCAGATCTGCCTGCCCGCGCTCCGTGAGCGCAGCGGCGACATCCTGCTGCTGGCGGACCACTTCGTCCGCAAGCACGCCCGGCCGCCGCGGCCGCCGCGGCCGTTCTCAGCCGCGGCCCGCGCCGCCCTGCTGGCCTACGACTGGCCGGGGAACGTGCGCGAGCTCGAGAACGCGATGATCCGAGCGCTGTGGGTCTGCGGGACCGAGACCATCGAGCCCGAAGACTTGGCCCTCCCCGGCCACGCGGCGAGCGCCGCACCTGCCACCGCGCCGTCGGAGGCGGCGCCACGCACCTTCCGGGCCCTGAAGAAGGACGTCATCGAGGCCTTCGAGTGCGACTATCTCAAGCGCCTCATGCGCGAGCACTGCGGTAACGTCACCCGGGCCGCGCGCACAGCGGGCAAGGACCGGCGCGAGCTCGGCAAGCTTCTGAGGAAGTACCACGTGGA
>Ga0187894_10001252_pt1 | contig 32945 bp, 28 predicted proteins | sample GBC1701081metaG_FD_136650 | JGI IMG/M metagenome (GOLD analysis project Ga0187894, IMG submission 136650) | White microbial mat communities from a lava cave in the Kipuka Kanohina Cave System on the Island of Hawaii, USA - GBC170108-1 metaG ...
CCGTTGCCCTTCAGCGTGATCGTCACGCCTTCAGGCCCCTGCGAGACACTCAAGCCCGTCAACCGCGTCGCCCCGCGCGCGCCAGGCGTGCCCGTGGCGGTTGCCGCCGCGGCGGCCGGCGTCGGCGTGTCCGCGGCCGGCGTCTCGACGCTGTCGTCCCCGCCCTGCAGCGTGAACACGACCTCGCGTCCGTCGGCCGAGGGCCGCACGCGATGCGAGACGTTGCGCGCGAGGTCGAACACGACGCGCGTCACGAGCGGGCTGACATTGTTCAACGCGACACGCACGCGGCGCAGCGGACCGCGCCCTTGCGTCGCCGCGGCGATGCTGGGCCGCACGCCCGGGAAGTCGATGACGAGCCGCAGCGGCGGCCGGTCGGCTTCCTGCATCGCGCCGTAGCTCAAACGGCCGTTGCCGCGCAACGTGACCGTGACGCCGTCGGCGTTCGATCCGACCTCGATGCCGGTCAGCAGCGTCGCCGCCGGCACCTCGGAGGACGCCTGCGGGGCCTCGGCCGGCGCGGACGCCGGACCCTGTCCAGCGCCGGACTGACTCGACGCCGACTGACCGGACGCGGCCTGCGCCGGCGCCTGACTGGCCGCCGCCTGCCCGGACTGGTGATCGAGCGTTCCCTGCTGGTTCGGCGTACCCGGATCGTTCAGAGTCAGGGCGGCGCGCGCGTCCACGCGCGTCGACACGACGGTCCCCCCGACCGCCAGTGACGCCACAATGAAGAGCGGAATCATCGCTGCACGGGCGCGCATTTACTTGCTCTCCTCTACCCGCAAGGGCTTTCGAATCTCACGCTGCTTCACCAGCGAGAGCGGATCGTTGACCTGCTGCACAAACACGACAGCCTCCGGAGTAACCGCACGAATGGACCCGTCCAGCAGACGATCGTTCGGACGCACGATGTAGGTCCGCTTGTCCGGCGCCTGGACCAACGCCACCAGCACGCCCTGGCTCAGGACGATGCCCTTGACGACCGCCTCGCTCACGAGCACGCCCGCCAATCCCTGATATCGCCCGCGTCCCTCGCTGCGCGGGTCCGATCCCATCATCGCGAGACTGACGAAGGGGTCGCGACGGCCGGCGCCGTCGTAGATGGCCGCCGCGGTCGCGGCGGGGACGTGGCCCTTCTGCTGGGCCACCGCCAGGCTCGCGGGCGCCAGCGCCATCACCAGAAGTCCCGTCAGGACGCGTGAAGGGCGGCGGCCGATCGAGCGATCTCGCGATCGTGAAGCGTGTCTGTTCTGGAGCTCGTCCATCGTCCTGACCTCACCGAGCGGCGGCAGCGTTGCTCGCCGGTTTTCCTGCGCCACCCTTCTTGCCCGCAGCCGCATCGGCGGTCTGCGGCTTGTCGAGCAGCACGAAGGTGGTCGCGGTGCATTCCGCGCTGATCGTCGCGCCGTCCTGGGCGCTGTCTTCCGGCTTGCGCGCGTTGATGTGGATGCCACTGATGTTGATGATCCGCGGCACCTTGCTCACGCGATCGAAGAAGCGGCCCATGTCGTGATACGTGCCGTCGAACTCCAGCAGCATCGGCCACTCCGCGTGCATCTCGCGGTTCTCCACCGCCTTCGGCTGGAACTTCTTCACCACGAGATTCGATTGCGAGGCGAGCGTCTGGATGCGCCGCAGCATCTCGCCGACGTCCCGCTGATCGGGCAGCACCGCTTTCAGGCTTTCGAGCCGCACTTCCAGGTCGCGCACCTGCGCCTGGAACTCCGGCAGACGCCGCGCGATGGCCATCCCCTTGGTGATGCGCCCGCGAATCGCCGTCAGTTCCGCCCGCTGCGTCGCCAGCGTCTTCTCCTGCTCCGCCGCGTAGTACGTCTCGAACAGGTAGATACCCGCCGCGGACAACACGACAAAGAGGATGACCTGCGCGTACCAGGGCAATTTGTTGATGCCGAGCTCCATATGACCTCTCTCCGCTCCGTGTCACACCGACGGGGTCAACGACGAGGCCGCGCCGTTCGCGACGTCGACGGGGGCGGGGCTTCCTCTTCCAGACCAGGCATGGTGAACTGCGCCTTGATCCGGAAGCGGATCAGATCCAGATCGTTCTTGCCCTGCGCCTTGACCTCTTCACTGTTCAGAATCTCCACGGGCCGCTTGAAGTAGCCGGTGTTCTCGAGATTGCCGAGGAAGTCCGCGAGCGACGTCAACGTGCTCGACTCGCCCTGCATCTCGACGCTGTAGCCGTTCGACTGGACCATCTCGGTGAGCCACAACCGATCCGGCAGGCTGCGGCTGATGTGCTCGAGCAGGTAGACCGGCGCGGTCTGCCCCTTGCGCAGCCGCTCGATCAACAGGACGCGGTCCTGCAACTGCTTCTTGCGCGCCTCGAACTCCTCGACCTGCCTGAGCACCGACTGGAGCTTCCGCTCCTCTTCGCGTGCGGTCTCGAGCTCGTGCTGCATCTGCTGCTGCTGGATGTGCAGGCTCCAGAAGCGATAGCCGACGTAGGCCAGCGCCGCGACCAGAATCAGGCTCGCCAGCAGCGTGGCCTTCTGGCCGCTGAACGGCATGCTGAACTGCAGCGACGCCCGCCGCTTGGGTGTCGTGCGCTCGACGTGAAGAAGGTTGATGCGAATCATCGGTCGCCCACTCGACGAAGTGCCAGTCCCACCGCGACCGCTGACGTCGCCGCGACGTCAGCCGCTGAATCCACTCCAAACTTCGCGGGATCGAATCCAATCGTGCGGAACGGATTGAACGGCTCGACGTCCACGTCGAACCTTTCCGACAGCAGCTCCGTGAAGCCTTCGACCCGTGACGCGCCGCCGCTCACCATCACGCGATCGATGCGTCCCGACGCCGTCGTGCCCCGGAAGAAATCGAACGTCTTCTGAATCTCGAGCAGCACGTTCTCGGACACGGTCCGGAGAATCGGCCGCGCCTGGTCCATCGTGACGCCGCCCACCGGCACGCCGCGTTTGAGGAGATCGGCACTCTCGTACGAGAGGTTGAGCTCCTTCTGCAGCGCCTCGGTGTAGGCGTGTCCGCCGATGGAAATGTCGCGCGTGAAGAGCGACTGGCCGCCGCTCATGATGTTGATGTTGACCGCGCTCGCGCCGAAGTTGATGAGCGCGACGACGCCGGTCGTGTCGCCGCCGTAGTTCACCTCGAAGGCGTTCTGCAGCGCGAAGGCGTCGACGTCGACGATGGAGGGCACGCGGCCCGCCTGCGCGACGACGCCGGTGTAGTCGGCGATCTTTTCCTTCTTCGCCGCGACGAGCAGGACGTCCATCGTGCCGGCGGCGGCGCCGCTGCCGGTGCCGAGCACCTGGAAGTCGAGATTGACGTCCTGGATGTCGAAGGGGATGTACTGCTCCGCCTCCCAGTAGATCGACTCGCCGAGCTCGGCGTCGGTCATCTTGGGCAGCGTGATCTTTTTGACGATGACGGCGTTGCCGGCGAGCGACGCGGCGACTTCCTTCGTCTTGATGCCGCGGCTGTCGAACAGCCGCCGGATCGCGTCGGCGACGGCCGCGCCATCGATGATGGCGCCATCGACGATGCTGTCGGGCGGCACGGGCTCGATGCCGAACGCCGTGACCTTGTACGATTTCCCCGATCCTTTGAGCTCGACCGCTTTGACCGCGCTCGAGCCGATGTCGAGGCCGACGACGGAACGTGTCCTGCGAAACACCTGTTGTCCTCGCTTGCTGTGCGGAAGACCGTCGGATGGCGGCACCGGACGTGCGGTGATCCATCCGCTTCTTTCGTGTCGGTCGCCACGGTCCTGCGCGTGGCGTCGCACGGCTCCTCAATAGAGCAAGGCCCTTGCCACAGCTCGGCCGTGCCTGTAAATACGCAGGGTTTCGGCGGTACGCGGTGCGCGGATCGCGCGCGGGCCGATCGGAGGGAGCGAGGCGGTTTCTAACGATTTTGTAGGGCCGAACTGCCAGAACCGTTAGCGGAAGGGCGAGAACGTGCGCGGAACCGGCCCGCGGGTCTGCACGGAACTGCACACTCTGACAGAACTGTCGGCGATCGCGGAAAGTGCAAGTGCGCAGAGAGAGGAGTTGGCAGAAAGTGACGGGCGACCGCCACGCGATGTCGGGAGAGTTATTCCAGAAGTCCCGAACATTTGGCACGAAGGAGGGATCTCGTGGCAGGAACGGTTCACACTGAGGGCGCAGCCGGCGTTTCCTCTCCCCCGCTGGCGCCAAGAATCTGACAGAGACGGATCGGACGCACGCGGACATCGCTCGTCTTGTGGCGAGCCCTGTCGTGAGCTCCGTGGTGATCGGCCGTTCACGATCGCCGTCACCGCACGGAACCTCACGGGCACGGATCGCACGCGACACGCGTCCTACCGTGGGCGCTTCTCATATCTGCGTACGCGGGTCCGGCGCACCGCGGGCCTGGCGCGCGTCGGCACGCGCGTGAACGCCAGGTGCCGCGCGAGGCGTCGAGATGCTCGGCACGACGCGGTCCGACGCGGCACCGCACGACGCCGCAGTGCGCGTCGCGCGAGCGATGCCGCGCGCGCGTTCGCCGCGTACGCGGCCGGACGCCGCGCGAACGGTGAACGCGCACGGTGGACAGGAACGGCGAACGCGAGCGGTGAGGGTGACGGCGCGTCGACTCGACCTGCGCGGATTCCGTCAACGCGCGTTGCGACGAGCGCCGGGCGCGCGCCGGGGCGCTCGGATCAGGCTGTCATGGACGTTCCAACGGTGTGACACGGACGAGCTGTCGACGGGACGCGGCACATGGCCCTGGCCGCCGCGCGCGGCCGCCCCGCCGCGTGGCGGCCCGTCCCGAGGGAGCCCCTCCGGGGCCGCAAGGACGGGTAACCCAGCGGGCGCTCGACCCCGCCGGACCCACCCCGACCCAGGGCCAGGACCGGTCCGCCGGGAGCCGCGGCCCGGCCGTTGACAGATAGCGGGAAGACGCGTATCCTTTCTGTTTGCACTGGTATAACCAGGGCCGAAAGGGATCTCATGAACACGTTTGTTCCAGCCGCCGGGCAGATCGAGAAGCGGTGGCACGTCATCGACGCCGCCGATTTGCCGCTGGGGCGCGTGGCCAGTCTTGCAGCCAAACTGCTCCAGGGCAAACACAAGCCTGGCTATACGCCGTTCCTCGATACGGGCGATCACGTCGTCGTCGTGAACGTGTCGAAGTCGAAGCTGACCGGCAATAAAGAAGAGCAGAAGCTGTATCGCTATCACAGTGGCTACGACGGCGGTCTGCGTGTCGAGCGCGCGAAGGAAGTCCGCGCGAAGCACCCGCGCCGCTTGATGGAAGAGGCCGTGCGCGGCATGCTCCCCAAGACGAAGCTCGGGGAAGCGATGTATCGCAAGCTGAATGTGTACGAAGGGGCCGAGCATCCGCACGCCGCCCAGAAACCCACCAGGATCGAGGTAGCCTAACGTGGCAGCAATCGAATACTACGGCACGGGTCGTCGGAAGAGCGCGTCGGCGCGCGTGTTCCTGCGTCCTGGCACCGGCGAGATCATCGTCAATCGCAAGCCCGTCGATCAGACGTTCCCCGTCGAATCGCTCCGCACCATCGTCCGCCACCCCCTTCTGCTGACGGAAACCGCTGACAAGTTCGACATCCTCGCCACCACGGCTGGCGGAGGCGTCGCGGGTCAGGCTGGCGCACTGCGACTCGGCATCGCGCGCGCGCTCGTGGAGTTCAACCTCGAGCTGCGCCCTCGCTTGAAGCGGGCCGGACTGTTGTCGCGCGATCAGCGCGTGAAGGAACGGAAAAAGTACGGCATGGCCGGAGCGCGGAAGCGCTTCCAGTTCAGTAAACGGTAAACCGAGCACTTGTGATTTTCACGAGTCCTGGAGGAAGCTTGACCCCGATCGCTGTCAAAGACCTGCTGGAGGCTGGCGTTCACTTCGGCCACCAGACGAAGCGCTGGAATCCGAAGATGAAGCCCTACATCTTCGGCGAACGCAACGGCATCTATATCATCGACCTCGGCAAGACGGCCCGGCTGTTCCGCGACGCGGAGCAGTTCGTGATCGATCTGGCGTCGAGCGGACGAACCGTGCTGTTCGTTGGCACCAAACGGCAGGCGCAGGACGCCATCGCCGAAGAGGCCCTGCGCTGCGGCATGTACTACGTCAATCAGCGATGGCTCGGGGGATTGCTCACGAACTTCTCGACCATCCAGCGGAGCCTTGGCCGGCTGCGCGAGCTCGAAGCGATGGTGACCGACGGCCGCTACGAGACGTTGTCCAAGAAGGAAATCGCCCGGCTCGAAAAGGAGAAGCGCAAGCTCCTGAAGAACCTGGACGGCATCCGTCACATGGGCAGCCTCCCGGACGCGCTCTTCGTCGTGGACACGCGCAACGAACAGATCGCCGTCGACGAAGCCCGAAAGCTCAAGATCCCGGTGATTGGGATCGTCGACACGAACTGCGATCCGGATCAGGTCGACCTCGTCATTCCCGGCAATGACGACGCGCTCCGATCGATCCGCCTGTTCACGTCGCGCGTTGCCGACGCGGTGCTCGCGGGACGCTCGATGCGCGAATCGGCCACCGCCGAATCCGGCGAGCCCGGCGACGACGCGGGCGACGATCGCGGCGGACGCCGCAACGCGCCCCCCGTGGCGCGTCAGCGCACGCCCCGGCCCGCGGAGCCGCAGACGGCGACGGCCTCGACTCCTGCATCCGTCTAACCCTGGCGGATGCGGCACGAACGCCGGCCCCGTTCGTCACAGGCCGGCGTTTTGTATGTACCCCTGCTTGCCATTACCGCGAGGCGCGCCGCGCCCCGCTCGACATGATGTTGTCCCGTCCACGCGTCCCCGTGCGCGCTGGACGGATCCCGGAGTGATCACGAAATGCCCGCTATCACCGCTGACCAGGTCAAGACTCTGCGCGACAAGACCGGCGCAGGCATGATGGAGTGCAAGGCCGCCCTCACCGAGTCGAACGGCGATCTCGAACAGGCCGTCGACATCCTGCGCAAGCGCGGCGTCGCCCAGGCCGCCAAGCGCGCGGGCCGGACCACCGGCGAAGGCCTCGTCGGTGTCCGTCTCAGCCCGGACGCGAAGATCGGTGCGATTGCCGAGATCAATTGCGAGTCGGACTTCGTCGCGCGCACCGAGGACTTCCAGGCCCTGCTCAGCGACATCCTGAACGCCACGCTCACGGCCAGCCCGTCGACCGATCCGACGTCGCTCATCGCCCCCGACTCGCCGATCGGCCAGAAGGTCGCCGCCACCATCGCGAAGCTCGGAGAGAACATGGCGATCTCCCGCGTCAATCGCCTCAACGGCAAGGGCATCATCGGCAGCTACCTGCACATGGGCGGCAAGATCGGCGTCCTCGTCGATCTCGCGGGCGTGCCCGCGGACAAGGAGCAGTCCGAAGAGGTAACGACGCTGCTGAAGGAGCTGGCGATGCACATCGCCGCGGCCAGCCCGTCCTACGCAACGCGCGACGCCGTGCCCGCGGACGTGCTCGCCCGCGAGAAGGACGTCTATCGCGCGCAGGTCGAAGCGTCCGGCAAGCCGGCCAACGTCATCGAGAAGATCGTGGACGGAAAGCTCGGCAGCTTCTACGCGCAGGTCGTGCTGCCCGAACAGCCCAGCGTCCGCGACCCGAAGGTGACCGTCGCCCAGATGCTCGAGGCCTCGTCGAAGAGCGTCGGCGCACCGCTGAGCGTGCCGCAATTCCTTCGCTTCAAGGTCGGTCAGACCGACTGACGGCTCGTTCCGCACCCATCACACACGACAGGCGTCAGCACACGTGGCTGGCGCCCGTCGGCTCCGCTCGCCGGCCACGGCACTCCCCCGCTGCAACCCGCTCCCCGCACCGTTCCCGGCGCGATCCAGCCCGGTCCCACTGACACGTCCGCTCCCCTCGACAAGTCCGCGTGAGACGAGAGACCGAGGCGAGCACATCTTGTATACTCTCCACGGTATGTCAGCTCCCGCGTACAAACGTGTTTTACTCAAGCTCTCAGGCGAAGCCCTGATGGGCGAACAGAAATTCGGTATCGATCCCGCCGTCGCGACACAGATTGCGACGGAGGTTTCCGAGATCCAACAACTCGGTGTGCAAACAGCAGTTGTCATCGGTGGCGGCAACATCTTCCGCGGTGTCGCGGCGTCCGCCAAAGGGATGGATCGCGCCACCGCCGATTACATGGGCATGCTGGCGACCGTCATCAATGGCCTCGCCCTGCAGGACGCTCTCGAACAGCACGGCGTCGTCACGCGCGTGGTGACGGCGATTGAAATGCGCGCCGTCGCGGAACCGTTCATCCGCCGCCGCGCCATCCGCCACCTCGAAAAAGGCCGCGTCGTTGTCTTCGCCGCCGGCACCGGCAATCCCTACTTCACCACCGACACGGCCGCCGCACTCCGCGCGATGGAGATCAAGGCGGACGTGATCATGAAGGGAACAAAGGTGGACGGCATCTACACCGCCGATCCCATGCTCCATCCCGAAGCCACACGGTTCGACAGCATCTCGTATCTGCAGGTGCTCGAACAGGGGCTGAAGGTGATGGATACCACCGCGATTTCCCTGTGCATGGACAATCGGCTGCCCATCGTCATCTTCAACTTGCGGACCGCCGGCAACCTGCGCCGGGCGATCATGGGAGAACCGGTCGGATCGCTGGTGACGGCGTAACCGCGACCGCACGACACGCCGCGGGCTCGCGCGCCCGCGTGCGTCACTTTTGGGAGCCGCATTCGCATGGACGTATCTGACATCAAGAGCCTGCACGGCGAAGTCCGGAAGCGCATGGACGCCGCGATGGAACACGTACGCCGCGAGCTCGCGGGGGTCCGCACGGGCCGCGCCTCGGTCAACCTGCTGGACAGCGTTCACGTGGAAGCCTATGGCTCCTCGATGCCGCTCAATCAGGTCGCCAGCCTGTCGATCCCCGAGCCCACGCTGATCGTCGCGCAACCGTTCGACCCGTCGCTGATGGGCGCCATCGAAAAGGCGATCCGCGCCTCGAACCTGGGCCTGAACCCGGCCAACGACGGCAAGGTCGTACGGATTCCCCTGCCGACGTTGACCGAGGACCGGCGCAAGGAACTGTCGAAGGTCGTCCACAAGCTCGCGGAAGAAGGCCGCAACGCCGTGCGCCTCGTCCGCCGCGACGCGAACGATCGTCTGAAGAAGTTGTTGAAGGATCACGCGATCTCGGAAGACGACGAGCGGCGCGCGCTCGACGAGGTGCAGAAGACGACCGATCAGTTCGTCCAGTCGGTCGACGACATGCAGAAGAAGAAGGACGCGGAGCTCCTGAACAAGTAGCGCCGCCCGTGGCGGCCGCTACGCGGCAGACGTCCATGTTCTTCTCGCACCTCGACTGCTCGGTCCCCTGCGGGCGCGGTCCGTTCGACGCCCGCGCCATCCATCATCTCTGTCCGTGCGGCGCGCCGCTGCTGGCGCGCTACGACCTTGCCGCCGCCCGTGCGTGGCGCCGCGAATCGCTGGCCGATCGGCCGCAGACGATGTGGCGCTACGCCGAGATGCTGCCGCTGTTCCCCGGCGAGCAGCCGGTGACGCTGCATGAAGGCGGCACGCCGCTCGTCCACGCGACGCGGCTTGGCGCGGAACTGGGGTTGTCGCGTCTCTACATCAAGGACGAATCCTTCAACCCGACGAATTCCTTCAAGGCACGCGGACAGTCCGCGGCCGTGACGCGTGCGCGCGCGCTCGGCGCGAAGACGTTGTCGGTGCCGTCCGCCGGGAATGCGGGCGACGCACTGGCCGCCTACGCGGCGTGCGCCGGCCTCGACGCCAAGGTCTTCATGCCGAAGGACGTCAAACCGGCGTTTGCGAAGGAAGCGGAGCTGTACGGCGCCGAGGTGACGCTGGTTGACGGTTTGATCACCGATGCGGGCCGCGTTGCGGCCGAACGCGGCGGACCGCTGGGTTGGTACGACGTGTCGACGCTGAAGGAGCCGTACCGCATCGAGGGGAAGAAGACGATGGCCTACGAGCTGGCGGAACAGCTCGAGTGGGGCTGGCCGGATTGGATCGTGTATCCGACGGGCGGCGGCACGGGCATGGTCGGCATGTGGAAGGCGTTCGAGGAAATTGAAGCCATCGGCTGGGTGCCGCGCGGACGTCGTCCGCGCATGGTGAGCGTCCAGGCGGACGGCTGCGCGCCCATCGTTCGAGCGTTCGAGCAGGGCACGGAACGCGCGGCGATGTGGGAAGGCGCGATGACGATTGCGGACGGCCTGCGCGTGCCGCGCGCCGTGGGCGATTTCCTGATCCTGCGCGCCGTGCGCGAGAGCGGCGGCACGGCGCTGGCCGTAACGGACGCCGAGATGGTGACGGGCATGCGCGACGTGGGCCGCCTCGAAGGCATCAGCGCCGCGCCCGAAGGCGGCGCCGCGCTGCAGGCGATCCGCGTCCTGACGGCGCGGGGCGAGATGAAGCCGACCGACGTCATCGTGCTGTTCAACACGGGCGGCGCGCTCAAGTATCTGGACGTCCTGTGATCGTCATCCTCTTCACGGGTGGCACGATCTCGATGCGCCTGGATCCGGCGACGGGCGCCGCGGTGCCCGCGCTGTCGAGCGATCAGATCATCGAGGCCGCGCCCGGCCTGTCGTCCATCGCCGACGTCGAGTACGAAGAATTCTCACGCCTGCCCGGACCACACATCACGCCCGAACACATGTGGCGCCTCGCGCGCCGCGCCGCCTCCTGGCTCGAACGCGATGACGTCGACGGCCTGGTCGTGACGCACGGCACCGACACGCTGGAGGAGACGGCGTACCTGCTCGATCTGGTGCTGATGTCGCCCAAGCCGGTCGTGGTCCTTGGCGCGATCCGCACGATGTCCGAACTGGGCTGGGACGGCCCCGCGAACCTGCAGGCCGGCGTCCGCGTCGCCGCAGATCCGACGTCGCGCGATCGCGGTGTGCTCGTGGTGATGAACGAGCTGATCCTGACCGCCTTCGAAGCGCAGAAAATGCACACCGAGGCGTCGGGCTCCTTCGCGTCCCCCGAATTCGGGCCGGTCGGCGTGATCGACGCCAACCGCGTCCGCTACGCGCGGCACGCGCCGCGTCCGGGGCCGTGGCGCGATCCCGCGGCCGACGCGGGGCTGCGCGTCGCGCGGCTCGAATCACGCGTCGATCTAATCAAGGCCACGGCCGGCGCGGACGATCGGTTCTTCCGCTGCAGCCTGGGGTCCGGCACGCAGGGCATCGTTCTGGAAGCGATGGGGCGCGGGAACGTGCCGCCGTCGATGAAGCCGGGCATCGCCGCCGCGATGGAGGCGCACGTGCCCGTGGTGATCAGCTCGCGTTACGGCGCCGGCAGCGTCCAGGAGCGCTACGGTTACGAAGGCGGCGGCCACGATCTGGCGCAGATGGGCGTCATCTTCTCGGGCCGCCTGACCGGCATCAAGGCGCGGATGAAGCTGATGGTTGCCCTCGCCTACTCCACCGACCCCGTCACGCTGCGCGGCATCTTCGAAGAGTCCACGTAAGCGCGCCCCAACACACGTCCGTCGCAGGCGGCTGCAACGCGCGGACACGCACGGCGTGCTGTCTTCCTACCGCCAGGGCGATGCGCCCCACTGACGTCCGAAGCCTTGCGCCACTTTGTCGAGGCCCGGCCCCATCGCCTGCCACGCCGTGCGCGCCCTGGCCGACAGGCTCCGCGTCCGCACGAAGTCGTCGATGCGGTCCGCCTGCCGCAGCAGTTCCTGCGCCTCGCCGGTCGCCGGCTTGCGACCTTTGACGCGCGACCGCAGCATGTCCGCGTTCCGCTTCAACACGTCCACGTCGCGCGACACGGCCTCGCGCGTCGCCTCGTCCACCGACGAATCATCTTTCAGAGACGACCGCAGATCGCCGCGGAACCGTCCGGCCCGATCCGCGACCTGCCGCGCGGCCTCGGCCAGCTCGCGATCGTTGATGCGACGCGCGGTCGCGTCGCTCAACAGCGGCCACGTCGCGCCGTAGACCTGCGCCAGGCGGCCGAGGTCCGCGGATACGCGATCCCATTCGCTGCGTCCCTTCATCGTGCCCGGCTGGCGCTGCATGTAGTTGTCGATGTTCGCGCCCTGTTGCAGCACGCCGAGCGCCTCCGCGCTGGCGGCGTAGTTGTCGGAGAAACGATCGTCCAGCCGCTTGATCGCGGTCTTGAAGTCGTCCAGATACCGCTTGACGTCCACTTCACCGGACGGCCCGCGGATGATGCTGTTGCGAACGCTGCTGTCCAGCGCGTTGCGGTATCGGTCCTGGTCGGCCGCCAACTGCGCGAACAACCGTTCCACCTCGGCGTCACTCAGCCGTTCCTGAGCGACGGCAGGAACAGCCACCATCGCCATCGAGAGACTGCACGCCAGTGTGAGTGCCAGGGATCGAGTCATGACGCCTCCGGGTAAGGCGCGTCGGGTCGACGTCGCTCACGTCTCGGCGCCGAGCAGACGGCAAGCGGACAGATCGATCCCGAAGCGACGTCCTCTGGCTTACAAACCTCGGGCCATGTGGCGGCACACGTCGATCTGCACGAAACGGGATCGGAAGCTGTGCGGTGAGCGGTTTCCGCGCGCGCGCACGGTCCGGACTGGACCGTGGCGGCACGCGGCGGAGTGAATCAATGGAGGTGCGAAGCGGCCGGCGGCGCGATGCGCTCCGGCGCACAAACGGCTGTCGTCAGTCGCCGAACGTCACGCCGAGGGAGCGTGCGGTGGCGAGGACGTCGCTGTCGAGCGGCACGTTGCGGGTCTTGCCGACGACGGTCTCGAGCGGGATGCCGACGATGTCGGGCGGATGGAAAGCGACCATCTGATCCGTCTGTCCGTTGAGCAGCAGTTCGACGGCCTTGCCGCCGAAGCGGGTGGCCAGCGTGCGATCGAAGCTCGTGGGGGCGCCGCCGCGCTGCAGGTGTCCGAGGACGACACTGCGGGTTTCCTTGCCGGTCAGCTCTTCCAGGCGTGACGCGACCTGCTGGCCGACGCCGCCGAGGCGTTCGACGAACGCGCCGTGGGCTTCCTTGATCAGCGAGCGCTTGCCGTCCACCTGGACCGCGCCTTCGGCGACGACAACGATGCTGAAGCGGGCGCCCCACTTCTCGCGTTCCTGCAGGCGCTTCGCGACGAGGTTGATGTCGAACGGGATTTCGGGGATGAGGATCGCGTCCGCGCCGCCGGCGACGCCGGCGTAGAGCGCGATCCAGCCGGCGTAGCGGCCCATGACTTCGGCCACCATGATCCGGTGATGCGCTTCCGCGGTGGTGTGGAGGCGATCGATGGCGTCGGTGGCGAAGGCGACGGCGGTGTCGAAGCCGAAGCAGTTGGTCGTGCCGACGATGTCGTTGTCGATGGTCTTGGGCACGCCGACGAGGGGGATGCCCTTCTTGGCGAATTCGTGGGCGATGGCGAGGGTGCCGTCACCGCCGATGACGACCAGGCCATCGAGTCCGAGCTGATGGAACATGTCGAGACAGCGCTGCGAGTAGTCTCGCGTGCCTTCGCTGGTTTCCACCGGATACATGAACGGGTTGCCGCGATTGGTGGTGCCGAGGATGGTGCCGCCGACGCGGAGGATGCCGGTCACGTCCTTCGGATTAAGCAACCGCGACCGGTTCGGCTCGATGAGGCCGTCGAAGCTGTCTTCGAGGCCGATGCATCCGACGCCATGATTGTGCGCCGATTTCACGACGGCGCGAATGACTGCATTGAGGCCGGGCGCGTCACCGCCGCCCGTCAGGACACCAATCCGACGTACTCTGGACATGTTGACAAAAGACCGGAAAACCCTTCTCGCACGCGCGCCAGCGTGAAACCCACACGCGGCCGTCCGAGCTCCTTCGATGGGCCCGAGTATACCATCGCGCTCCCCGTCGATCCCGCGACAGTATCAGACGCGTCTGTGACGTGCCGAAGGCGTTGTGCCGCGGACGGGCCCCGTGGTAGACTTACCGCTTGTGGCCACGTCGCGGGCGCGTCCTGTGATGCGGAACGTACACATCGTGGGCGGCTAGCTCAGTTGGGAGAGCGCGGCGTTCGCAACGCCGAGGTCGGGAGTTCGAGCCTCCTGCCGTCCACCAAAAGATTCGACGAAAAACGCGCGGTCTCAGCCGCGCGTTTTTTGCGTACCGCGTCAGCCGGGCAGGACCCAACCGGTCCGACGAGGGGCACGACGTCATTCGAAGATGTCGGGTGCGGGAGTAGGCGGCTGCTGTCGGCCCTCACTCATGAACTCGCCTGTCTGCCGGTCCATTTTCCGCGAACCACTGCCGGGTCGAAGTATCTGGCCAGCTTGTAGCGCGGCGTGCGCACGCAGCGGACATGATTCGGCTGACGCACCGATCCAGGCGTCAGCTGCGGCACCGCACCCTTTCGCGGCGTGCCGGCGCGGACCATCTCCACGGCGCGTTCGAAGATCGCATACTCGGCGTCGGACTTCTTCGCGTACGCATCGCGCGAATCCGGCAGCGGCGCGGTGATCTCATCGTCCGTGATGAACAGCACGCCCTCGCGCGGCCGGCCCTTGTTCGTCAGCGGATCGTTCATCGTCAGCGGCGGACGCGCGCAGTCCTGGGGGAAGTCCAGGGGATTGAGCCACGCCTGCATCGTGCCGCCCTTCGGCAGCGTCATACGATCGCGCTGCTTCGGCACCGTCAGCGGCCCGAAGACGGACTGCGACGTCGGCGGCGGCAGCGGCTGTCCGTTCGGCAGCGTCACCGGCTGCTGATCGGGCCGCGGCGGCAGGGCCTGCGCGATCACGCCGGGATAGGTGGCGATGTCGTGCGGAGTGACGAACGACGCCACCGCGAACCATGGCGGCGGCTTCGAGGGATCAGGCGACGGGCCGCCCGGATTGTTCCGATCCGCGTCGGCGTTGATGCGGCTGTAGTCCACGCCGAGACCCTTGCGGCGCAGGAACGCGCAGGCCGCGTCCGCGAAGCCGACGTCTCGATACGCTCCCAGGTTGTTGTTCAACGAGCCGTGCGGTTCGGGAGCTGACAGTTCCCAATCGCTGAAGCCCCACTTCTCCAATGAGTACTCGGGCGGGTTGCTGACGTGCCACTTGCCAAAGTCGTGCGTCGTGTAGCCCGCGCGACGCAGCCAGGCGCCGAGCGTGGGGACGATCGATCGATGCCGACACGCAAGAGCGGTTCAGGGTAAAGAGGGGCCGCTGACGTTGTCAAATGGGCCGCGAGGCGGCCCTCGTCCCATCACGCAGGCAACGCGGTCTGGCGGCGCGCAGTCCGCGGGCGATGTCTGCGAGCAGACGCTGTCAGCGAGCGAACGCTGTCAGCGGACGGACGGACGTGTGGATGCGGTCGCGCCGGTGGCGACGTCGGACAGGCCCGGCTCGGTCATCAGCTTTTCGATCGCGTCGATCTCCACCGGCAGATCGGCGGACATGTTCTCGTAGCCGGACTCCGTGATCAGGATGACGTCCTCCAGCCGCACGTACACGCGCTCGTCTTCCAGCGTCAGCGCCGGCTCGATCGTGAAGATCATCCCGGGACGATAGCTCTGCACGTCGCCGCCGACGTCGTGGACTTCCATGCCGACCCAGTGCCCGAGCGTGCGCGCGCGCGAGCCGCGGCGGCGGTACGCGTCCACGAACTTCTCCGCAGCCGCTTTGACCTTCGCGTCGGCGAACGTGAACGACGCCAGTTCGCGCTCCATCTTCCCCACCGCATCCTCCATCAGCACGGGGATCGGCACGTTCGGACGGATGGATGACATCAACGCCTGATAGAACTTCAGATAGATGCCGTACATCTCACGCTGACGTGGCGAGAACTTGCCGTTCGCGGGAAACATCCGCGTGACGTCGGACGTGTAGTACTTGTAGTCCGGCGCGTAGTCGTAGAGGACGAGATCGCCGTCCGCCAGGCGGCTCTGCGCGGCGTGATAGTGCGGCCACCACGCGTTCGTGCCGGCCGCGACGAGCGCGAAGTACGCGAAGCCCTGCGCGTTGTGCTTCTTGAAGACGTAGTCGCCGATCGCTTCCAGCTCGTACTCGTACATCCCCGGCTTCACGGCGCGCATGGACTCCGCGATCGCGAGCGCCGAGATCCGCGTCGCCTCGCGCACGACCGCAATCTCGCGCGCGCTCTTCGTCAGGCGCATCTGGTCGAGCAGCGGATCGAGATCCTTAATCGCGCACTTGGGCGCCTGCGCTTTCACGCGCTGCAGGAACGTCAGCTCGCGCGAGAGCCGCCCGTCCCACTGATCCTCCATCGACTTGTCCGCGTGCCCGCGCGAATACTCCGGACTCGTCGCGCCCAGCGCCTCGGCGCGGCGCGGCAGATACAACGTGCGGCCGTCCGCCGCGAGCGCCTGCAGCGCCGCCGCGAATTTGTCGCGCGGCAGGACCTCGTCCAGCCCCGACAGCGTGACGGCTTCGGGGCCGGGCGTCATGACCGGCCCTTCGCTCCGCATCTCGCGCTCGTTGCGTTCCTGCAGATACGCGGTCGCGCGCTTCGTGCGTCCGTCGATGACGACGATGACGCGCGGGACTTCGAGGCCGGTGAGATAGAAGACCTGATTGTTCTGGCGGAACTTGACGAACGCGGCGTACTCGGTCGCGCCCTGCAGGACGGCGACGCCGTCACCGATCTGCGCCATCAGCCGCGTGCGCCGCGCCGCGAACTCCTCCGGCGGAAACGCGTCCGTGAAGAGCGGCTTCGTCTCGACGGGCCACGCGAGGCACGCGAAGCCGGCCAGCCACATCGAGATCAGCACCCGGCGAAGAATCCACGTACGGCGTCGATGCATAACTTCCTCACGCATGATGGCATCGTTGAACGAACCGCTCGCTGCGCACGCGCACAGCGTCGACGGACACCGCCAGCTCGCGACCCGGAGCCTGGGCCAGCAGCCTGGGCCACGAGCCCCAGGCCGCGAGCCCACAGAGGCAAGCCTGCGGACGCGCCTGCGCCGACGGCGTGGGCTTCGCCCGCTTGCCGGACGCCGGCGCTGGCTTCTGCCCGACGGCCCAGCCGCCGGCCTTCTCCAACTGACGGAAGTACTCCGTCACCTTGTCGACGCCGACCGGACCGAACTCGCCGCTGATCGCGTGACGGATGTCCAGGATCGAGCGTGTCCCGTCGGCGAAGTTCCGGGCCTCCATCGCATAGTACGGCGTCAGCGCCTGCGCCGGGGCACCTGCACCGCCACCGCCAGGACCGAAACCCTGCGGCTGCGCGGGCTGTCCCGGCGCCGGGGGCAGGCGCCGCGGGACGAGCTGCGACGCGGTCTGCTCGTCCGGCGTCGGCGCCGGTTCCAGGACCGGGGTGAGCTTGAGCACGGCGCAGCGCGCCGCGTAGAGCGCCTGCAGCCGCTTGACGTCCACGGCCTCGCCCGCGCCGAACGCCACGTCGATCGCGTCGAGCCGCGCCTGCGCCGCCGCGTCGCCCGCGATCATCGCGGACGCCGAGCGGATGCCGGCCCGCTCGCGCCAGTGCGCGTGGCGGATGTGTACCAGCGCGTCGCGATACGCCGTCTGCAGCGCGTCGCCCGTGTCGGCCTGCGCCACCGCCATCGACGCCGCCTGCAGCGCCTCGCCGAGGCGGCGCTGTCCGTACGCGGCGCTGAGGCCGGCGATGTTCAGCGCCTCGGACGGTCCGGCGCTCGCGAGCACGTGGCCGATGGCGAGGCCGATGACGGCGATGCGCTTCATCTGCGTCGGGTCGAGATACTCGGGCGAGTCTTCGCTCGTGTGATACACCTCGTCCGGCCAGCTGCCGAACTGCACGGCCGGCACGCGCGGCGTCGCATCGAGGAAGACCTGGTGATCGCTCGATCCGTAGAACTTCTCGATGTGATACCAGAACGGATCGCGCGATCCCTTGATGTCGAGGATGGGATTCGAGAAGGCGTACGCCACGCGGCGGTTGTGGATCTTCTCGCGGTTGCCGTCACCCACGAATTCCAGGAACTGCGACGAGACGTCGTTCAGGAAGCTCGGCACGCTGTCCGGCGTCAGCATGAGGTGCATGCTGTTCTTGTTCTTGGACTGGCTCGCGGACACCATGTCCATGTTCACCGCCGCGAGCACGCGCGGAATGAAGTCCGGATACCGCTGGATGTACGCGCGCGTGCCGGAGATCTCGGGGATCCAGAGGAAGCGCACCGTCCGCTTCGGCCGCGGCAGCACGCCATTTTTGATCAGTTGAATCCAGGCGCGGCCGATCTCGATCTGCACGGACGGTCCGGCGGTGTCGTCGTTCGCCCCCTGCTTGGCGATGCCTTCGAAGAGGTGCGAGGAGAACGCGACCTCGGTCTTCGCCGGCGGCGCGAGCGATCCGTCGCCCGCGATGGTCGCCATCACGACCTGCATGTCCGCCTGATATTCCGTTGCCTTGATCTTGGCGCGCACGACGACCTTGGGCCCACGCTCCACCAGCGCGATCAGGTCCTGCCCCATGCGATGCGACAGCACGAAGCCAAATGTCGTCCTGGCCGGCGCTCCGCCCGGCGCTTGCGCGGCAGCCGCGGCGCCGCCACCCGAGAGGCCGCTCCAGCCAATCTGGTCGGGACGATCGATCGGCTTCCCCGTCGCGTTCGCAAAGCTCGCGACGCCAGCCGCGTTGAACTTGCGCACCGCCATGTTGTGCAGCGCGCCGACCGCCGCCGATCCGAGCACGATCTTGCCGGCGACGTCCTTGCCCGCGTAGTCCGACTCGCGATCGCCGCGGCCGACGTAGACGAGCTCCGCGGTGACGTCCGCGCTCTGCGATCCCGCCGCCAGCGTGGCGCTCAGCTCGCGATAGCGCGTCACGAGCCGCTTGACCGGTTCTTCGATCCACAGCTCGCCGATCTCGCCGTCCCACTGCTTCTGTGGCTGCGGGAAGCGCTCGATCTTGACATCGCTGAAACCGTACTCGCGCGCCTTCGCGGCCAGATAGGCCGCTTCGCGATAGGTGCCCGTGCCGTACTCCTCGGCGGGCCGGTCACGCTCGTAGGGCGTCATCTCCATGACGTGCGTGAAGGCCAGCGCGCCCGAGATTTCGTTGGCGATGGCGGTCAGCGTGGCGGCGGGCAGCAGGGTCTTCTGGTCCGGCTGCTCCTGGGCGCGCACGGCCCACGTCGCGGTCAAGGCGAGCGCGGCCGCGGAGGCCACACCCCATCGGCCGACTGTCCGGCGATCTCGGGACGAACGAACGATCATTGCGAAGCTCCTTCTCGGGTCCTGGTGACGCGGCGCGGTCCGCGCACGCATCGACTGAACGCAATACGGCGGGAAGCACGCGTCCGTTACGAAAGCGGGACGCACCGGCACCGACGCGGAACGCCGACGCGGAAAAGTGGAGAGTGGAAGTGGACAAAGCGCCCGGCACGGGACACAATCCGCGCCGTGACCGATTCAGCCCCCTCGCCCACGCCCGGCTTCGATCTCGTCGTCCTTCCCGATCGCTTCGCCATCTGCCGACTGGACCCGGCCCTGCCGGTCCCCGCGTGGGTGTTCGACGCCGCATCGTTTGTCACCATCACCCGTACACCCGAGGAACTGTCGCTCGTCGTCCTCGAAGAGATCGTGCCCGCGGGGATCGTCACCGAACGCCCGTACCGCGCGCTCAAGTTGAAAGGCCCGCTGTCCTTCACGCTGGTCGGCATCCTCGCCGCGCTGACGGCGTCGGTGGCGCGCGCGGGCATCAGCCTCTTCGCGATCTCGACGTACGACACGGACTACCTGTTCGTCCGCGAGACGGATCTCGACCGCACGATCGACCAGCTCGCCCTCGACGGCCATCGCGCGCTCGACGCGTAGCCGCACGCGAGACCGTCATCCGATCGGTGAGGTCAGGACGCTCGGCGCGTGGCGGGTCAGTCGGGCTCGCGGACGATGCCAATGCGGACGCTGACGGCGTTGTTGGACTCGTCGGATTCCCGCACGTCGTTGGCGCGATCGACCAGGATGCCGAAATAGTAGGTACCAGGCGTGAGATCGGTGGGGATGCGGATCTCGTCGCCCGGAAACGTGAAGGTCTGGCCGGGTTCGAGATTGCCGGTCGTCGTGGCGGCGGCGCCCTGCAGGAGGCGATCGTCCGTCGAGATGACGGGGTCGGCGGACAGATAGTAGCTGTTCGTGAACGAGCCGCTGGTCGTCCGGGCGCGGACCGGGCCCTGGTTCCGGACCGTCCACGGGCCGAGGCGCAGACTGCCGCCCGGGACGCCGGTGCGGGCCAGATCGACCTTCGGCGGGCCGGATGCCACGACGAGATCCGGCTTGCGGCAGGCCCCGACCACCAGGAGGACGGACAGGCACACGAAGACTCTCATCGGCATGAAGGCTCCTGGTGGAATCAACGCCGCCGCTGCCGCGAACGAACGGCCGGCGGGTGCGACCGGGTGCTATACTTGGGGGCATGCCGATCTTCGAATATGTCTGCGCGGCGTGCAGCCATCGGTTCGAGGCATTCATTCAGGGCGCACAGCAGGCGTCCTGCCCCGCCTGCCACGGAGCCGAGCTCGAAAAACAACTCTCCGTGTTTGCCGTCGGCGGCGGCTCGTCGACCGCCAGCGCGGCCGTGGGCCCGATGCCGTGTGGTACCTGCGGTGATCCGCGCGGCGCTGGCTCCTGCTCCCTGAATTGATGATGTGAAGGGGACGCTCGCGCACCGGCGCGCAGCCTGTCCCGATCTCGGGCAGTTGATGCAGTTGACGTTGTCGGGACGCTGACGTTTTTTGGCGCACCGCAAGCCACGACGGGGACGACCGCCATTCTCTGGACCTCACGCGCGCGGCTGGCGCACCTGCCGGAAGTGCTCGAGCAGATCGCGCTCGCCGACGACCTCCAAGGCCGAACTGAAGACGCCGTGGCGCTGCGTTCGATTGCGGCGACGCTGCGTCCGCAAAGCGCGACCCAGCGCCGCGCCTGGCTCGCCCAGCTCGAACGCAGCCGCGACGTCGACGTCCCGGCCTCGGCACGCGCCGCCATCCTGCGCGCCGCCAGCGCCCCCCGCGAAACCTACGAAGCCGCCCGCGCCCGTCTGCCCCGCGATTTCGCCGGGCTCGCCGATCATCTCGGCGCGGACCGCGTCCTCGCGCTCTTCCGCCAGCGTCCTCCGCTCACCGTCGCCGATCTCCGCGCCGCCGTCCAGGATGGCGTCGACGGCGATGGCCCCGGCCGCGCCGCCTTCGCGCGCGAGCTCGCGCAGGACCTCGACTGGGAGGACGTCATCCGCCGCATCCGCAGCGTGCAGGCGCGCGTCCCGCTCGGCCGCGCCTGGTCGACCGCGGAGCTGTTCCTCGACGCCGCCGCCGCGCACGCGGACGTGACGCGCGTCCAGCCCGCCGGCAGCCTGCGCCGCTACGAGCCGACGGTCGGCGACATCACGCTCGTCGCGCTCAGCGACGCGCCGTCGTCGCACCTCGACGCCCTGCTGTCCGTCGCCGACGTCAGCCAGGTCCGCTATCGTGGACCGCACGAAGCGACCTTCCTCTTCGAGCGCGAGGAGATCACGATCTTCGTCGCGACGCCAGACGAGCACGCCGGCGCGCTGCTGCACTACACGGGCAGCGCGGCGCACGTCGCGCAACTGCGGGGCGACGCCGCCGACCGCGATCTGCGGCTCACCGCGCGCGGCCTCTTCACCGCGGACGGCCGACGCGTCCCGTGCGCGACCGAGGCGGACGTCTACGCCGCGCTCGATCTCCCCGACATGCCGGCCGAGATCCGCCACGGACGCGACGAAATCACGCTCGCGCGGCGTGGCCTGCTGCCGCGCACGCTCGTCCAGCTCGAAGACATCCTCGGCGATCTCCACATGCACACGCTGTGGAGCGACGGACGCGACACCGGCGAGGCGATGGTCCGATCGGCGCGCGCGCTCGGCTACCGCTACGTCGCAATCACCGATCATTCGCCGTCGGCGCAGACGACACGCACGGTGAACGACGTCCGCCTGTGCCAGCAGCAGCGCGAGATCGATCAGCTCCGGCGCCGCTTCGCGGACATCGAGATCCTGCACGGCCTCGAAGTGGACATCCTCGCGGACGGACGGCTCGATCTGCCGGACGCCGTCCTCGACCCGCTCGACATCGTGCTCGCGTCGCTGCACCAGTCGCACGGCCAGTCCGGCGCCGAGCTGACGCGACGCTATCTCGCCGCCATCGCCCACCCGCTCGTCAACGTCATCACGCATCCGGCCAACCGGACACCGGGTCAGTCTGAAGGATACGATCTCGACTACGATGCGCTGTTCCGCGCCGCCGTGGCGACGGGCACCGCGCTCGAGATCGACGGTGCCCCCGGGCATCTGGACATGGACGGCTTCATCGCCCGCCGCGCGGTCGATTCCGGCGTCACCGTCGTCATCGACAGCGACTGCCACATGTCAGGCCGCCTGGGCCGGCAGATGCGCCTGGGCATCGGCACGGCACGCCGCGGTCTCGTCGAACCGCGCCATGTGCTGAACAGCCGCCCGGTGGATGACATCCGCGCCTTCGTCGCCCGGAAGCGGGCGCGCGCCGGCGTCCGGCCCGCCTAGACCGCCGCGGCGACGGTCACGCTTGTCGTCCTCCATTCGCCGGGGCGGCGGACGTCTTCTGGTGTACTATTCCGTGTCGATCCCGGTTTCGATTCGGGCCGCGAGCGGGCTGCCTGCCACGATCGGGCGCGCTCGGAGAGGGTGACCGCCTCGTGAACGATCGCATCCAAGCTCACATCCGTCCGCGCGTGTCACGCCGCGCGGCGCCCGTTCGCCTCAGGCTCCGGCTCTGGACGGCGTCAGCCCTCCTCGGCCTGGCCGCCTTCCTGGCGACGCCGCACGCGGCCACGGCGCAGGACGCCACGCCGTCCGCCGAGGCCCTCGCCCGCTCGCTGCAGACACGCTACGCCGACGTCCGCGATTTCTCCGCCGACTTCACGCACACCTATGAAGGCGGCCTGCTGCGGAAGAAAACCACCGAGCGCGGATCCGTGCTGATCAAGAAACCGGGCCGGATGCGCTGGACGTACACGTCGCCCGAGCAGAAGCTGTTCGTGTCCGACGGCCGGAAGATCTACGCCTATGTCCCCGCGGACAAGCAGGTGACGGTCGGCGCCATGCCGTCCGACGACCGGGCCTCGTCGCCGATGCTGTTCCTCCTCGGGAAGGGCAATCTGGCCGAAGACTTCACGGTCAGCCACGCGGAGCGGCTGCCGGGCCAGCCGGCCGACAGCTACGCGCTGAAGCTCGTGCCCAGGACGCGCGTGCCGGAGTACGAGTGGCTGACGCTCGTCGTCTCACGCGACGGGCTGAAGCTGCAGGCGCTCGTCGCCAAGGACGCGCAGACCGGCACGTCCATGTTCACGTTCACGAACCTGAAAGAGAACGTCGGCCTTTCCGACGATCGCTTCACGTTCACCATTCCCCGCGGTGCGGATGTCATCACGCAGAAATAGCCGCCCGCCTCGCTCGTGGCAGCGTCGCTCGTGGCAGCGTCGCTCGTGCCAGCGTCGCTCATGGAGAGGCCTCGCGCTCGCCGTGCTGGCGGCCGTCGCGCTGCAGGGCTGCGCCGCGCAGAGCGCGCAGCGGGCAGGCCGGCAGGCGGAACGGCTCGAAGATTACGATCGCGCCGTGCTCGAGTACAACCGCGCGCTCCGGCAGAAGCCGGAGGACATGGACGTGCGGGCGGCGCTCGAGCGCGTCAAGATGCGCGCCGCGCAGCAGCACTTCTCGTCGGGACGCCGGCTCGCCGGCGCGGGCAAGCTGGAGGAAGCGCTGCTCGAATTGCAGGTCGCGTCCGAGCTGAATCCGCGCGACGGCGAAGCCGAGGAGCTGTTGCGCAAGACGCGTAATGAGCTGCGCGCGAAGCTCGCCGTGACGCGTGAAGGCAAGACGCCGCTGGAAACGCTGATCGAGCGGTCGCGCGACCTCGCGCCAGCCGGGTTCGAGCTGCCGAAGCAGTTCAAGCTCGCCGATTCCCTGGTCTTCCGCAACGCCAGCGTCCGCGACATCTACACGTCGATCGGCCACTTCTCCGGCCTCAGCGTCGTGTTCGATCCCGCGTTCCGCGACGCGGCGCTGACGATCGACCTGCGCGATTCGTTCCTCGAAGACGCGCTCCAGGCCGTCTCGACAAGCACGCGCAATTTCTATCGCGTGACGGCGGCGCGGACGATCACCGTCGTGCCCGACACGGCCGCCAAGCGGCGCGAGTACGAAGAAGAGATCATCCGCACGTTCTACTTGAGCAACGCCGACGTCAAGGAAATGCTCGACGTCCTCCGCCTCGTCGTCGACAACCGCCGCATCTCGCCCGTGCCCGGCATCAATGCAATCGCCATCAAGGACACGCCCGAGAAGATCGCCGCGGCAGCGAAGGTGATCAGCGCCGTCGACAAGGCGCGCGCCGAGGTCGTGATCGACGTGGAGCTGGTCGAGGTCGATCGGACGAAGCTGAGCGAGTACGGCGTGCAGTTCGCGTCACCCGGCCAGGAGAACGGCGGCATCAGCGGCGGCGTCGATGTCAACCGGAAGGACTTCACGCTGCGCGATCTGCGGTCGCTGACGCAGTCGGATGTCTTTCTCACCGGCCTGCCCGGCCTGTTCTACAAATTGATCAAGAACGACACGCACACGCGCGTGCTCGCGAATCCGCAATTGCGCACGTCGGAAGGCCTGGCGGCCGAAGCGCGCTTCGGCGAGCGCGTCCCGGTGCCGAGCGTCACGTTCGCGCCGATCGCGACCGGCGGCGTCAACCAGCAGCCCATCACGTCGTTCAATTACGAGGACGTCGGGGTGAGCATCAACATCGTCCCGCGCCTGCATCACGACGATGAAGTGTCGATGACGATCAAGCTGGAAGTCAGCAGCTTGTCCGGCACGGGCTTCAACGGCCTGCCGACGTTCGGCAACCGCTATCTGTCGACGACGATCCGGTTGAAGGACGGCGAAACGAATCTGCTCGCGGGCTTGATTCAGGATGAAGAGCGGCGCGCGACGGCCGGCATTCCGGGGCTCGCGTCGCTGCCGGTCGTCGGACGCATCTTCGCGGACAACCGCAAGGAAACGCAGCAGACGGACATCATCCTGATGCTGACGCCGCGGATCGTGCGCGTCCTCGATCTCACCGAGAGCGACCTGCGCCCGTTCCGCGTCGGACGCGACCAGGGCCCGACGGCCCTGGATCTGCCGCTGCCGCAGGACAACCCGGCCCCGGTGCTGCCCCCGCGCGACCAGCCGCCGGCCGGCGCCGTGCCGGAGCCGCAGCCCGCCGATCCGCAGGCCTCGCCACTCTTCCCGGGCGGCGTCCGCCCCGGCGTGCCGGGCGAGATCAACCGTCCGAAGCCGTCCGATCCCAACGCGCCGCCGCCGGCGGATCCAAAGCGCCCCAACATTCCCTAGCAGCCGGTGGCGAACGTCCGCTCGTCCAATCCTCCGGCCACTCCGCACCGGCCCGGTCTCTAGCCGGCGCTCTCACTCAGTTCTCAACTGAAGTCGTAGAACACGCGGAGCTGATTGCCGTCCAGATCCGCGACCCTGAACTCGCGCAGCTTCCACGGTTTGTCCTCGACGGGCTCGACGATCTTCGCCCCCGCGCCTTTCCAGCGCTCGAACAGCTCGTCGACTTCCTGATTGCTGTTGAGATTCAGCCAGACGATCACCGGGCTTTTCAGCCCGTGGGCGCTGCGGAACGGCGCGTTCGTGAGGAACATCCGGCAGTCCCCCTGCGAGATGCCTCCAATCCCGCCCTCATCATTGCCCCAGTCCAACGTGAATCCGAGCACGCGCACGTAGTACTCCGCGGCTGTGTCAACGTTGCTCACCGGAATCTCGGGAACGGCCTGTGGAAACTGGGTCAGCATCGAACCTCCCGCGTCTGGAGAAAACACTACAACGATCTGTACGAACGCCGCGTGCTTACGGCTGGACGTCGACCGCCGCGCCGAGCGAGCGCAGGCGATCGACCACGCGCGCATAGCCGCGCTCGACGGTTTCCAGCGAGCCGACCGCACTCCGGCCGTCCGCGGCCAGTGCCGCTGCAATCAGCGCCATGCCCGATCGCAGGTCGCGGCTGTCGAGACTGCGTCCGCGCAGCCCTGTCGGTCCGGAGACGACGATGCGGTGGGGATCGCAGAGGAAGAGGTCCGCGCGCATGCCGCTGAGCTGTTCGAGCGCGAAGAGCCGGAGCTCGTACATCCAATCGTGGATCAGCGTCCGGCCGTCGGCCTGCGTCGCGAGGACCGTGACGAGGCTGACCATGTCGCTCGGGAATCCGGGCCAGAGGCCGGTCGTCAGATGGCGGACGGCTTCCAGCGGCGCGGGCCGCACGTGGAAGCCGTCCTCATCGATCGTGCAGGCGACGCGCATGCGCTGCAGCACGGCGCTGATCGGTTCCAGGTCGAGCGGACGGACGCCGCGGACCTCGATCTCGCCCTTCGTGATCGCGGCAATGACGCCCCAACTGCCCGCCTCGATGTAATCGCCGTGCAGCGTGTGTGACGCGCCGCCGCGGCGCGCGAGGCCGTGGACGCGGATGGTCGACGTCCCGCCGCCCTCGATGCCGACGCCCATCTGCTGCAGGAACTCGCACAGCGCAGCGACGTGCGGCTCGCACGCGGCGTGGCGGATCTCGGTCATGCCTTCGGCGGCCGCGGCCGCGAGCAGCGCCGTCTCGGTGCCCGTGACGGACGCTTCGGACAGATAGAACGACGCGGGCGTCAGGCCGTCCGGCGCTTCGAGATCGTAGCCGGACTCGGACAGCGTCCGCGCGCCGAGGGCCTGCAGCGCCTGGACGTGCGTCGCGATCGTCCGCCGCGACGGGAAATCGCCGCCGGGCGGCGCGAAATGGACGCTGCCGAGCCGCGCGAGCAGCGGTCCCATCAGCAGGACGGATCCGCGCAGGCGCCCGACCAGCGTCGCGTCCGGCGTGTCGCTGGTGATGCGCTGGCAGGTCACGCGCAGCGTCGACGTCCCCAGGCCCTCGACCCGCGCGCCGAGGCGCACGAGCAGTTCCGCCATCACGTTGACGTCCGTGATGCGCGGCATGTTCGTCAGCGTACACGTCTCGTCCGTCAACAGGCACGCGGCGAGCAGCGGCAGCGCCGCGTTCTTGTTTCCTTCGACGGTGATGCGGCCCGACAGCGGTCGTCCGCCCTCAATCAGCAATGTGGCCATCAGTCTCCCTGCTCACGGTCCCCCGTCTCCAAGGTGTCGGGAGCGCCAAAGTCTCCGAGATACACAATCTCTTCCCGCAGCCGCACGCCGTGCCGCTCCCACACGGCCTGCCGGCAGCGATCGATCAGCGCGCGGATCTCGGCGGCGGACGCGGCGCCCTCGTGCACGATGAAGTTCCCGTGCGTGGATGACACGCGCGCGTCGCCGATCGACGCGCCCTTCAGCCCCGCGCGATCGACGAGCGCGCCCGCGGACGGCGGAATGCCGTCGGGGACGCGGTCACGCGAGGGATCGGGATTCTGGAAGATGCAGCCGGCGCTCGGCACGTCCAGCGGCTGCGTCCGCTTGCGGAACGCCAGCGACGCGCGCGCGACGTCGCGCAGGCGATCGGGATCGCCGAGTCCGACATCGAAGATCGCGGAGAGCAGCACTTCGCCGGATCCGTGGAGGCGGCTCGTGTCGTAGCCGAACGCCATCTCCGCCGCCTGGACGTCGCGCACGTCGCCGTCGCGCGAGACGAGCCGCGCGCTGCGGACGAGGTCGCCGATCAAGCGTCCCTGAAAGTGCGCGTTGCCATGGATCGCGCCGCCGACGGTGCCCGGCGTCCCGGCCCACGCTTCGAGGCCGGACAGGCCGCGGCCGATCGTCCAGCGGACCAGGCCGTTGATGGTGACGCCGGCGCCCGCGCGGACGCCATCCCCATCCGCGTCTGCACCGACCGGCTCCACCGCGCGATCGCGTGCGAGCAGGACGATCCCGCGGATGCCGCGATCGCCGATCAGCACGTTCGATCCGCCGCCGAGGACGTGCAGCGGCGTGCCGGTCTCGTGCGCGAGCCGCACGATCGCCACGGTCTGCGCCTCGCCGCTCGACTCGACCAGGTACTCCGCCGGTCCGCCCACTCTGAACGTCGTCAAGGGCGCCAGCGGCGCGTCGACGCGGACGGCGTCCGCGCCGGCAATCGCGCGCAGGCGATCGGCCAGCGTCATTGCGGCCGTCCCTTGAGCGCGGCGAGCAGCTTGTCGTGGATGCCGTCGAACCCGCCGTTCGACATCACGACGATCAGATCGCCCGGCGCGGCCGAGGCCGACACGTGCTGGACGATCTCCGCGGTCGACGAGAGCGCGTGCGCGGACGTGCCGCGCGTGATCAGCGCCGTGGCAATCTCGGTCGGCGACAGGCGGTGTTCCTCGGGAATGTTGCCGCGGAACACCGGCGCGAGCACGACTTCGTCCGCGCCGTCGAGCGCCTGCACGAACTCGTCCTGAAAGACCTTCAGGCAGGACGACGCGGATCGTGGCTCGAAGAGCGCCCAGATCCGCTGATCGGGATGCGCGAGCCGCAGCGCGGCGAGCGTCTCGGCGATGGCCGTCGGATGGTGCGCGAAGTCGTCGTAGACTCGGATGTCGCCGACGCTGCCTCGCAGTTCCAGCCGCCGCTTGACGCCCTGGAACTTCCTTAACGCGTTGGCGACGGGTCCCGCGTCCAGGCCCAGCGTCGCCGCGACGGCGATCGCGACCAGCGCGTTGCGGACGTTGTGCGCGCCGAGGAGCGGCACTTCGAACGTCCCGACGAGCGCGCCCTTGCGGCGGACCTTGAACGACGTGCCGGACGGCCGCACCGCGATGTCGCTCGCGAACCAGTCGCAGCCGTCGCTCGTGCCGAACGTCTCGACGCGGCTCTTCGCGTGCTCGCGGAGCGCCAGCGCGCGCGCGCTGTCGCCGCCGAGCAGCAGCATGCCATTGCGCGGGACGAGGACGACGAAGCGCTTGAACGCGAGCTCGACGGCGCCGATGTCCGGGTAGATGTCGGCGTGATCGAATTCGAGGTTGTTGACGATCGCGATGTCCGGCAGGTACTTCAGGAACTTCGCGGTCTTGTCGAAGAACGCGCTGTCGTATTCGTCTCCCTCGATCACGAACTCGCGCCCGTGGCCCAGGCGGTAGCTGGCGTTGAAGTTCGACGCGATGCCGCCGACCAGCACGCTCGGATCGCGGCCGCACTCCGCCAGCACCCACCCGACGAGCGATGTCGTCGTGGTCTTGCCGTGCGTCCCGGTCACCACGATCGACCGGCTGCCCCACAGGAATTGATCGCGGACGATCTCGGGCAGCGAGCAATAGCGGATCTTGCGGTCCAGCACGGTTTCCAGCTCGGGGTTGCCGCGCGAGATCGCGTTGCCGACGACGATGAGGTCGAGATCGCTGGTGATGTGCTCGGGCTGATAGCCCTCCATCAGACGCACGCCCTCGCCTTCGAGGAACGTGCTCATGGGCGGATAGACACCGTGATCGGAGCCGCGGACGTCCCAGCCGCGGTGCTTGAGCATCGCGGCCACGGTGGCCATCGCGGTGCCACAGATGCCGATGAAATGAACGCGTGAAGGCATAGTCGTCAGTGGTCAGTGATCAGTCGTCAGCCCGGCGTCATCGGTGATCGAGGTCGTGTGAGGCTTCAAGGCGGGACCGGCGTCGACGTGCGGAACGTCATCGATGTGGCGGATTGGACAACTCACAACTCACCACTGATAACTGACGACTTTACACCACGGCCGCCTCGTCGATGATCAGCCGCGGCGTCGGCGAGACGTCGACCGTCGCGCGCACGCCCAGCGGCAGCGTCAGCGCGGCGCCGGTCGTGTGGCCGGACGGCAGGCCGAACAGCACGGGGCCGGGAAAATCCTGCACGAACTCGCGGATGACGTCTCGGGACGTCACGCCGCCGTTCGGCTCGTCGCAGCCGGGCAGTTCGCCAAAGACCAGCGCCGCCGCGCGCGAGAGCAGCCCGGACAGCCGTAGTTGCGTCAGCATGCGGTCCAGGCGGTACGGACGCTCGCGGACTTCGTCCAGGAACAGGAGATGGCCGGGCGGCGGGTCGAAGGCGTACGGCGTCGCGAGCGACGCGGTGAGTTGCGTCAGCGTCCCGCCGAGCAGCAGGCCCGTGGCCTCGCCCGGCTTGATGACCTCCAGCCGCGGATGGGTGATCTCCCCCGCCGCGTCGGCCGTCATCACCGCACGGACGAGCGACGTCCGGTCGTAGCCGTCCGCGCCCAGACTGAGGCGGCCGGCGAGCATCGGGCCGTGGAACGCGACGAGACCGCCCTGCAGCGTCAGCCAGGTCAGGAGCGACGTCAGATCGCTATAGCCGATGAAGACTTTCGGCGTCGCGCGGATGGTGTCGAGGTCGAGGTACGGCAGCATCTGGACGCTGCCGTAGCCGCCGCGGACGCCGATCAGGCCCGCGATGGACGGGTCGCGCCACGCGTCCAGGAACGCGGCCGCGCGCTGCGTCGGGTCGCCGGCGACGAATCCCCGCCGCGCGAAGACCCGGTCGTCGAACACCGGCACGAGCCCGAGCGCCTGCAGTTCCTGCAGGCCGCGATCGAACTCTTCCCGCACGAACGGACTGGCCGGCGCAACCACCGCGACCCGATCGCCCGGGCGCAGGGCCGGCGGTTTTTGATACGTCACATCATCCACGCGCCCAATTGTATCGGACGCCACGCCTTCCCCATCCGCCGATTCTCGACACGCGCCGGCGGAGCCGCCGCGAAGGTTGGTATGACGGGTGTAATGCTGGTGTCCGGACGGACGTAAAACGCTATAGACGTCTTGACGGCAAAGAGCCCTTGCGAGTGAGTCAACTAGTTGATCCGTCAAGACGGCCACCCCGCGGAGCGGGGCCAGCAGACAGCAAGCCTAGCGAGGGCGGCCACCGATCGTCCACGCTAGCGGGTCTGAGGCTCCGCCTCGCTAGTGCTGGCGTTCACCGGCATTGCCCCATTCGCTTTGTTCTGTGTGTCAGGAGGACTGAAGATGACCCTTTGGACCCCACCCCGCCGCGGGTGGCTGGGCCGCCCCACGTTCGTGGCGCTCGCGGTCGCGACGGCGCTGGCCGTGCCGATTGGTGCGCAGTCGCCCGCCGAGCGCGTCGACCTGGACGCCGTCTACAAGATCAAGGATGAAGGCTTCCAGCGCTCGCAGGTGATGGAGCTCACCAGCTATCTGACGGACGTCTACGGTCCGCGCCTGACCGGATCCCCCAACCTGAAGGCCGCCGCCGATTACACGGTTGGCAAGCTGACCGAGTGGGGCGCGACGAACGTCAAGCTCGAGCCCTGGGGCCCGTTTGGACGCGGCTGGACGAACGAAGGCTTCTCGTTCCAGGCCGTCGCGCCGCAGGTCTTCCCCATCATCGGCTACCCGAAAGCCTGGACGCCGGGCACGAACGGACCGGTCACGGGCGACGCGGTGATTGTCGTCATCGAGAAGGAAGAGGATTTCGCCAAGTACAAAGGCCAGCTCAAAGGCAAGTTCGTGCTCGCCTCCGCGCTGCAGGACGTGCCGGCGCATTTCGAGCCGGACGGCAAGCGCTATACCGAGGAGCAGTTGGACGAGCTGAGTGCGCAACCCGATCCGTCACAGCGCACGCAGCGTTTTCCTCCCGGCGGCCCGGGCGGCCAGATGGGGTTGAACCGGCAGAGGATGAAGTTCTTCGCGGATGAAGGCGTCGCGGCGGTGCTCGAAACGAGCCGCAAAGGCGACGGCGGGACGTTCTTCATCGGCTCCGGCGGCTCGCGCGAGCCGAAGGATCCGCCAACGGCGCCGCAATTGATCGTCACCGTCGAGCACTACGGCCGGCTGTATCGCATGATCGAGAAGAAGCAGGCCGTCAAGCTGCAGTTGGACGCGAAGAACGTGTTCCACGACAAGGATCTGAATGCGTTCAACATCGTCGGCGAGATTCCCGGCACCGACAAGGCGGACGAAGTCGTCATGCTGGGCGCGCACTTCGATTCCTGGCACGCCGGCACCGGCGCGACCGACAACGCGGCAGGCTCCGCGGTGATGCTGGAGGCGATGCGCATCCTCAAGGCCACGGGCCTGAAGATGCGGCGCACGGTCCGCATCGGCCTGTGGACCGGTGAGGAGCAGGGCCTGCTCGGCTCGCGCGCGTACGTCAAGGATCACTTTGCGGATCGCACGACGATGGCGGTGAAGCCGGAGCACGCGAAGTTCTCGTCGTACTTCAACGTCGACAACGGGACAGGCGCGATCCGCGGCGTCTACCTGCAGGGCAACGAAGCCGTCGCGCCGATCTTCAGCGCGTGGATGGCGCCGTTCCACAACCTCGGGATGACGCACCTGACGATCCGCAACACGGGCGGGACGGATCACCAGGCGTTCGACGGCGTCGGCCTCCCGGGCTTCCAGTTCATCCAGGACCCGGTGGAGTACGACTCGCGCACGCACCACTCGAACATGGACGTCTACGAGCGCATCCAGGCACGCGACATGATGCAGAACGCCGTCATCGTCGCCTCGTTCGTGTATCACGCCGCGAACCGCGACACCATCCTGCCGCGCAAGCCGCTGCCGAAGCCGCAACCGGACCGCACCGGACCGCCGGCCACGACAGCCACGTCCGCGTCTTCCGGCCGCTGATATACGCACGCATCGCGCGTCCCCCTGACGCTGCCTGACAGATGAACGCCGTGGCGAAGTCTTCCGACCCGCCACGGCGTTCGTCATTCAGAACAATTTTTTGATCTCCGACCTGTCCGCTGTCCGCGTCTCCGGCTATTCGCCGCGGAGGGCCAGGCTGGGGCTGACGCGGGTGGCGCGGCGCGCGGGGAGCCAGCAGGCGACGAGCGCGACGAGGAGCAGCGCGGCGGCGGCGAGGCCGAAGGTCGCGAGGTCGTGCGTGTCGACGCCGAAGAGCAGGCCTTTCAGCGCCCGGCCGGACACGCCCGCGAGGATCAGGCCGAGCACGACGCCGGTCAGGCACATCGTGAAGCCGCCGCGGATGACGTGCCACATCACCTGTCGCGGCGTCGCGCCGAGCGCCAGCCGCACCGCAATCTCCGGCGTCCGGCGCGCGACGATGTAGGCGACGAGGCC
>Ga0187894_10001253_pt1 | contig 32922 bp, 28 predicted proteins | sample GBC1701081metaG_FD_136650 | JGI IMG/M metagenome (GOLD analysis project Ga0187894, IMG submission 136650) | White microbial mat communities from a lava cave in the Kipuka Kanohina Cave System on the Island of Hawaii, USA - GBC170108-1 metaG ...
CGCGATCGCCGGTTCCTGGCTGAGCTACGAGCTCGGCGTAGACTATTTCCTCTGGCACAGCTGGTTCGGTTACGCGACCGTCGTGCTGGTCTTCTTTCGCGTCGCGTGGGGCTTCGTGGGTCCGCGCCATGCGCGGTTCACGAGTTTCGTCCGCGGCGCCACGGCCGTCGGCCGGTACACGCGTGCGCTGTTTCGCGGCGGTGAGCCGCGTACGCCCGGCCACAATCCGCTGGGCGCCCTGATGGTGCTCGTCCTGCTGGCGCTGATCGCTACGATCGGCGTCACCGGGCTGTTCGCGAACGACGAGATCTACAGCACCGGGCCGCTCTACGGCCACGTGTCCGACGAGACCAGCGACGCGCTGTCGCGATTGCACCGCGACCTGTGCGACGTGCTGTGGATCGCGATCGGCGTGCACCTGCTGGCGATCGCGGGCTACTGGCTGTTGAAGCGCGACAACCTGGTGCTGCCGATGATTACCGGCCGCAAGCCGCGCGGGCGTTTTCCGCCCGAAGAGGCCATTGCCGGGTCGCGCGTCTGGCTCGCGCTCTTCCTGGCCGCGCTGCTTGCAGGCGGCCTCTACCTGCTCGTCGCTACCGCGCCGGAGCCGTCGTCGTTCCTGTTCTGACGCTGTGCCGGACGTTTGGTCAGTCGCCGGCTGTCCCTGTCAGTCGTTGCGATACTTGTCGTGGCAGGCACGGCAAGCGCCGGCAAGCTCGCGGAACGCCGCCTTGCTCTTGTCCTCGTCGCCTTCCTTCGCCACTTCGGCCAGCGCGCTTGCCTTTCCGACCATCGCCGTCATGAGCTCCTTGAACTCGGCGTAGTTCTGCCAGATCTCCGGCTTGGCTCGCGTCGTCGCGCCGGTGTGCGATCCGTGCGGATAGCCTTCGATCAACATCGGCGCCATCGTGGCGACGCGCCCGGCCTGGTGCTCGAAGGCCTTGGCGTCGTAGCTGGCCTTGCCCTGCGCGACGGCAGACATCGGCCCGAAGTTCCAGAGGATCACTTTGTAGACCGACTGGCGGTACTTGATCGCCTGCTCGGGCGTGGGCTTCGGCGGCTCCTGCGAGAGGGCGACCGCGGCAACGCTGGCCATGACGGCCGCGGCGGTAACGACACAGAGGCGGCGCAGGGAATTCTTCATTGCTTTTCCTTCCGGTGATGACGCGTGCCGAAGGTGATGCGTTTGCCGCTACTCGGGGGCGCGGCGGGTTTCGATGACGTCCTTCTGTTCGCGCAGGATGCGGCGCACTTCGCTCAGCGGCGGGCGATCCGCCATGCGGCTGATGAGCTCGGGCAACTCGTGCCACTGCCGACCCCAGCCGAGCAGACGCAACGCGTCCTCGACGATCTTGTTGTCGCGCTCGGGATCGCTCGGCCGAGGCTCGGGCGCGCGCGCAGCGTGCGCAGCCTTGCTGTCGCGCCGACCGCTCGCGCTGCGGCGTGTGGTGTCGCTGCGCACTGACTTCGTGCCGCCGCCGGGCGCGGGCGCCTTGGGCATGACGCGCGTGCCGTCCTGAGCGCGCGCCGTTGCGCGTGCGGCCTGTGCGGCCTGTGCGGCCTGTGCGGCCTGTGCGGGCGTGGCGGGCGGCGGCTCGCGAACGACCTGTTGCGGCATCTGTCGCGTCGACGCTGTGATGGCGGCGCGGGGTTGCGTGGTGAGTGCGGCGACGCGCGTGGATTCGCCGATCGCCACCTTGGCGGAATCGCCAGCGGCCCGCGCGGCGAGCCTGGGATCCGCTTCGTTCTGCGGCTCGGCGAGCGGGATGAAGCGCGCGATGTGCTGCGAGCCGACCAGATTGGTGAGAAAGCCCATGAGCTCGAGCGCGTCGGCGAACTTCGCATCGCCCATCTCGATGCGCGCGTCGACCTGTTCCTTGAGCTGCATCGCCTTCTGGCGCGCGAGCTCGATGATCCAGCGCGACGGCCGGTCGTGCTTCACCCAGGGCTGGATCTTCCAGTACGTGGCTTCGTCGAGTGCCGAATACTTCAGGTGCAGATCGAGGCTCGTCAGCCACTTGTCGATCAGCTCGCGCAGTCGTTTGTCGGCTGGGTTCACATGGCGCTCGGGGGACGTCGGCCCGCCGGTACCGTAAACCAAGCGCCGCGGCGCCGCCAGCGACAAGTTCGCGCCCTGGCGGGTCGCGATGCACTCGGTCGCCGGCTGCTTGCCCTGCCATCAATTCCTCCGGAGCCGGGCGGTTTTCAAGGGGCCCGGTACGCGGCGGCGAGGCCTCCCGCCTCCGCCACTTCCACCGCCGCCGCCCGGCGGCGTGCCGCGCGTTTCGCAGCCGGCACATCGCGACCGGATGCGCTCCGGCGCGCAACGCGACCGTCTATTTAACGTTTGCAGACGCACTCCGCCGAGCGTGGAGAAATCCTGACCACCACCTGCCCTGCGATGTATTGAACCCGTAAAGGTCGTGGCGCATATTGCCAGCGACCCGGCATTTCCAGAACACACAAGGCCGGGGCGGGGGATTCAAAAGATGTGCGGGATTAACAGCCTCGTCAGGGCAGCGCTGGCCGCGTGCCTGCTTCTCATCAGTGGCCTGGCGCTCGGACAGACGGTCCGAATCAGCGAGATCCACTACGACAACACGGGCACGGATGCCGGCGAGGCCATCGAGGTTTCGGGGCCGGCGGGTTTCGACCTCACCAGCTGGACCGTAGTGCTCTACAACGGCAACGGCGGTGCTTCCTATAACACCACCGCGCTGACCGGTGTCATCCCCGCCACCTGCGATACGCGCGGCGTGGTGGTCATCAACTACCCCGTCAACGGGATTCAGAACGGCGATCCCGACGGCATGGCCCTGGTGGATGGCACCGGCGCCGTAGTCGAATTTCTTTCCTACGAAGGCACGTTCGTTGCGGTGGGAGGTCCGGCCAACGGCCTCACCTCCACCGACATCGGCGTGCGCGAAGCCGGCACCGAGCCGGTGGGCCTTTCGCTGGGGCGCAATGGGGACGGCACCTGGAATTCGCCGGCGGCGAACACATTCGGCGCCTGCAACGACGGCGATCCGCAGCCGCCCGCCGAAGTCGTCACGGTCACGGTGGCGCCGCCGAGCGCCACGCTGAACATCAATGCGACCCTGCAGCTCGTGGCCACGGGACTGGATGCGGATGGCCAGCCGGTCGCGGGAACCGCTTTCACGTGGCTCAGCTCCGCGCCCGACATCGCGTCGGTGAGCAACACCGGTCTCGTCACGGCACTGACCACGGGCGAAGCGACGATCCGTGCGAGCGCGGCCAACGGCATCTCGGGCTCGTCGCTGATCACCGTGAATTCCGGCCAACCGCCGACGGGCTCGCCGGTGCGGTTCAGCGAGATTCACTACGACAACGCCGGTTCCGACGTGGGCGAAGCGATCGAGGTGGTCGGGCCCGCGGGTACCGATCTCTCCGGCTACAGCATCGTGCTGTACAACCTGACGGGTGGCGCGGTCTACAACACCCGTGTCCTGAGCGGCGCACTGCCGGCGACCTGCGGCACGCGCGGCGTGCTGGTCTTCACCTATCCTCAGGACGGCATCCAGAACGGCCCGCAGGACGGCTTCGCGCTGGTCGACAACACCGGCGCCGTGGTCGAGTTCCTTTCCTACGAAGGCGTGCTCACCGCCAGCAACGGTCCGGCTGCCGGGCAGACGTCGGTCGACATCGCTGTCGCGCAGACCAACGCGCCGCTGGGCGTTTCACTGCAGCGCGATCTGAACAACGTCTGGCGCCCCGCGCCGTCGAGCTTCGGCTCCTGCAACGACGAAGCCCCCGTGGGCGACAACGTAGTGACCTTCACCGGTCGCTTCGCCAGCGATCCGCCGCTGCCGGTCGGTTACCAGGACCAGATCTTCGCGACGCTCGAGGACTTCCTCGGCACCGATATTCCGACCACCTTCGTCTACGCGTCGGATACGCCTGCCATCGCGAGCATCGACCAGAACGGCGTCTTCACCGCGCTGGCGGAAGGCTCGGCCATCCTGCGTGCCACGGCAGCCGACGGCACCACCGGCACGATCACCCTGCCGACGCGGATCGCGGTCGAGGGCGGAACGGCGCAATACGGGAACAATGTCGAGTTCGGCGAGCCGGTCGACGGCGATGCCAGCGACGACTTCATCGTGCGTTACCCGCAGTTCACGGCGTCGTACAACGCGAACCGCGGTGCGCCGAACTGGGTCTCTTACAACCTCGAAGCGACGCACTTCGGCCCTGAGGATCGCTGCGACTGCTTCACCATGGATCCGGCGTTGCCGGCGACGTTCCCGCAGATCAACACTGCGGACTACACCGGCTCCGGCGCGTTCCACGGTTTCGGCATCGATCGCGGCCACATGGTGCGCTCGTTCGATCGCACTACCGGCAGCCTCGACAATGCCCGGACCTACCTGTTCAGCAACATCGTGCCGCAGGCGTCGGACCTGAACCAGGGTCCGTGGGCCATCTTCGAGAACTTCCTCGGCGACCAGGCCCGCTTCAACGATCGCGAGGTCTACATCGTCACCGGTGTGGCCGGAAACGCCGGAACGCTGAAGAACGAGGGCAGGGTGGTCATTCCGACGAGCACCTGGAAAGTGGCGGTGCTGATGCCGCGCGATCAGGGTCTCGTGAACGTGCGCGACTATCGCGACCTCGAAGTGATCGCGGTGAACATGCCGAACCAGGCGGGTGTGCGCAACGTGGACTGGACCACGTACTTGACGACGGTGGACAGCATCGAGGCGCTCACGGGCTACGACCTGCTGCCGGCGCTGGATGATGACACCGAGTCGGCGGTCGAGAGCAACACGCAGCCGCCCATCGCCGCGATTGCAGGACCGACGGGTCTCGCCGAAGGCGGCAGCGGGACTTTCTCCGGCGCCGCGTCGGTGGATCCCAACGGATCGATCGTGTCGTACGCATGGAGTTTCAGCGATGGCGTGACCGCCTCGGGTATCGAGACCACGCGCACGTTCGACCAGGACGGCCTGTACGTGGTCACACTGACCGTCACTGACAACGACGGCTTGACGGATACGGCGTCGATCACCGTCGCGGTCGTCAACTTCGCGCCCATCATCAACGCGATCCCCGACGGCCGGGTCACTCTGGGCGGGATCTACACCGCCAACGGAACCTTCGTGGATCCGGGCGCGGACACCTGGAACGTGACGGTGGATTGGGGCGATGGCTCCACGCCAGGGCGGACAACCGTCACCAGTCGCGCGTTCTCCCTGCCGCACGTCTATGCGACCACTGGAACATTCACGGTCACCGTCACGGTTGCGGATGACGATACGTCGAGTAGAGCGACGCACACCGTGACGGTGGAGTCACTCGCCTCGCAGCTCACGCCCGCCCTGGCCCTGATCGATCAGCTGGTCGCGAACGGCAGGCTTCCCCGCGCTGTCGGCAACGTGCTCAAAGCGGAGATCAGGGCGGCACAGGAACTGATCGAACGCGGAAAGAACGTCGCCGCGAAAACACTGCTGCGCGCCATCGTGGCCGAGATCGACGTGCTGGTTCGGCTGCGGGTGATGACGGCCGCGGATGCCGCACCGTTGCGTGCGATTCTGGTGCAGGTGATCGGATCGCTATAGTTCCCTGAGAGCCGCTCGCGCCTGATGGCACGAGCGGCTCTCCCTCGACCACGTTCCCTCCGGGCGATGGTTCCCGGAACGGCACTTCGATACAGTGCGCGCATGAATCAGACTGCGGCGCCTCTACCGGTCCTGACGCTCGGCGAGTACGTGCTGGACGAGAGCAATGCGCGCCTGACTCGCGACGGTGTGCCGCTGGAGATCCCGCCGCGCGCTTTCGCGGTGCTCTGTCACCTGGCGCGCAATGCACAAAGGCTCGTGACGAAGGACGAGCTGCTCGATGCGGTGTGGGGGCATCGGCACGTGAGCGAGTCGGTGCTGAAGACCACCGTCAACCAGTTGCGCACCCAGCTCGCTGACGACCCGCGCGCACCTCGTTACATCGAAACGGCCAATCGGCGCGGCTACCGATTCATCGCACAGGTCGGTCCGGTGGCGACCGTCAGCATGCCGTCATCCGCGCGTGCGCCCGCAGCGTCCGAATCCGCGGACGGCCTGCCGCCCAGGATCCTGGCCGTCGACGATGAGCCCGAGCTGCTCTCCATGCTCGAGGAATACCTCAGCTCGCGCGGCTTCCGGGTAGTGACGGCGAGCAACGCGCAAGACGCGCGTTCGATACTCGCCAGCACCAAGGTCGAGCTGGTGCTGCTCGACATCACCTTGCCGGGAGAAGACGGCTTGAGCCTGGCCCGTCACCTGCGCGAGCACGGAGGTCCGCCGGTCATCCTGGTGACGGCGCTCGGTACGGTGCTGGATCGGATCGTCGGGCTCGAAGTCGGTGCCGACGACTACGTGACCAAGCCGTTCGAAATGCGCGAGCTCCTGGCCCGCGTCAAGAACGTGCTGCGACGGACTGGCGCCTGACAGCTGTCGCGCTGGCGATTTCCTGCACGATCGCGCGCACTTCCGCCGGCACGAAAGGCTTTTCGAGGTACGGCTGGCCGGTTCCGGCCAGAAATGTCTGCACCGTGGGACTCAATGCGTCGCCGGTAATGAAGATCACGTGCCGGGCGCGATGCGGCCAGCGCTGCTCGATCTGACGGTACAGTTCCGGGCCGTCCATCTCGGGCATGCGCAGGTCGGTGAGGATGGCCTCGTACTCGCGCTTGCCCAGCATCTGCAATGCCTCCTGTCCGGTGGCGGCGATGTCGATGCGGGATGCCTCGCGGCGGAGGATATCCGCCAGCAACGCACCGACTTCCGGCTCGTCGTCGACGATCAGCAGGCGCGGTCCCTTCGCGTGAACGGGCTCGGGAACCTCCGCTTGCGGGCGTTCCGTTTGCTCGTCCAGAGTCTGTATCGGCAGCAGCACCTGAAAGACGGCGCCGCCTTCGGGCGGGCAGTCCACCGTCAGGCTGCCGCTGTGACTCTCGATGATGCCGAGACTGACCGCGAGGCCCACACCTGTACCGCCGCCGGGCGGCTTGGTCGTGAAAAACGGGTCGAAGATGCGTGAGCGGATCGCAGGGGCGATGCCTGGACCGTTGTCGGCGATGAGGATGCGCACGCGATCCTCGTGCCGTTCAGTCGTGATGCGCAGCCGCCGCGGCGGCTTCTGATTCTCCATCGCCTGCTGCGCGTTGACGATCAGGTTCAGGAACACCTGGTGCAACTGATCGGCATTGCCCGAGGTGAGGGACAAATCATCCGCCAGTTGCTTTTCCACTGTGATGCTGGCGGTGCGCAGGCTGTAGCCGAGCATTTCCACGCAATCGTTCAGCACCGTGTTGATCGCCACGGCACTTTGCTCCGGTTTGCGCTGGCGGGCCATCGCGAGAAATGTCCTGACGATCCGCGCGCAGCGCTCGGCTGCTGCACGGATCTTGTCGGCAATGGTGCGCGTGCCTTCGTCGGCAGCTTCCTCCTGCAGCATCGTGGCGCGACCCACGACGATCGACAAGGGATTGTTCAGCTCGTGCGCCACGCCGGCGAGCAGCGATCCCATCGCGGCGAGCTTTTCGCGCTGGTGCAGGTTTTCCCGCTGCCGGACGATCTCCGCTTCGGCATCCTTGGCGCCGGAAATGTCGCGGGCATTGATCACGATGCCGTTCACGGCGGCATTGCCGATCTGATTCGTGCCGTTGGCCTCGAGCCAGCGCCAGGCGCCATCCGCGTGACGCCAGCGAAATTCCGTGCGCTCGACGACCTCACCCGGATGCCCGACGACTGCCTGCAATGCCGCCGCCAGTTGCTCCCGGTCCTCGGGGTGAGCGTCCGCGAGCAACGAACGACCGAGAAGCGCGTCGGGTGTCACGCCGAGCACCGCCTGCGCAGCCGGGCTTGCGTATCGCACAGTGCCGTCCGCCGCCACGACCACGATGACGTCGGCCGCGTGTTCGATGAGTGCGCGAAACCGCTCCTTCTCGTCGCGTAGCGCCGCGTCGCGCTCGGAAACCTTGCCCAGCATGGAATTGAACGCCGCGGCCATGTGGCCGAGCTCGTCGTTGCCGCTGGCGGGCACCGCGCGGCCTTCACCGGCCGCGGCACTGCGAATGCCTTCCTGCAGTCGACGCAGCGGCTGGGCGATCTGGCGGCGCAGGATCAGCGCGAGGCTCGCGATCAACAGCGCGACGGACGCGATGCCTACCCACAACACCCATTGCACGGCGCGAAAGGCCTGGCTGCGAATCACCTGACCGGGAAGGGTGGAGGCGAGGTACCAGCCGGTGCTGCTCAGTCGGCCGATCGAGTAGAACTGGTCGATGTTCTTGGCGTAGCCGAAGACCTGCTCATCGTCGGTCTGCAGGGCGAGCTTCCAGAGCGTTTCGAGCCGGACGTCGCCCGACTCGGCGATGCTGAAACCGTTGTGGCTCGCGACGACGCGCGGCATGTATTGCGGATCGACGACCAGCCTGCCGTCCTTGCGGAACACCGTGTGGCTGGCACCCTGAATGTCCGAGTGCAGGATCCGCGCCTCGAGATCGCCGAGCAGGTCGTCGCTGCCGATGGTCGCGATCTGCTCGCCGTCGACGTAGACGGGCGTCAGCGCCGACACCAGGATCTGCTTGTAGACGGGTTCGTAATACGGCCCGGCCCATACGGTCTGCCGCCCGGGATTCAGAGCGGCATTCGCCGCCGTGAAGTGCTCGCGCTCGTTCATCGCGTAGTCGGCCGGCGTCAGCTTCACCCATTCCAGGTGGCCCGAGCGTTCGGGATCGTCGTATCCCATGTTCAGCATCTGCGTCGGATGCATCAGGTAGAAATTGACGAAGCGCGAAGTGACCAGCCGCGAGTAGTGCTCGGAGATGTCGTAGAACAGCATCCAGCGCCGCCGCAATTCGTCGTCGATCTTCGTGTCCTTGTGAATCCAGCCGGTCGAGTAGCGGGTGATGTCGGAAAACTCGGGGCGGTTGCGCCATGCGCCGTCGGGGTCACGTTGCATGAGCGCATCGAAGCGCCGGCGTGCCTCCTGCCCGCGTTGTTCCGCGCCTTGCCGCGTGCTTTGCTCATAGCGGCGAATCAGATCGGCCCTGATGACTTCGTGGAACGCCTTGCCCAGGGCAAACCGGGTTTCGTGCAGCTGCGTACGCTGGTGGGAGTATTCCTGCAGCCGCTCGAGCGCACGTTGCTCGAGCTGGTTGTAGATCAGCCAGTAGGTGATCGCGCTCGACAGCGCCACGATGAAGGTGACGCCGACCGCCACGCGCAGCAACGTTTCGCGGGTCAGCGAACGGGGCTTCGCGTTGGGTGAGACGACATTCATCGCCCAGATCATAGGCCAGAAGGGAGCTCGGTGATTTTGATGGGACCAGTTTGGCCCTGGTCACTGCATCAAGTCGTCAGCGAATGGTAAGTCTTCGGTCTTTTCGCCCGAGAGGTGGCGCTCCCAGAGGGAGTGCGCGCCGCCATCCCTGGCGCGCGCCCGTCCGGGTCGAAGCGCCCCGCGGGGTCGCTTCGACCAAAATCGCTCCCGGCGATTTTGTGCGCGCATGCCATCCAGGGCCGGCCTGTCCGGGTCGAAGCGCCTGTGGGGTCGCTTCGACCAAAATCGCTCCCGGCGATTTTGCCGAACCCCATGGTTCGAATCTGTTTCTGGGAGCATTCCTCGCGCAGATGGCGCGAGGTGGCGCTCCCAGAGGGATTCGAACCCTCGTACCAGCCTTGAGAGGGCTGTGTCCTGGGCCTCTAGACGATGGGAGCGTACGGTGTGCGCGGCTCCGCGCGGCCGGGGCTGCGCGAAGGGGGTGGTATTATACGGGCCGCCGATTCGGGCTCAAGCGGAACAACAATTTGAATCTCGCACCCCCCGGCGCGACGCCTCGCATCGTTCCGCGCGCGGAGCACCCCATTTCGCGATCCGCGATCTCGCCGAACGCCCTCAAGGTGATGTATCGGCTGCGCGACGCGGGCTATCAGGCCTTCCTCGTCGGCGGGAGCGTCCGCGACCTGTTGCTCGGCCTGCGTCCCAAGGACTTCGACGTCGCCACCAATGCGCTTCCGGACGAGGTGCGCGGCATCTTCCGCAACTGTCGCCTGATCGGCCGGCGCTTCCGCCTGGCGCACGTGTACTTCGGCAGCGAGGTCATCGAAGTCGCCACGTTCCGCGCGGCGCACGTCGAAGAAGAAGAGGAACGCGACGAGGACGACTGGCGGGCGCGGGACGCGGACGGCGAACGGGTCACGGACGCGCGCGGGCGCATCCTGCGCGACAACGTCTACGGCACAATCGAGGAAGACGTCTGGCGGCGCGACTTCACCGCCAACGCGCTCTACTACAGCATCGAGGACTTCTCGGTCTGGGACTTCGTCGACGGCGTGCGCGACGTCGCCGCGCGTCAGCTGCGCCTCATCGGCGACCCGGTGACGCGCTACCACGAAGACCCGGTGCGCATGCTGCGCGCCGTGCGCTTCGCTGCGAAACTCGGCTTCGGCCTGCACCCGGACACCGAACGACCGCTGCGCGAGCTCGCGTACCTGCTCACGCACGTGCCGCCGGCGCGTCTCTTCGACGAGATCCTGAAACTCTTTCTCGGCGGCTTCGGTGTGCGCGCGCTCGCCTTGCTGCGCCAGTACGGCATGCTCGAGCACCTGTTCCCCGCGACCAAGGGTCCGCTCGCCGCCGAGGACGGCCCGGCCTCGCAGATCCTGATCCGCGGCATCGAGAACACCGACGCACGCGTGGCGGCGGACAAGCCGGTCACGCCCACGTTCCTGTTCGCCATTTTTCTCTACGGCCCGATCGTCGAGCGTGCCCGCGAGCTGGGCGGAGAGCGCGACTCGCATCACCTGTTCGCCGCGACCGAGGAGATCGTGCGCGAGCAGCAGGGCAGGATCACGATCCCGCGCCGCTTCACGCTGCCGATGCGCGAGATGTTCACGTTGCAGCCGCGCTTCCAGCGTCGCGAAGGACGCAAGGCGCTCGCGTTCCTTCACCATCCGCGTTTCCGCGCCGCGTACGATCTGCTGCTGTTGCGTGCGCAGGCGGGTGCCGAAGATCCGCAGGTAGTGCAGTGGTGGACGGACGTGCAGACGATGCCGGCGGAGGAGCGCGAGAATCTCGCGCGCAGCACCGCGCCTTCGGGCGCTTCGGCGGGCCGCCGCTCGCGACGTCGCCGGCGCGGCAGACGTCGGCCGGCGTCGGGCAATTCGTAAGCTCAGGGCCGGAAGGAAAGCAATCACGATGCACTGGGTGCCGGCGTACGTGGCGCTCGGCAGCAACCTCGCCGGGCCCGAACGGCAGGTCGCCACAGCCTTCGAGCGACTGGCGCACCTGCCCGAAACGCTGATGCTGGCCCGTTCGCAGATGTATCGAAGCCGTCCGCTCGGCCCGCAGGATCAAGCCGATTTCGTGAACGCCGCCGCCGGTCTGCTCACGCGCTTGCCTGCCGCGACGCTGCTCGCGGAACTGAAGAAAGTCGAGCGCGACATGGGCAGGGCGATGCCGGTCGTGAAGTGGGGCCCCCGCGTGATCGATCTCGATCTGTTGCTCTACGGCGGCGCCGTGAGCGGTAGCGGCGATAGCAGCCGCGGCGGCGCGGTGATCGGTGGCGCGGTGGTCGGCGGTGCGGACCGGCCCGAACCAGTGCTGCCGCACCCGGGTATTCATGAGCGCAATTTCGTCCTGTATCCTCTCGCCGAAATTGCCCCCGATGCGTTCATCCCCGGCCGCGGCCGCGTTGCCGAGCTCGCGCGGCACATCGGCAGCGAAGGCTTGCAGCGGCTGAAATCGTGAACACGACCAACTCCGCAGAGCGAACCCACGACGCGACCAACGCAGTGGCGCCGCGCTACGTCGTCGTCGAGGGCCCGATCGGAGTGGGCAAGACGAGTCTCGCGCGTCGCCTGGCGCAGAGCTACGGCAGCGAGCTGATCCTCGAGCAGAGCGAAGAGAATCCGTTCCTCGAGCGTTTCTACCGCAACCCGCGTGCTGCTGCGTTCCCGACGCAGCTCTACTTCCTGTTCCAGCGCGCGCGCCAGTTGCAGACGATCCGCCAGCAGGATCTCTTCGACCAGGTGCGGGTTGCCGACTACATGCTGGAAAAGGATCGGCTGTTCGCGCGCCTCACGCTCGACGACGAGGAGTACGCGCTCTACGAGCAGGTCTACGCCAGGCTTGCCATCGACGCACCCAGACCCGATCTCATCGTCTACCTGCAGGCGCCGGTCGACGTACTGATGGATCGCATCGCGCGCCGCGGGATTCGCTACGAGCAGCTCATCGAGCGCGCCTACCTCGAAAAGCTGGTCGACGCCTACGCGCGCTTCTTCCTGCACTACGAAGCTTCGCCGCTCCTCATCGTGAACGCCGCGACGATCGACCCGGTGAACATCGACGCTCACTACGAAATGCTGTTCCGCGAGATCTCGGGCCTGCGCCGCGGGCGGCAGTATTTCAATCCGGGCCCCGGGGGCTAGGTCGGTACCGCTCCGGCACCTTGGCCCCGCCCCCTGATACACTGCCGCGAGGCGGTCATCACACATGTATACACAGCTGCAGCTGCGCGGCTCCGCGCGCCCCCCGGTCAACGTCTCGATGCTCGGCAAGATGAAAGCCGAGGGCGAGAAGATCGCGTGCCTCACGTGCTACGACGCGAGCTTCGCGGTGCTGGTCGACGAGTCGGGCACCGACCTGGTGCTGGTCGGCGATTCGCTCGGCATGGTCATCCAGGGGCACGACACCACGGTGCCGGTGACGATGGACGACGTGGTCTACCACACCAAGGTCGTGGCGCGCGGACTGTATCGGCCGTTCCTCGTCGCCGACATGCCGTTCATGAGCTACTCCTCGAAGGAACAGGCGCTGCAGAACGCGGTGCGCCTCATGCAGGAAGGCGGCGCGAAGATGGTCAAGCTCGAGGGCGGCGCCGGGCAGATCGACATCGTCGAGTTCCTGGCGAACCACGACATCGCGGTGTGCGCGCACCTGGGACTCAAGCCGCAGTCGGTGCACAAGATCGGCGGCTTCAAGGTGCAGGGTCGCGAGCACGACGCCGCACAGCAGATGGTCGACGACGCGCGCGCGCTCGCAGGTGCAGGCGCGGACATCGTGCTGCTCGAGTGCATTCCCTCGGAGCTCGGCGCGCGCATCGCGCGCGAAGTGCCCGTGCCGGTCATCGGCATCGGTGCCGGTCCCGACGTCGACGGGCAGATCCTGGTGCTCTACGACATCCTCGACATCACTTCGGGACGCAAGCCGCGTTTCACGCGCAACTTCATGGAAGGCAGCGCGAGCCCGCGCCAGGCGCTGGAGCGCTACGTGCAGGCGGTGAAGGATCGCAGCTACCCCGCGCCGGAGCATTGCTTCTGACGCCACGCCCATGACCGCGCCGCCCATGGAATCGGTGACGCGCATCCACACGGTCCGCGAGCGCGTGGCCGGGTGGCGCCTGCAGCACGCGAAGATCGCTCTGGTGCCGACGATGGGCAACCTGCACAAGGGACACCTGAGCCTGGTCGCACAGGCGCGCGAGCGGGCGCGGCGCGTGGTCGTCAGCATCTTCGTGAACCCGCTGCAGTTCGGACCGAACGAGGATTTCGAGCGCTATCCGCGCACGCTCGAGCACGACACCGAGATGCTCAAGGACGCGGGCGTGGACGTGCTGTTCCATCCCACCACCTTCGAGATCTATCCGGTCGGCCACGAGCGCTCGACCGTCGTCGACGTGCCGGACCTGTCGGGCATCCTGTGCGGCGCGTTTCGACCGGGCCACTTCGCCGGCGTCGCCACCGTGGTGAACAAGCTGTTCAACATCGTGCAGCCGGACGTCGCGGTCTTCGGCGAGAAGGATTACCAGCAGCTCACGATCATCCGCCGGATGGTTGCGGACCTGTGCCTGCCGCTCGAGATCGTGGGTGTGCCGACGACGCGCGACTACGACGGCCTGGCGATGTCCTCGCGCAACCGGTACCTGACGGCCACCGAGCGCAAGCGCGCGCCGCAACTCTACGAGATGCTCACGGCGGCACGGCGTCGCATCGAAGCCGGCGAGCGCGATTTCGACGCGATCCAGAAAGACGGCATGCGTGCGCTGGAAGTCGCTGGGTTCTCGCCGGACTACGTGGCCGTACGCCAGGCGAGCGATTTGCAGCCGCCGCGCGAGGCGAGCCGCGAAATCGTCATCCTGGCCGCTGCCTACCTGGGCAAAGCGCGCCTGATCGACAACTTCAGGGCGACGCTGGTCGCGCGGCACTAGCCCGGGCGTGCCGGTCTGATTCTCTCACGCGTGCCGCGCGAGGGCCCAGGCGACGTGCTCGCGGACCAGCGCTGAACTGTGATCCGCGCGGCTGCGCAGCGCCGCGAGCACGGCTTCGCTGCGCGGCGCATTGCCGAGCGCGACGGCAATGTTGCGCAGCCAGCGCTGGTAGCCGATGCGTCGTATCGCGCTGCCGCTGGTCCGTTCCAGGAACTGCTGTTCGCTCCAGCCGAAGAGCTCGACCAGCGAAGCACTGTCGAGCCCGTGCCGCACGCGAAAGTCCGGTTCGCCGGACAGGCGCGCGTAGCGATTCCACGGGCACACGAGCTGGCAGTCGTCGCAACCGTAGATGCGATTGCCGAGCGCGGTGCGAAACTCCTCCGGGATGTTGCCGTGGTGCTCGATCGTGAGATACGAGATGCAGCGTCGCGCGTCGAGCTGGTACGGACCGACGATGGCGCGCGTCGGGCAGACGTCGATGCACGCCGTGCAGCTTCCGCAGTGATTGGTCGGCGCCGAGTCGGCGGGCAGCGGCAGGTCCGTGTAGATCTCGCCGAGGAAGAACCAGCTGCCGGCGTGCCGATTGAGCAGGTTGGTGTGCTTGCCGATCCAGCCGAGCCCGGCATCGCGCGCCAGTGCCTTCTCGAGCACCGGCGCGCTGTCGACGAAAGCGCGATAGCCGAAAGGTCCGACGTCGCCGGCGATCCGATCGGCGAGATCCTGCAGGCGATTGCGCAGGACCTTGTGATAGTCGCGGCCCAATGCGTAGCGCGAGACGTACGCGAGCTCGCGATCCGCGAGCACGTCGTCCGCTGCCCGCGCTTGCGGCGGCGAGTAGTCCATGCGCACCGAGATCACGCGCACGGTTCCGGGAACGAGCTCGGCGGGCCGCGTGCGCCGCGTGCCGTGCCGTTCCATGTAGCCCATGTCGCCATGCCAGCGCTGCGCCAGCCACTCGTTGAGGCGCCGTTCGTCTTCCGGCAGCTCGGCCTTCGCAATGCCGACCTGCTGAAAGCCGAGCTCGACGCCCCACGCCTTGATGCGGGCAGCGAGTCCGGCGAGGTCGGTGGTGGCGAGCGAGGGCATGGCGGCAACCGTGACCGGCGTGCGGTCGCCGGCCAGTATAATGAGAGTCATGGCCCTGCCGACCCGCATTCACAATACCGCGCAGGTGCGGGCGATCGACCGCTTCGCAATCGAAGAGGGCGGCATCGCGGGCTATACCCTGATGACCCGCGCAGCAGCCGCCGCACTGGAAGTGCTGCGCCACCGCTGGCCGGCCGCGCGACGCGTGCTCGTGATCTGCGGGCAGGGCAACAACGGCGGCGATGGCTACGTGCTCGCGCGCCTCGCACGAGCGCGGGGGCTCGACGCCGCTGTGGCCTCACTGGGAACGCCGGACCGTATTCGCGCCGATGCGGCTACCGGCCACGACGATTGCGTACGCGCCGGCGTTACGGTCCAGCCCTTCGCCGCCGCGATGCTCGAACGGCAGGACGTCCTCGTCGATGCGATCTTCGGCACGGGCCTCGACCGGCCGGTGGACGAAAAGGTCGCAGGCGCGATCGGACGCATCAACGCCAGTGGCATTCCGGTGCTGTCGCTCGACATCCCGAGCGGGCTGCATTCGGACACCGGGCACCCCATGGGGACCGCAGTGCGTGCCGCTGCGACCGTCACGTTCGTCGGTCTGAAGATCGGTTGCTTCAGAGGGGAGGGCGGCTCGCACTGCGGCGAGCTGCACTTCGCGTCGCTCGACATTCCGGAGAGCGGCGAGCGTTCGGTGCTCGAACGTCTCGACCGCGGCCTGTTGACGCGCTTGCTGCCGCCGCGTGCCCGTGACGCTCACAAGGGAGCCTTCGGCCACGTCCTCGTCGTCGGCGGCGGGCGCGGAATGCCCGGTGCGGCGCGGCTGAGTGCAGAGGCGGCGTTACGCACGGGCGCGGGCCTCGTTTCCGTGGCAACGCGCCCGGAGAACGTCGCGACCGTCGTGGCGGGCCGCCACGAACTGATGGTGCACGGTGTGAGCAAGGCGGACGAGCTCGCGCCGCTGGTCGAGCGCGCAAGGGTCGTCGTGCTCGGTCCCGGCATCGGGCTCGACGCCTGGGCGCGGGAACTGTTTCACGCCGTCCTGGAGACCGATCGGCCGCTGGTCGTCGATGCCGACGCACTGAATCTGCTGGCGGCGAAGCCGCGCCATAGCGATCGCTGGATTCTCACGCCGCATCCGGGTGAAGCCGGTCGCTTGCTCGAGATCGGCACGGCGCGCGTGCAGGACGATCGGATGGATGCCTTGCAGACGCTGGCCGCCCGTTACGGCGGCGTGGTGGTGCTCAAGGGCGCGGGCACCCTGATCGGGAAGGCGGGTGCAACACCGGCGATCTGCACGTACGGCAATCCCGGGATGGCGACCGCGGGCATGGGCGATATTCTGACCGGAGTCATCGGCGGCCTGCTGGCACAGCTCGATGACCCGTGGGAGGCAGCGCGTGCGGGCGTACTCGTGCACGCGTTGGCAGGAGACAGCGCCGCTCGCAACGGCGAACGCGGCCTCGTAGCCGGCGACGTGTTCGAGCACTTGCGTCCGTATCTGAATCCGTCGTCCGACGCGACCAGAAGCTGACGCGCCCGTGGCTGCCGCCGAACGCCCTCTGCCGCTCGCCGACGAAGCTGCAACTGCTGCTTGCGGTGCACGTCTCGGCAGCGCGCTTGCGTCCGCCGACACCGCGCCGTTCGTCGTGCACGTTGCCGGCGAGCTCGGCACCGGGAAAACCACGTTCGTGCGCGGCGTGCTGCGCGAGTTGGGCGTTACCGGGGCGATTCACAGTCCGACGTACACCCTGGTCGAGATCTACGAGACGCCGGCGCGGCGCATCGCGCACCTCGACCTCTATCGGCTGGTCTCGCCGCGCGAGCTCGAACCGCTCGCCGTGCGTGAATTTCTCCTGCCGGGACATGTCATGTTCATTGAGTGGCCCGAACGCGGCGAGGGCCAGCTGCCAGCGCCGGATCTGCTGCTGCAGCTCGAGTTCGCGAATCACGGCCGCACCATCGCCGTGCGCGCGCGCAGCGCGAGGGCTGAACCGGTCGTTCAGCAGTGGTTCAGATAAGGCCGCTATCTCCATCATTTTCATTGAAATATTGCCGCGGCATGTCGTAGAGTACCGCCCATCTCAGCGTCGGCGTGCAAGATGCCCAGGTCCGCAGTCCCGCTCTTCGCAGCGGCCGTGCTTTCGGCACAGGCGCTCTACGCCGCGGAATCCGTCGAAGTTCGCGAGCTGCGCCTGTGGGCCAGCACCGAGAGCACGCGCGTCGTGCTCGACCTGAGCGCGGCCACGCCGCACAACCTGTTCACGCTCACCGGTCCGGACCGCGTCGTCATCGACATCCCGGACGCGCATCTCACGGACAGCAACTCCACTTCGTCAGCCTCGATCCCCGGGCAGGGTCTCGTGCGCCAGGTGCGCACCGCCGGGCGCGAAGACGGCAGCCTGCGCGTCGTCCTCGACCTCACGGAGCGCGTGCAACCGAAGAGCTTCGTCGTCGAGCCGAACGAAACCTACGGCCATCGACTGGTGATCGACCTGGTCGGGCTCAATACGAACGTCGCGGTCAAGGCCGCACACGCGCCGGCCGCCGACAGTCGCGATCTCGTCATCGCCATCGATGCCGGGCACGGCGGCGAGGACCCCGGAGCCGTCGGCCGCTCGGGCACGCGCGAGAAGGACGTGGTGCTGTCGATCGCGAGAGCGCTCGCGGAGCGCGTCAATCGCGAGCCCGGCATGCGCGCGGTACTGGTCCGCGACGGCGACTACTTCGTCGCGCACCGCGACCGCATGCGCAGGGCGCGCGACAAGCGCGCCGACATGTTCGTCTCCGTGCACGCCGACGCTTTTCGCGACCGCAGCGTCTCGGGTTCCTCGGTCTACATCCTGTCCTCGCGCGGCGCGAGCGACGAGGCGTCACGCTGGCTGGCCGAGAAGCAGAACGCCTCCGACCTGATCGGCGGCGTGTCGCTCGACGACAAGGACGACGTGCTCGCCTCGGTGCTGCTCGACCTGTCGCAGACCGCGAGCCTGAGCGCGAGCATGACCGCTGCCGAGCGCGTGCTGCACGAGCTGGACCGCGTCGGCGAGGTGCGCAAGCGCGCCGTGCAGCAGGCCGGCTTCCTCGTGCTCAAGTCGCCGGACATTCCCTCGATGCTGGTCGAGACCGCGTACATCTCCAATCCGGCCGAAGAGAAGCGCCTGCGCGATCCGCGCCACCAGGACAAACTGGCGAACGCGATCCATGCCGGCATCCGCGGGTATTTCCACGAGAATCCGCCGCCGGGCACGCAGATCGCGGCCATGGTCGCGCGCCGCACCGCAGCCGCGCGCGGCGTCGCAACCGGCGGATCCGCCGATCACGGCACCGACTGACTCCCGCTGACCTGCTTGCGGTTACACTGCGCCCGGGTCCTCGGGCGCAGCCATGGCCATTCGCGTTCTCAGCTCCGAACTGGTGAATCAGATCGCTGCCGGCGAGGTGGTGGAGCGCCCGGCGTCGGTATTGAAAGAGCTGGTCGAGAATGCGCTCGATGCCGGCGCGCGCCGCATCGACATCGACATCGAGAAAGGCGGCACCGCACTGTGCCGCGTGCGCGACGATGGCGGCGGCATCGCCCGCGAGGAGCTGGCGCTCGCCCTGGCGCGCCACGCCACCAGCAAGATCTCCGCGCTCGACGATCTGGAGCACGTCGTCAGCCTCGGTTTTCGGGGCGAGGCTCTGCCCAGCATCGCATCGGTCTCCCGGCTCACGCTGACCTCGCGCACCGCGGATGCCTCGCACGCGTGGAGCGTGCGTGTCGACGACGGTCGCACCAGCGAACCCTCGCCGGCCGCCTTGCCGGCGGGCACCACGGTGGAAGTGCGCGATCTCTTCTTCAACGTGCCGGCGCGGCGTCGTTTCCTGCGCAGCGAGGCCACCGAGTTTCAGCATGGGCACCGGCTGATCGAGCGCCTCGCGCTCAGCCGCTTCGAGGTTGCCTTTTACCTGACGAACAACGGGCGACGCGTGTTGTCGCTGCCGGCAGCAGTCGACCGGCCGGCGCACGAGCAGCGCGTCGCGCGCATCTGCGGCGAAGAGTTTCTGAGTCACGCGATGCACGTCGATCATCGCGCCGCCGGTCTGCGCCTGCACGGCTGGATCAGTCTGCCGACGTTCGCCCGCGCGCAGCCGGACCTGCAGTACTGGTACGTCAACGGCCGATACGTGCGCGACCGTCAATTGATCAACGCCGTGCGCCTCGGCTATCGCGACGTGCTCTATCACGGCCGCCACCCCGCGTACGTTCTGTTCCTCGAGATGGACCCCGCGGCCGTCGACGTGAACGCGCATCCGACCAAGCTCGAGCTGCGCTTTCGCGACGGGCGCACCGCGCACGACTTCGTGATGCGCACGGTCGAAACCGTGTTGCGCGAGACTCGACCGCGCGAGGACGGGGCAGGGCCAGGCTACAAGGCGACTATTGTCGGAAGCGGCGCCGCCGCCGGTGTCGGAGCGGGCGCCGCCGCGGGCGCGCCGCAGGTTTCGTTGCCGATGCGGGGCGAGGGACAGGCGCGACTCGACTTGCGGGAGCTGAGCGCGCGATACGGAGTGGGGAGCGACCAGTCGCTGGCGGTGCACAGCGAACATCCGGCACACAGCGGGCACACCGCGCCGACGGGGCACGGCGCGCCGAACGGCGAGGAATCGTTCTCGGCGAGCGAATTTCCGCTCGGGTTCGCGCTCGGCCAGTTGCACGGCGTGTACATCCTTTCGCAATCCGCCGACGGTCTCATCCTGATCGACATGCACGCGGCGCACGAGCGCGTGATGTACGAACGCCTCAAGCAGCTGGCGGCGGGGACGGCCGGCGCGCCACAATCGTTGCTCGTGCCGGTCGCCATCAACGTCACGCAGGCGCAAGCGGACCTCGCCGAGGAGCACGAGGCTCAATTCGTGCGCCTCGGGCTCGAGCTCGACCGCCTCGGGCCCGAGCAGCTCGCCGTGCGCCAGGTGCCGGCACTGCTCGCGCGCGTGGACATCGCGGCGCTGGTGCGCGACGTGCTCGACGACCTGGCCGAACACGGCACGAGCGAACGTCTCGCGGACAAGGCGAACGAAGTGATGGCGACGATCGCGTGTCGCACGGCGGTGCGCGCCAATCGCGCGATGACGGTCAACGAGATGAACGCGCTGCTGCGCGAGATGGAGCGCACCGATCACGCCGATCAGTGCAATCACGGCCGCCCGACGTGGACGCGGATCTCCCTGAGCGAGCTGGATCGTCTGTTCCTGCGTGGACGCTGAGCGCCATGGCCGACGGAAAGTTGCCGGTGGTGCTACTGATGGGGCCGACCGGCGCGGGCAAGACGCAGCTTTCGTTCGAGCTGGCGCGCGAAATTCCCCTCGAGATCGTCAGTGTCGATTCCGCGATGGTGTATCGCGGAATGGACGTCGGCACGGCCAAGCCTACGCCGGCCGAGCGCGCGCTGGTCCCGCACCACCTCGTCGACATCCGGGATCCGGCGCAGACCTATTCGGTCGGACGGTTCGTGCGCGACGCGCGCGCGGCGATCGATGCGATTCACGCGGTCGGGCACGTGCCGTTCCTGGTCGGCGGCACCATGCTCTATTTCAATTCCCTGCTGCGCGGCCTGGCGGAGCTCCCGGAAGGCGATGCCGCCGTGCGAGCGCAGATCGACGCACTGGCTGCGAGCGAGGGCTGGCCGGCACTGCACGCCGAGCTGGCGCGCGTCGACCCGGCCGCCGCCGCGCGGATTCACCCCAACGACCCGCAGCGTATCCAGCGGGCGCTGGAGGTGTACCGGGTAACCGGTGTCGCGATCAGTGCCCTGCAGGCTGCGCGGCGTTCGCAGCTCGACGGATTTCGCACACTTTCACTCATCGTCGACGTTCCCGAGCGGTCCGGGCTGCACGATCGGATCGAACGGCGGCTCGCGGCAATGATGAGCGCCGGATTCCTGACAGAGGTGGCCCGGCTGCGTGCACGCGCGGACCTGCACGAGGAACTACCGGCGCTGCGAGCAGTCGGGTACCGCCAGCTCTGGGGGCACCTGGACGGCAGGTACGGACTCGAAGAGGGCATCGCGAGGGCGGCGGCTGCCACGCGACAGCTCGCCAAGCGGCAGCTCACCTGGCTGCGGGCGCTCACATCCACGACTCTTTCACGAAGCTCGGGCCGCGCGCGAGACGAGATGCACTGGATCGATGCGGGGACGAGCGACGCGGTGCGCAATGCGACCGCACTTGTAAGAACTCTAGGCGGACCAATCATTTCCTGACCGGCGGGGGGGCTATGTTAAGATTTCACCCCTGTCAGGCTGTATCGAATCAACGCGACGGCTATCCGCAGGGAAGCGGTCCGCGTGTCGATTTATTGATTACCAAATAACAAGGAGATTGAAGATGGCCAGAGGGCAGTCCCTGCAGGACCCTTTCCTCAATACCCTGCGCAAAGAACGCGTTCCGGTTTCGATCTATCTCGTCAACGGAATCAAGCTGCAGGGCCAGATCGACTCCTTCGACCAGTTCGTCGTGCTGCTCAAGAACAGTGTCAGCCAGATGGTGTACAAGCACGCCATCTCCACCGTCGTACCGGCTCGCAACATCCGCTTGCCGTCGTCGGAGGACGAGGGCGGCAGCGGCGAAGTGGCGCCGGAGTAAATTGACAGGAGCAGAGGTTGTTCGAGCGCCCGCGCAGCGGTGAACGCGCAGTTCTGGTTCGTATAGGGGTCGGCGCTCCAGCCACAGAACAGGATCTGAGCGAGTTTCGCGCACTGGCCGTGTCGGCCGGCGCGGAGCCGCTCGTCACCATCGGCGGTTTCCGGCCGCGCCCCGACCCGCGCCTCTTCGTCGGCTCCGGCAAGGCAGAGCAGATCCACGCTGCAGCCATCGAGCACAAGGCGGACGTGGTGCTCTTCGACCATGCGCTGAGTCCCAGCCAGGAACGCAACCTGGAGAAGCTCATCGAGCGGCGCGTGCTGGACCGCAACGGCCTGATCCTCGACATCTTCGCGCAGCGGGCGCGCAGCTTCGAAGGCAAGCTCGAGGTCGAGCTGGCGCAGCTCAAGCACATGGCGACGCGCCTGGTGCGCGGCTGGACCCACCTGGAACGCCAGAAGGGCGGCATCGGCCTGCGCGGCCCGGGCGAAACGCAGCTCGAAACGGACCGCCGCCTCCTCGCCAACCGCATTCGCACGCTGACCCGCCGCCTGGAGAAGTTGCAGCAGCAGCGCGAAACCGGCCGGCAGCAGCGGCGCGAGGTACCGGTACCCACGGTGGCGCTGGTCGGTTACACCAACGCCGGAAAGTCGACGCTGTTCAACGCACTCACGGGTGCGGACGCGCTGGTTGCCGATCAGCTCTTCGCAACGCTCGATCCCACCGTGCGTCGCGTGCACCTGCCAGGCGCGCAGGTGGCTGTGCTCGCCGACACTGTCGGTTTCGTGCGCGAGCTGCCGCACGAGCTGGTGGCGGCGTTTCGCTCCACCCTGCAGGAGGCGCGCGACGCCACCGTGCTGCTGCACGTGATCGACGCGAGCGACCCGCAGCGCCTCGAGCGCGTCGAGCAGGTGAACGAGGTGCTCGCCAGCATCGGTGCCGGCGAGATTGCGCAGATCGAGGTATTCAACAAGATCGACCGCATCGGCCTCGAGCCGCACGTCGAGCGCGACGAGCGGGGTGCGACCAAGCGGGTGTGGGTGGCCGCCGCGCCGCGCACGGGCCTCGACGCCCTGCGCGTGGCCCTGGCCGAGCAGCTCTGGCCCGTGCTCGCCCGCGAAACCGTGCACGTGAGCCTGGCGGGCGCGTCGGTGCGCTCGCGGCTGTACCGCGACAAGCGCATCGTGGCCGAGCGCACGCGCGACGACGGCGGCTGGGAGCTCGACGTGGAAATGACCCCGGAGCAGCTCGCGGCGCTTTGCCGGGAAACGGGCGTGACCCGCGTGCCCGGGGCGACGCCTTGTGCCGTGGCGGAGGGCTACCTACAATTTCCGTCCTCTTCTGACCGGGCTGCCGGCTGAAGCAACATCCTCCGCGGCAGCAAACCCCAGACACCTATGGCTTGGAACGAATCGGGCGGCGGTAACAAGAATCCCTGGGATCGTCGGCCGCCTCAGGGCGGCAACGAGCTCGACGAGATGGTGCGCTCCTGGCAGCGCCGGCTCGCGGGCCTCTTCGGCAGTCAGGGCGGCGGCGGGCGTGGCACGGCCAGCTCGCGCCTGAATTGGGGCGGCATCGGCCTGATCGTCATCGTGATCTGGGCCTTCACCGGTTTCTACGTGGTCGGTGCCGCCGAACGCGCCCTGGTGCTGCGCTTCGGCAAGCACGTCGCGACGACGGGCGAGGGCCTCCATTGGCACTGGCCGTGGCCAGTGGAGAGGGTGCAGAAGCTCGACATCGCACGCCTCGACAGCATCGAGGACAAGACGCGCATGCTCACGTCCGACGAGAACCTCGTCGACATCACCATCGCGGTGCAATTCGTGCGCGAGTACCCGGAGAAGTTCCTGTTCCGCGTGCGCGATCCGGAGAGCACGCTGCGCGACGTCAGCGAGAGCGCGATCCGCGAGGTCGTGGGCCAGAGCCGCCTCGAGGCGGTGCTCGGCTCCGGCCGCCAGGAGATCACCGCCAAGACCGAGGTGATCGTGCAGCGCACGCTCGATTCCTACGACACGGGCATCAGGATCGAGTCGGTGAACCTCACGGCCGTGAACGTGCCGGAGCAGGTGGCGCCGTCGCAGAAGGATGCGATCAAGGCGCGCGAGGACCGCGATCGCTTCACCCAGGAAGCGCAGGCCTATGCCAACGACATCCTGCCCAAGGCGCGCGGTACCGCTTCCCGGCGCGTGCAGGACGCGCAGGCGTATCGGATCAGCGTGATCGCGGAGGCGGAAGGCGAAACGTCGCGCTTCGGCCAGCTGCTCACCGCTTATGAAAGGGCGCCGGGCGTCACGCGCGAGCGCTTGTACATCGAAGCGATCGAGAGCGTGCTCGGCCGTTCGCGCAAGGTAGTCGTCGATACCAAGGGCGACAACATGCTGTACGTGCCGCTCGACAAGCTGCTCGAGCGCAGCAGCGGCAGCAGCGGCGTCGATCCCGGGATTCTCGGCCCGGGCATGTCGCGCACGCCCGAGGTCACCACCGAATCGTTGCCGCCGGATCCGCGCGCCAGGGTGGAACGCTGATGAACAGCTCGCAACGCGCCGTCATCGTCGGCCTCATCGTCGCCATCGTGCTGGTGTCCTGGTCCACGTTCACCGTGACCGAGACCGAGCTGGCCATCAAGCTGGAGTTCGGCGCCATCAAGCGTGCCGACTACACGCCCGGCCTGCATTTCCGCATCCCGGTCATGCAGGAGGTGCGCAAGTTCGAGCGGCGGATCATCACCCAGAATTTCCCGGCCGAGACCTTCCTCACCAGCGAAGGCAAGATCCTCAACGTCGACTTCTTCGTGAAGTGGCGGATCCGCAACGTGACGGCGTACTACCGCTCCACGGGCGGCATCGAGGACAACGCGGCGAGACGTCTCGGCGAAAGCGTGAAGAACAGCCTGAAAAGCGTCATCACGCGCCTGACCATTCAGCAGATCGTGGCTGCGGAGCGCGCGGCGGTCACCGGGGACCTGTTCAAGGACGTGGGCAGCGACGTCGACCAGCTGGGCATCGAGATGGTAGACGTGCGCGTGCGCCGCATCGACCTGCCGGACGACGTCACCGATTCGGTCTACCGCCGCATGCAGCAGAGTTTCGCGGCACAGGCTGCCAAGCTGCGCGCCGAGGGCCACGCCTCGGCGGAAACGATCAAGGCCGAGTCGGATCGCCAACGCACGGAGATCCTGTCGGCGGCGTCGCGCGAAGCTCAGCAGATCCGCGGCCTGGGCGATGCGCAGGCGACCGACATCTACGCCCGTTCCTTCTCGCGCAACCCCGAGTTCTACGCGTTCTATCGGAGCCTGCAGGCGTATCGGAATTCCCTGGGTCGCGATACCGACGTCATCGTGCTGTCGCCGGACAGCGAGTTCTTCAAGTACCTGAGCCGGCCGCAGGCACGCTGAAGGTCCGATGCTCTGGTCGGACCTGCTCGCGGCCATCGCGCTCTATCTCGTGCTCGAGGGCATCATGCCGTTTCTGAATCCGCAGGGATTGCGCCGCGCGCTCATGGCCATGTCCTCGCTCGAGGATTCGCAGCTGCGCGTGATGGGCTTCGTCAGCATGGCGGCCGGCGCGGCGCTGCTGTACTGGGTTCGCGGCTGAAGCCGCGCGCACGCCATGGGCAAGAACGTCGTCGTGATCGGCACCCAGTGGGGGGACGAAGGCAAGGGGAAGATCGTCGACCTGCTGACGGAACGCGTCGCGGCAGTCGCGCGCTTCCAGGGCGGGCACAACGCCGGCCACACGCTGGTGATCGGCGGCGAGAAGACCATCCTGTCGCTGATTCCGTCCGGCATCCTGCGCCCGGAAGTGCAGTGCTTCATCGGCAACGGCGTGGTGCTGTCGCTGCCCGCGCTGCTCAAGGAATCGGAGATGCTGATGGGCCGCGGCGTGCCGGTGTTCGAGCGGCTGCGCATCAGCCCCGCCTGTCCGCTGATCCTTCCTTCGCACGTGGCGCTCGACAAGGCACGCGAGCGTGCACGCGGCGAGCAGGCGATCGGTACCACCGGTCGCGGCATCGGGCCGGCGTACGAGGACAAGATCGCGCGGCGCGCGGTGCGCGTCTCGGATCTCTTCCACCGCGAGCGCTTCGCCGCGCGGCTCGGCGAGATCCTCGACTATCACAACTTCCTGCTGCGCGAGTACTACAAGACCGACGGCGTCGACTTCCAGCAGGTGCTCGACGAATCGCTCGCCCAGGCCGAGCGCGTGCGCCCCCTGGTGGTCGACGTGACGCTGGCGCTGAAGCACATTCAGAACGGCGGCGGCAGCATCCTGTTCGAGGGCGCGCAGGGCGCGCTGCTCGACATCGATCTCGGAACCTATCCGTATGTCACTTCGTCGAACACCAGCGCCGGCGGTGCGGCAGTCGGCACGGGCCTCGGTCCGCGCGACATCGACGAAGTGCTGGGTATAGTGAAGGCGTACGCGACGCGCGTGGGCGGCGGACCGTTCCCGACGGAACTCTTCGACGACGTCGGCGAGCATCTCTCGCGCGTCGGGCACGAGTTCGGCGCGGTGACCGGCAGGCGCCGGCGCTGTGGCTGGTTCGATGCGGTGGCTCTGCGCCGCGCGATCATCAACAGCAGCGTGTCGGGCCTGTGCGTGATGAAGCTCGATGTGCTCGACGGGCTGGACGTCGTGCGTGTGTGCACCGAGTACCGCGTCGGCGGCAAGCGCGTCGACTGCTCGCCGGCCGTCCCGGAAACGTTCGCGGAGTCGGAGCCGGTGTACGAGGAGTTGCCGGGCTGGCGCGAGTCGACCGTCGGCATCACCGACTTCGACGCACTACCCGCGAATGCGCGGCGCTATCTCGATCGCCTGGCCGAGCTGGTCGGCGTGCCGATGGACATCGTGTCGACGGGTCCCGATCGCGCACAGACCATCGTGCTGCGGCATCCCTTTGACTGAGTGTCGCCGTTGGGCGCCGCTCCTGGAGCCCGCAAGATGACTGAGCTGGCCGCCGCCGCCATTGCTTTCTTCGTATTGCACCGGGGAGTTGCCGGCACGCGCGTGCGTGACGCGCTCGTCGAGCGCATCGGCACGAAGGCGTTCCGCGCGCTGTTCGCCCTCGCGACGTTGCTGGTGCTGATCTGGCTCTGGCTCGCATTCGACGCAGCCCGTGCCAGCGCCGCGAACACGCGCCTTTACCCGGTGATCGCGGGACTGAGACCCGTACAGCTGGTGCTGCAGTTCGTGGCGATCCTGTTGATCGTCACCGGCGTGACTACGCGCAACCCGACTATTGTCGGGGGCGGTGCCGCGGTCCGCGATCAGAACGTCGTGCGCGGCGTGCTGCGCATCACCCGGCACCCGTTCATGTGGGGCGTGTCGCTGCTAGCTCTCGGCCACATGCTCGTGGCGCCGACCGCGGCGAACGGGATCTTTTTCGGCGTGCTGCTGCTCGTGGCCTCGACGGGCACGCTCAGCATCGATGCCAAGCGCCGGAGGGCGCTCGGCGTCGATTGGGGTCCCTTCGCGGAGAAGACGTCGAACCTTCCGTTCGGCGCAATTTTCGCGGGCCGGCAGTCCTTGCGTCTGGGCGAGATCGGGCTCTGGCGAGTGCTGGTGGCTATCGCGGTGTATGCCGCGCTGGTACTGCTGCACCCGGCGCTGTTCGGCGCACAGGCCGTCGCGCTGCCTCACTTCGATTGAAGGGCTGCGTCGCTGCTGCGCCGAATCGGCCGATACTCCCTCGACGGTTGCCCGTTCTTGTCAGGAGTACGGGATCAGAAATGGTGCCCAGGAGAGGACTCGAACCTCCACGGATCTCTCCACTGGTACCTGAAACCAGCGCGTCTACCAGTTCCGCCACCTGGGCAAGGGGCGCCGCACTCTACGGACCCCCCGTAGTCTTGTCAATTGAACCACAAAGGTTTCTGCTACAACGAAATGGAAATGAAGAAGAACCGACGCCGGCAAGAACGCTGGCAGGACCGCGATCCTGAATTCGCCGCCGAGGGCGAGCGTTATGCCGAGCCCATCCCGAGCCGCACGCTGCTGGCACAAGAGCTGGCGGCCGCCGGCAAACCCCTGGACGCCGACGCACTGGCCAAGCGCCTGGGCGTGAAGAAGCCCGCGTTGCAGCGCGCGCTCGGAAAGAGATTGCAGGCCATGTGCCGCGAAGGCGAGCTGCGCCTCGATCGCAGCGGGCGCTTCGCGCTCGCCGAGCGCGCCGAGCTGACCGGCCGGGTCATCGCCCATCGCGACGGCTACGGCTGGCTCGAACCGGACGACGGCAGCCCCGACGTGCACGTCGATCAGCGACAGATGACGACGGTGATGCACGGCGACCGCATTCGCATCCGCGTCGTCGACGACGACGGGCGCGGTCGGCGCTCGGGCGTGCTCCTCGGCATCCTCGAGCATGCGACACAGCAGCTCGCCGGGCGCTTCGAGGATGCGGGCGACGTCGGCTTCGTCGTGCCCGAAGATCCCCGCTTCCAGCGCCATCGCCTGCTGATCGCGAACGCCGATCGCGGCGGCGCTCAGCACGGCGACCTGGTCGTCGCGCGTCTGCTCGAGGTACCGCGCGCCGGCGTGAGTGCGCGCGCCACTGTCGTGCGCGTGCTCGACACGCGCCGCGCCGCGGATCTCGCGGCCGAGCTTGCGATCGTCGCGCACGGTTTGCCGACGCAGTGGCCGGGCGATGCGCTGGCCGAGGCGCAGCGCTGGGGTTCGGCGGTGCGCGAGGCCGACCTCGCCGAGCGCGAGGACCTGCGCAAGCTGCCGCTCGTGACCATCGACGGCGAGGACGCGCGCGACTTCGACGATGCCGTGTACTGCGAGCCGCGCCGCGGGGGCGGCTGGCGCCTCATCGTCGCCATTGCCGACGTGAGCCACTACGTGCCCGCGGGCGGTGCCCTCGATCGCGAAGCGCTCGACCGTGCCACGTCGGTGTATTTCCCCGACCGTGTCCTGCCGATGCTGCCGGAGGCATTGTCGAACGAACTGTGCTCGCTCAAGCCGCACGTCGACCGCCTGTCGATGGTTTGCGAAATGACGGTCGATGCTGAAGGCGAGGTGAAGCGCTCGAAGTTCTACCCGGCGGTGATCCTGTCGGCTGCTCGCCTGACCTACACGCAGGTCGCCGCGATCCTGCTGGCCGGTGACGAGGCCCTGCGCAAGAGGCACGCCGGGCTCGTGCCGCACCTGGAGCATCTGCACCAGCTCTACGGCGTGCTGCGTGTCGCGCGCGAACGGCGCGGCGCTCTCGACTTCGACGCACCGGAAGTGAAGATGCGCCTGACGCCGGAGGGATCGGTGGCCGGCGTCGACGTGCACGTGCGCAACGACGCGCACCGGCTGATCGAGGAATGCATGATCGCGGCCAACATCGAGGCCGCGCGATTCCTGGCGCGCAAGAAGGTGCCGACGCTGTATCGCGTGCACGGCGAACCGGAGGCGATCAAGGTTGCGGAGCTGCAGCGCATGCTGCGTGCGCTCGGCGTCGGCGTCCGTTTTCCGGAACGCATCGGCACCCGCGAGCTGCGCCAGGTGCTCAAGCTGATCGCCGGCCGGCCGGATGCCGCGTTCATCGAGAGCCTGCTGATCCGTTCGCTGCCCAAGGCGGTCTATCAGCCGACGAACATCGGTCACTTCGGCCTCGGCCTCAGCGAGTACGCGCATTTCACCTCGCCCATCCGCCGCTATCCGGACCTGCTGGTGCATCGTGGCATCCGCCACGCGCTGGTCAGCGGCGCGCGCGACTTCGGCTATTCGGGCTCGGCGATGGAACACCTCGGGGCGCAGTGCTCGGAGAAGGAGCGCCGCGCCGACGAGGCGGCCCGCGACGTGCTGGCGTATCTCAAGTGCGACTACATGCGCCAGCACATCGGCGACGAGTTCGAAGGCGTGATCACCGGCGTGCTCGAATTCGGCATCTTCGTGCAGCTCGCGAACCTGCAGGTCGACGGGCTGGTGCACGTCTCGACGCTGCAAGGCGACTACTTCGAGTACGAAGCCGCGCGCTGCGCGTGGGTCGGCCGGCGCACGCGGCGAACGTACCAGCTCGGCATGCGCGTGCCCGTGCGCCTGACGCGCGTCGACATGAACGAGCGGCGCATGGACTTTGCGATGGTGACCGAGGAAGGGAAGGGCGCGGCGCGCGGCCATCAGCCCCCGCGTGTGCAACACGAGGATGCGCGTGGCGGAACCGCGCGCAGCCATCTCCGGCGGCGCGGCAAGAGGCGCTGACCATTGGCCGGGCGCAATCTCGTTCACGGTTTGCACGCGGTGCGCTGGCTCCTGCGCCGACATCCGCAGCGCGTGCGCCAGGTGTGGCTGCAGATCGGCCGCGCCGACGATCGCGCGCAGGACATCGCCGACCTCGCGCGGCAGGCTGGCGTGACCGTGCAGCGCTCCGAGGTCCGTTCGCTGAATGCGCTGACCAACGATGCAGCCCATCAGGGCGTGGTCGCCGACGTGGCGCCGTCACGCGCGTGGAACGACGACGAGCTGCTCGAGCATCTTCAGAAGCTCGAGGCGCCGCCGTTCCTGCTGCTGCTCGACGGCGTACAGGATCCGCATAACCTCGGCGCCTGCCTGCGCACGGCCGACGCGTGCGGCGTTCACGCCGTCGTGATCCCGCGCGACCGCGCAGTGGGGCTGACGCCGGCGGTGCGCAAGGTGGCCGCTGGCGCGGCGGAAACGATGCCAGTCGCCGCGGTGACCAATCTCGCACGCACGATGCGTGATCTCAAAGAGCTCAATATCTGGCTGGTCGGCACGGCGGCGGACGGTGAGCAGGTCGCGAGCGCCGCCAAGCTCGATGGCGCGCTCGGCATCGTGATGGGCGGCGAAGGCGAGGGCCTGCGCCGGCTGACGCGCGATTCGTGCGACTTCGTGGTGCGCCTGCCGATGGTCGGTTCGGTGGAGAGCCTGAACGTTTCGGTCGCGACCGGGATGATGCTGTACGAGGCGCTGCGGCAGCGGGGCGCGAAGTAGCGTCCGTGCGCTGATTACCGAGGTCCGGGCGCCGCTGGCTCAGGCGACTCGATCGTCCGGTGCCCGGCGGGCGAAGAACGCATCGAGATTGTCCAGCGCCCTGAATCCCATCGCGCACCGCGTCTCGAACGTCGCGCTGCCGAGATGCGGCAGCAGGAACGTGTGCGGAATCGCCGCGTACTCCGCTCTGAAGTTCGGCTCACCCGTGTAGACGTCCAATCCCGCGCCGCCGAGATGCCCGCTGCGTAGCGCGGCGATCAACGCGTCGTCGTCGACTATCTCCCCACGCGCCGTGTTGACGACGATCGCGCCGCGCGGCAGCTGAGCGAGGCGTTGCGCATTCACCAACCCGCGAGTCCCGGCATTGGTCGGCAGGTGCAGGCTCACGAACTGGCACAGCGGCCAGAACGTCGCTTCGTTCGCGTGATGAGTCGCCGTGAATCCAACGGTCGCTTTCGGCGCGCGGGCCAGATAGTGAATCTCCATCCCGAACGCGACGGCCCGTCGTGCGACCGCGGAGCCGATGCGCCCGAGGCCGACGATGCCGAGGCGCTTGCCGAGCAGGTGCGTGCCGAGCATGTGCGTCGGCGACCAGCCCGGCCAGCTTCGTGAGCGCATCATCGCTTCGCCTTCGCTCGCCCTCCGGGCAGTCCCGAGGAGCAGCAGCATCGCGATATCCGCGGTGGCGTCGGTGAGCACGTCGGGCGTGTTGGTGACGACGATAGCGCGCCGCTTCGCGGCCGCGACGTCGATGTGGTCGTATCCCACCGAGAACGTCGCGATGACCCGCACGCGCTCGGGCAGGGCATCGATGACGGCTGCGTTGACCGAATCGGTGACCGTGCAGAGCACGCCGTCGACTTCCCGGGTCAGTTCGGTCCAGTCCGTGGTAGTCCAGGCCTTGTCATTGGCGTTCAGCAGGGCGTGGTAGTCGTGCCTGGCGCGTTCCTCGACGAGCGCGGGCAGGCGGCGTGTGATCGCGATTGCAGGCTTGTCGCTTGGCATGACGGCACGCTAGCGCAAAAACGCAGCGGGCCGAGCACCTTGCGGCGTTTCGGCCGGTCACGTACCATTCGCGCCCCTCGTCCGGACGGCGTCCGGCCGCGGGTTCGACAAAAACCGTAACTCCTTGCCACACCGGGCTTTTCGCTTCACCGGGTGGCTCAATCCACAAGGGGCAGCAGCGAATGCGTCACTATGAAATCGTGTTTCTGGTCCACCCTGACCAGAGCGAGCAGGTTCCCGCCATGCTCGAGCGCTACAAGGGCATGATCGCGACGGGCGGTGGCACGATCCACCGTCTCGAGGACTGGGGCCGGCGCCAGCTGGCTTATCCGATCGCGAAGGTGCACAAGGCGCACTACGTCCTGATGAACATCGAGTGCGACGGCAAGACGCTCAACGAGCTCACCGGTGCATTCCGTTTCAGCGACGCGGTGCTGCGCCATCTCGTCACCAAGGTCGACAGTGCCACGACCGAGCCCTCGCCGATGTTCAAGGCGAGCGACGAGGATGGCCGCGGGGAAGGCCCGCTCGGGGACCGCGACGACGATGACGATCGGGGCGACCGCGCAGATCGCGGTGACCGTGGCGACAGAGGCGACAGAGGCGACAGGGGCGACCGCGGCGCTCGCGACGATCGCTGATCCGCGCCCGGCAAGCGCGCACCTGTCCTGCCATCGCTGAAGAACACGAGGACCGCACACATGGCGAGATTTTTCCGACGCAAGAAGTTCTGCCGCTTCACCGCCGAAGGCGTGAAGCAGATCGACTACAAGGACCTGGCGACGCTCAAGAGCTACGTCACCGAGACGGGCAAGATCGTCCCGAGCCGCATCACCGGCACCAAGTCCCACTACCAGCGCCAGCTCGCGCTTGCGGTCAAGCGTGCGCGCTACCTCGCGCTGCTGCCGTACACCGATCAGCACTGAGGCCGCCGCAATGGAAGTCATTCTCCTGCAGAAAGTGGCGAACCTCGGCACGATCGGCGATCGCGTGAAGGTGCGCCCCGGTTTCGCCCGCAACTACCTGCTGCCGCAGGGCAAGGCGACGATGGCGACCGAAGCG
>Ga0187894_10001254_pt1 | contig 32887 bp, 31 predicted proteins | sample GBC1701081metaG_FD_136650 | JGI IMG/M metagenome (GOLD analysis project Ga0187894, IMG submission 136650) | White microbial mat communities from a lava cave in the Kipuka Kanohina Cave System on the Island of Hawaii, USA - GBC170108-1 metaG ...
GAAATCCTGCGGTTCCGGCGCGGGTGCGGGCTCTGCCGTGGCCGCTTCGTTCTTTACTTTTTCGCCTGTGGGCACACTCGAAGCAGGCGCAGGCGACGGCGTTGGCTGCTGTGCCTTGACGTTAGGGCCAAAAACAACCAGTGCGACCAGGAAGACTGTCGCCGGCAAAAACAATCTCGGCGCGTTCTGCATTTTATTTCTCCTGCGAGCTCTGACATCACTTGGGAAACAACGGCGTCACGATCACCCGGATGCCGCAACCCTCTGGTCCTCCGGCAGGACTGGCGGCCCAGCAACGGAGAGCTCCGCCGAGGCTGACCGGCTGCTTGCCAAACCGGACGAGTTTCGAAATTGTGAAGTGGATTGGTGTCGACCAGTGATTGCCGGTCCAGTCGTAGCTCGACTCCGTATTCAATCCGAAGGTCCACGCATCCCGCGTGTTATAAGCGAGAAAAGGTTGCAGGAAAGTAGAGTTGACACTCGCGCGCGAATCATCCCCCGCAACGGACCAAAGATGGTTCGCCAAAATGCCATACGTCCACCCTTCCCGCTGCTTCAGGATGAGGATGGTTGGACCAATTCCAAACTTCTCAGTTCCGAGCAGCTCATCGGTTGCTGTCGGAATCAGCAGGACCGGTCCGACGCCCCAGATAAAGCGCTTGCTGTCAGTGGGCGAAAAAAAGAAGCTCTGGGTGATATCGCCCAGACCGCTTTGAGTGCCGATGTTGGCAACGTTGTGCTGGTGAATGATTGGAAGAATCGTGCGCGAGATCAGGTTCCACTTCGGACTAAGCGAGATCGGAATTACCGGTTGAATGTTCAAGGTGTAACGCCAGCCTGAGCCTGCGCCCATGCCGAAATCAAAATTGGATTGAAAGGGAAGACTGATTAGCGACGCCACCGGATTGGAAAGTTGCTTTGCCAATTCCTGCGCATCGCCGGCAGGTTGTGTTTGTGCTTCACTGAATGGTTCGCTTTCCGAGCATCGAGCATCTCTTGTGTAACTCGGCCTCGAGCCAAGCCTCGCAAAATCAGCACCTGCCTCGGTTGTCTTAAAAAAAGCTGTCTGCTCTCTCGCAAGGCCAATAGAATCCCGGCCCCGCTCGACTGATGAAAACAAGTAATCGAGTGAGCTCCTCTTGTTCCGATTATTATCCGAGGTCTTGCAGGAGCTGCACCCCGTGCAAGGAGCAGACAGGAATGAGTCCTGGCCCATAGTAGTTCCGGCCGGTAAGAACAACAGCAGAGCTAAGCTGAGAGAAATGAGAACTCGCTTCATTTCGTCCTCCGTGAACAAAGTCGAAAATCGGAGTTGGATCCGAGTCAGTACCACCCGCTACCGCAGGCTCAGAAGTTGCGAACAACTTGAAGTTGCGCCGGCTCGACGCCGTAGTTCCCGGAACTGGAATCGGACCTCAGTGTCGAGACTTCTAAAGTATTGAGAGAAGTGAAGTCAGTAAATCCAGTGGATTACGTAAATTGTTGTAGGGTTATTCGGTAGATGAAGGGGGAAATGATGCCCAATGTTGTAAACCCGTGAGAGTGAGCAAATCTGTCTTCACCTCATTACATAAAAACCGCCTGGTGAATACACAAACCATCGTATTCTCTCTCGGGTGGGAATGCCGGATAACAGTAACCCGATGATTAATAAGCGACAAGGTCCTGGTACAAGTTCAACTCTCCACGACAGGTTATCTGATCGTGAGTACCAGATCCTTTGTTGCCTCGGGCGCGGGGAGACTGTGCGTGCCATTGCTCGTACTCTTCAGCTTAGTGTGCCGACGGTTAGCACTTATCGCGCGCGGATTCTTGAAAAGATGGGTCTCAAGACGACTGCCGAATTAAGAGGTTATGCAGTACAGAACCGATTAGTTTCGTGAGTCCGGTATCAGAGCAGGAGCTTGACTGCTTCCTCAATGATCGAGGAAAGCGGAATCGTCATAAAGATTACAGGCACAAAGGGCGTTAGCGAGACGACGATCAAATAAGCTACCGCCCTAAAATCAAACGGCAACAAACGCATTTCTTCGGAGTAGGCTACGACTGAAAGAAGATCGGTAGTGGCTGAGAAGTCCGGGACCTCGAGTGCTTCCGGACCGATCGCGCGATTGAACCACTTTTGTTCGAATTGTCTCCCTACCTCATGCGCCAGCCCACCATATTCCATTACGCCGCGACGGAATTGACGCCTCAGGTTGGCCGCAAACAACACCAGTGGCGCCACAAAAACCAGCACCACAATCACGACCAGAGCGATCACCGGAATACGGAACGAAGCAATCGAGGCGTGTTTGTGCAGCACTTGATTGGCTAACGGTCCCGCGAAAAGTAGTCCCAGGATAAAAGCCAACGGCATGAAAGCAAAGAGTGTTAGATCGAGAAAGCCGAGTCCGCCGGCTCCGTCGGGATGAGCCGGAACCAGGCAAAGCTTCAATCGTGAAACGAGAAACAGAAACCTGATCCAGCACCCGATGCGCCAACACCATAAGCAGAAGGTCATCAATAGCAACGGCAAACTGACTGCGGCATACCACCAGGCAGCCCAACTTAGATCCGGGTAACCACGCTCCGCCGGTGAATGCCAGCGCGGATATACCTGGGGCGGCAAGTAACTCAGCAGTGCGACGACGACAACGTACGACAAAACGATCGCCAGCAGGCGGGCGAGCGTCGAACCTGCCAGGGCTTTGGTTGATGAAACCGCTGACTCAAAGCGCCCACGATCGCTTTCACTGACGAGGCCGCCGCTTAAAAAATGCTCCGCTACGTCGGCGAGCCTCGGCAGACAAATCTTTTCCGAAACCACCAGCAGCGGAGCAGCCAAAAGTGATCGGGCATGGACACCGAAGTCCGAAAAGAACGTCAGCATCGCCGGATCTTTGCGCACCAATAGTTGGGCCAACACGAGCATCGGCAGTGGCGCCCAGCCAATCAAAAGCACCAGCCACACGCCTCGCGCGGTTTTGATTTCAGGCCTTCCACGCAGGCCCAGATAGTCCTGCGCCGTCTTATTTTGGATTTCTCTGTGCAACCTCAGTGTTCTCATTGCCTGAAGATAACTGTCACGAGAGAGACCACTCCAAGTATCGAAAGCAGCGCCGCCAGAATTGTCGCCAGCGAATGCTCCAGCTCGGGATAGTGGGCGCGCATTCTTCGAACATCGCGCCGGTGCTGAATGGTGGCGATAATGAGTGCGATAATTCCGGTCGCGATCATAATCAGCGCAAACGTGCGGGGAGTAATTATGCGACCTTCGCCAAACTGCGGGTTTTCCTTTTGGAGATACTGAAAAAACTTGTAGATGGTGAAGCCGAAGCTTATCAGCGAAGTCGCGGTCCTTAACCAGGCCAGCAACGTGCGCTCATGAGCCAGCCGCGTCCGCTCAACGGCGAGAGAAGTACTGGCTGAAACTGTGGTAGCCATCAGTCTTGGGCTCTCAGGGTTAGTAATAGTTAAGTTCGCAGTGGCTTTGCCCGAAAAGTCGTTATGCACGCTCTTACTAAGACTCTTCCCTCTCACGAAGCAGTTTTGCTCCGTCAGAAATAGATGCTGAACGTTACACCGATCGCGTGGATGCTATGTGGCGCCGAGCGGCTGTCGTGCTGTCGTGCGTAATATGGCTCGAGCACTAAACGGTTGCGCTGATGAATCAAGTCCAGTAACGGGGCGCCGTGTTTCAATTGAATCTGGACTCCGGCCGTCAGACGATTCCGGTTCCAGACATCGAAACGGCTATCGTGAAACACTTCAACGGATCCATACGGTGTTACCGAGCGCTCTTTGACTCTGAACTCACGTTCAAACATGAGACGGTTCCGATAGCGAAACGAGCCATTTCCATCGACGATGCGAATCTCCTCGCGATTACGATCGCTCAACAGAATGGTGAGTGGCAGGAGGTAACGAAATGTCTGATCAAACGCGAGGCGATGTTCATTGCTCGGATCGTTGCCGGGGCTGTGCCGAAAACTATAGCCGCCACCAAAAACCAGCCTTTTTTTGGTGAGATAATCGATGCGCGCTCCTATTTGAAACTCCTGATTTTCTTTTGTCTCTTCGGCTTTCGTGATGCTCGTCGTTACTAGCAGCCGCCAGTTCTCATTGATTGGCACGAAGACGTCGAGCTCGGGCCAGAATTCTGAGCGCGAACCCGGATCTGCTTCCTGGGCCACCGCCCGAATATGTAACCAGATGATGATGACGAAGAGAGAGGCGGCCCTGGTCACACGTCGTCTCGCTAGTTGACGTTCGCTGTTTGGTGACATGAGCTTTAAGCCTTTTTCTGAGAACCTGCGAGCTCTTACTTATCAGCCGCGAGCTCATCGAGCGCCTCGCTATAGTCCACCAGAGTCCAACCTTCGCCAGGGTTGTAAGCAGTCATCGCTTTAGCGATCTGTGCTGTGTTTGGTCCAAGATTGTTTTGATAAACCCGGCCTTGCTGATTAACGATGAATGTCATTACGCCTGATTGTCCGTAGACGGCCGGATAAGCAACCATTGCAAATCCCGCAATCATGTGACCATTGATCACATAACTGAATTGGCCGCCCGTGGCCTTTGCCCCCTGGGCTTTGAGTAATTTCAGGTGGTAGCCGTGAAAGGGTACATCGCGAATGTTGCCGGCTGCATCTTTCGCTCTGTACCCCTCGGCGCGAGCGAGATCGCCTAGTGGTCCAAGCGGACTCTCTGCTCCACTCGCATCGGTGGGCCAGTAGAGGCCATCCTTTAGTCCGGGTGAGCTGACCAGCTTCTGTGCAAACTCCTGAATGCCATTGTTGTCCCAATCGCCGTCAAGAAAATAATCCCACTGGGCCACCGCGTATGAAGCACACACGAGAATCGCAGCCAGCTCGTTGTGCCCGATTCGCCTTCGCAGCGTCTCGTCAACTGCGGTCGCCGTATCGAACGTCCATTGGTTTCCCTTTCTAATCAGCGGCACAGGAAAGGGCCACTCTTCGTTGCCGACTACGACTATCGCCTGCGCGTCGCTGTCTTTAACAAGCTCAGCCTTTTCACTAGCGCGGACTGCGAAGGCATTCAACTCGGTGCTTTCCTGAACCTCGTCCCCTGACTGCAAACGCTTTACGTCCGCGCCGAAGATCCGCCGGATGCCCGTGCGATCCTTGGCTGTCGCTACCGCCACCAGGTCTTTCAATGCCTCCTCCGGCGAACTGTAAGACTGCGGCGCTTGAGCACGTGCCAGGCTGATCGCGCCGAACAAACAGCAGCTCAGGACCAGTAAATTGATGGTTATTCGAGGTTTCATTTCAGCCCCTCCCTCTTCTGCCGCCGCCGCCGCGCCTACCACCTCCACCACTTCGTTTACCGCCGCCGCTAAATCGCCCACTGCTGCGATCGGCATTCATTCGCTGTATGCTCTGCCCGCCGCGATTACTTTCATGTTTGACCTGATTGCGGTTTCCCGAGCCATCAAACAAGGAACCTGAATCACGTTGGGGTTGCGCCTGACGGTTACGCAGGGAATCAAACTGGCTTCGGTTCTGATCGCGATTGCGGAGCGCCTCGGTGCGGTTCGAGCTGGCTCGATTTGCGCGATTACTCACATCGCGATCGCCCACATTCCCTCTCCGGTTCGTATTGGTTCGGTTGAGATTCGCACGCTCACCTCTCGCATTGTTGATGCGGTTGGTTCGCACCGTGGCATTGCGATTTAGCGTGTTGCGATATGAATTGATATTGCGATTAGTGATGTTGCGATTGACATTGATGCGGTTGTAACGGTTGTTGACGTAGATGTTGCGATTGACGTTGACAAAGGTACGATTGACGCCGATCCAACCGCCGCCGACCCAACCGTGATAGTAGATGCCGCGGCCATAGTAGTCCCAGTCGTTGTTCAACCACGCGCCGATCGCCATACCAACACCGAATGAGATCGCCGAGGCGGCAATCACGTCTCCGGTCGATGGACCACTATCGACGTAAACAGTTTCCGGATTGTACTGCGGCACGTAGATCACCTGCGGTTGTGCCGGCTCGATTCGGATGACCTCGCCTTCGGTAATCACTTGAGTTTGCGACGTCGTCACCAGAGTACCGGCGCCCTTGGCCTGGGCCCGCAGCCGCTGAATACTCTTCCCAACATCAGTAGATTGATTGACGTAGGCCTGGCCCAACGCCACCGTCCAATCATGCTTGTCAACCATCATCTTCAAGACTTGTGGGTAGTGTGCGACTGACTTGACACTCACATCCCAATCCTGCTTCGAGATCAAATTATCGTCCGACGAGCCATTAAGCACGCGCTGGGCAACTTCCAGTTGATCGATGAAAGTGGAAGCAGGAACTACCTGGGCCAACAGTGGATCGGGATAGAGTGCGATGGGCGCCAGAAGCTCGTCGAGTTCAGCATCGCTGAAGTTGGCGGGAGCGTAATTGATTAATGCTGCACTGGCGGCGTGAGCGGCGAGCAGGCTGATGACGAGTGCAACCGAAAGTAGCATCGAGGTCGCTTTCACGCTGATTCTTTTCATGGTCGTGTCTCCTCAGTTTGTCTTTGCCGCGGCCCGCTGCGCTGCCGCCAGCCCGTCGGTAATCTCCTTTTCCACTTGCAGCGGGATGTCTGTCTCGAGCAGCTTTGGGTCAAATATGGCGAGCCGCTTGATGGCTTGTTGTCGTCGCTTGGGATCGGAGCGACCAAAGAGCACTAACACCGAACATCCGTTAGATCACGCATATTTCAAGTGTGATTTGTGGTAGAGCCGACTTGCCCGAAAGCCTGCGAAGCAGGACTCTTCGGGCAAAAGCTGTTTAAGTGTTTAAGCTCTAACGTTCTGTCGCACGACGCAACGAAAACCGAGATGACAGGTCGATGTGTCGATCGGTTGGGCCATGCGTGCCGCCGGCCGGTAACGTTTGCAATAGTTAGGAGCGCACAAGTACGAACCGCCTTTCATCACCTTTCTGGGCATCTGGATCTCCGGACTACAGGGGTCGTAGCTCTCCTCCCTTATGCCTCCACTCGGATTGACACTGCCACAACAAGAGTTTGGCAGTTTGCCGTGCTCCAAATACCAGTCGCTGGTCCACTCCCAGACATTGCCGGCCATGTCGTAGAGGCCATAACCATTCGGCGGAAACGAACCGACTGGTGCAGTCCATTCAAAGCCGTCCTCGAGCAGGTTCTCGTTGGGGAAATCGCCTTGCCACGTGTTGGCCATCGGTTTTCCATCGGGCATGAACTCATCACCCCAGGAAAACTCCGCGCCTTCTAATCCACCACGTGCGGCAAATTCCCATTCGGCTTCGGTCGGAATCTGCTTTCCAATCCAGACCGCGTAAGCTAGGGCATCCTCGTAAGCGATGTGGACCACCGGGTGTTTGTGCAAGCCTTTGAGCGAGCTTTGGGGCCCTTGCGGGTGGCGCCAGTTTGCGCCCGCAACGTACGTCCACCAGTTGTAGTGATTTCGCAGATCTACTTTGTGTCCGGGTCTGCGAAACATAACTGAGGCAGGCACGAGCATTTCCGAAAGTGCGCCGGGATAATCGTCTGCGCTGGGGGCTCGCTCGGCTGAAGTTACGTAGCCGGTGTCTTCCACAAAGCGGCTGAACTCAGCATTGGTAACAGTGTGTTGATCCATCCAAAAGCCAGCGACAGAAACCTGATGAGCCGGCGCTTCTTCCGGATAATGCTCGTTTGATCCCATCATGAAAGTGCCACCCGGAATCCAAACCATCTCGCCCGAGCCGGCTCTGGGTCGCGCGATCTGTGTTGACGGCTTAGTTATCGAGCCGATAGTGACGTGAGTCATTGTCTTCAGCCACAATAAGCACAAGGCGCTAAATCAATGGAGCACTTTTGTGCTTCTTGTGTTCCTTTCACCTTCCCAAACTCAGCGGCCACCCCCCGCAGTTGCAAAGCTCTCCACCTCTTTCAACCGCTTCAATGCCTCCGATTGTTTTAGCAAGCCATAGTTGATGCCGCCGGCATTGAGAGAAGTGCCCGCTTGATACGGGAAGTCTTCGAAGTCGGAGAAAAACTTCTTGATTTGCTGTTGCACCGGCACTAGCAACCAGATCTGCCTGGCAAGAAATTCGATGGCGCCACCACCTTCCTCCATCCCTCTTTCGTAGGGATCCATACGGAGGTTCGCGATCAACGCCCACGCTGAAACCGAGCGAGTGCCAGTCGCGATATTGCCTTGCTGGGTGGCGAAGCTGACCTTCCAATCAAGGTAACGAAGCGCGTTTAGGTTCCCACCCTGATCGAAGTAGTAGATCTCCTTACGCGGTCCTGCTTTCTCCTTACCTTCGAAGTAAGGCAGGAAGTTATAACCGTCGAGGTGAACCTTAAACTTCTTTCCGTTGAGGGTAGCGCCTTTCGCCAACTTCTCCTTGATGTCAGGGACACCGGCTGCTGCCAGCAGGGTCGGAAACCAATCAAGCAACGAAATAATGTCGTTGTATGCGGTGCCTGGTTCGATCACACCCGGCCAGCGCACCATCATTGGAATGCGGAAGCCACCTTCCCACGTCGACCCCTTCTCGCCGTGGAACATGGTCATGGCCCCATCGGGCCAGAGCGCCAGCTCAGCGCCGTTGTCAGTCGTGTAAAGCACGATAGTGTTATCAGCGATGCCGAGATCGTCGAGTTGATTTAGCAATTCGCCGATATGGCCGTCGTGCTCAAACATCCCGTCGGCATGAATGCCCTTGCCTGTCTTGCCAATAGACTCCGGCTTCAAGTGCGTGAAAACGTGCATGCGAGTGGTGTTGAACCAACAAAAGAAGGGTTTGTTCTGCTTGACCGCGTTGCCGATAAACTTCTGAGCAGCCCCGAGAAATTCTTCGTCAATCGTTGGCATACGAGCGACATTCAACGGGCCGGTGTCCCTGACCTTCTGCGTTCCGTCAGCGTTCGCCCATGAATGAATCACACCACGCGGACCATACTTCTTTTTGAATTCGGGATCTTTCGGATAGAAGTATCCTTCGGGTTCCTCCTCCGCATTAAGGTGGTACAGATTGCCGAAGAACTCATCAAAACCGTGGTTGGTTGGCAGATGCTGGTCCTGGTCGCCGAGGTGATTCTTGCCGAACTGCCCCGTGGTATAGCCTTGTGACTTAAGCGCATCGGCAATGGTCGGCATCCAATCGGTTATGCCGTGCGGATCTCCGGGCATGCCTATCGTTAACAGACCCGATCGGAATGGCTCCTGACCGAGAATGAACGATGCCCGCCCGGCAGTGCAGCTCTGCTGACCATAAGCATCAGTAAATATAGCCCCCTCATTTGCGATGCGGTCGATGTTTGGCGTTTGATATCCCATCAGACCCCTGGTGTAGGCGCTGACCTGCGGCACGCCGATATCATCGCCGAAAATTACAAGTATGTTTGGTTTGTCAGTTTTAGCCATCTCAACTTCTCCCTGATTTCTGACTAGCTTCCGAGTGTTATTCAACCGCGAAGGCTGCTGCCGCCTTGGCCGCCAGGTTTTGGTATTGATCCTTCCCGACATTGATTCCTACACCGAGAATCCTCCCGCCACGGAATTCCCCAGGCGCCTTGTATTCCTGACTGACGTTGTCGCCGCTGTCGCGTCCGATGCACAACCCGTCGCCGGAAAGAGTGAACTTGCCCACCTGAGTACGCATGGGTCCTTCAGCCACCACCTTGTCGTTGACATAGAGCTTCGTCTTGCCAACGGACTCCTGATACTTCCCAAGACTCTGTTTAGTGAATTCAGCCCCGAAGGTGTACTTGCCGGGCTTCAACACCCCGGAAACAAATTGCTGCTCAGGTCTAATGCCGAGGAAGTTGTAGACGTAGTAGAGCTTTTTGTCCTTGATGAAGAGCGAATGACCGCCAAAGCGCGAACCGTGCGCAAATATCACACCCGAACAATCGGGATCCGTGATCTCGACGTCCGCCAGGATTTTGTACGAGCGTCCACGACAGTTCACCGCCACACCTTCAGGCACCGGTGAAGTGCCCGGGTAATAGATGTACGTGTCACGTGGAGGCTCAGACACAGGACGTTCCATAGTCAGCAATTCGATGGCGCTACGATCATCGAGCGGCAACACATAGTTCTTCTCAGCCTCTTCAAACCAGGCCGCGATCAGCGCTTTGAGTTTTTCCGGTTGCTGTTTCGCGAGGTCGTTTGCCTCGGAGCGATCGACATCAGTGTGGTAAAGCTGCCATGGATCCTTGTCGAAGTTTCCCGCCCCACTCAGCGGCGCATGAACGGCCACCGCTTTCCAGCCGTCTTCCCACAGCCCGCGCGTACCAAGCATCGTGTAGTACTGTCGCTTCTTTTGGGTGGGAGCGTTGGGAGCGGCCGCAAAGCTATAGCGCATTGAAACACCCGACAGCGGGTATTGCTTGACACCGCGGTAGGTTTCCGGAAATTCAACCCCGCAAACATCCAGGATGGTCGCTACTATGTCTGTCGAGTGATGGTACTGATGACGGACTTCGCCGCGAGCTTTGATTCCCTTGGGCCATGAGATCACCAGCGGATCGCAAGTGCCGCCGGCGTAGTTCGAATAACGTTTGAACATCTGGTAGGGCGTCGAAAAAGCTACGGCCCAACCCGTCGGGTAGTGATTGTAGGTATCTGGTCCACCCAGCACGTCGAGGTACTTCAGGTTTTCCGAAAGCTCGTCGGGATAACCGTTGCAGAATTTGTTCTCGTTGACTGAGCCGTTGGGACTGCCTTCACCCGAGGCGCCGTTGTCAGCGCAATAGAAGACGATCGTGTTGTCGAGTTGCTTGGTCTCTTCAAGATAATCGATGATGCGGCCGACGTGCTCATCGGTATACTCGGAGAAGCCGGCATAAACTTCAGCCATGCGTGAGAAGAGTTTCTTTTCGTCGGCGTTCAAGGTGTCCCACGGACGGACTGCATCACCTGGCGGTAGCACGTCAGGCGGAAGCGGATTGATGGGAGTGAGTTTCGTGTCTTTCGGTAACACACCCTTTGCGATCATGCGCGGCAGCACCCACTCGCGATAAGCCTCGTACCCGTCATCAAATTTTCCTTTGTAGCGATCGGCATATTCTTTTGGTGCGTGGTGCGGCGCGTGATTGGCGCCCGGGCAGAACCACATGAACCACGGCTTCGAGGGATTGCTCGCTTTTTGATCGCGGATCATCTGGATAGCCTGGTCAGCCAGATCTTTCGAGAGATGGTAGCCATCTTCTGGTCCATAAGGTTGATCGATGAAGCGGTTGTCTTCGACCAGGTCCGGATACCATTGATTCGTTTCGCCTCCGAGGAAGCCATAGAACCGGTCGAAGCCCTTCTGTAGCGGCCACTCACTCCGGCTCGCGCCGGTGGCAATATCCTCTTCCGGCACGTTGTGCTCCTTGCCCAGCCAGAAGGTACTGAACCCATTCTCTTGCAGCATCTGGCCCACAGTGACGCACTGCGCCGGCAGACGTCCGCTGGCGCCCGGGAAGCCATTCGAACCTTCACTGATGCACGCCGTTGCGTTGAGGTGATGATTGCGACCGGTGAGAAATGTCGAGCGTGTAGGAGAGCACAGCGCAGTCGTATGCCATTGCGTGTACATCAACCCCTTGTCCGCCAGTTTTTGCAGGGTCGGCATATTGATGGCGCCGCCGTAAGGCGACCAGGCGGCTTGTCCCGTATCGTCGAATAAAACTATCAGGACGTTCGGAGCACCCTCGGGAGCCTTCTTCAGCTCATACGGGGTCCAATCTGCTTTCGAGTCACGAATGTCAAGCTTGATCACTCCATTGAATTTCTTGCCCATCGTCTCTCCTTCGTTTATTTGGTGTTACTGATGACGGTACTCAGAAGGCTAGGCGAAACGGTGCCGCTGAGTAATCGGGTGGAGTTTGTATTTTGGTGCGGGAATCAAAGTAGAGGCCGGCTTTGCACTAAAAGGGGCGTTTGCACGAAAAGTAAAGTTTTTGCACGTAGAGGCCCGGAAACTTAACCGATGACCGGGGCCGGACGTCGCTGGATCTGGACGAGATTTGGTGAACCTGAGGAGAGGCGCTGGCTTTGGATCAAGTCTACGCTCGAGATGCGCGCGGATCTTGATGGCGCTCTCAAACCGCGAGCCCGATTGCCGGAAAGTTTGGCGGCCACTTCTTCGGCCTTTCGGAACATCGCGAGATAGGTGTGGCAATAAGGGTCCTTCTCGAACATGGTCCCGCGGAAAGTGTAGGTTCGCACCGGACAGCCGCCGTGACAAATCGAGAGATAATCACACTCGATGCAATCCCGCGGAATGATCGCAGCCGGGCGAGCCACGAACTCCTGACGTGCAGGACTATCTCTGAGCATTTGACCAAGATTCCCGCTCTCGAAGATGTTGCCAAAGAAATAATCCGGATAGCTGGTCACCCAACAATCACATTGCGCAACGTAACCCCTGGCGTCGATCGAGATGAACTCATCGGCGCAGTTGCTTTGCCAGATGCAGGGCAGACATGAACTGCCCTCCATGAACTGCTTGACGAGTTCTGAAATCGGATCCAACGCGATGCCACGGGCGTAACCTCGCTCTAACCAGACCTCGGTAAGATCGGCAAAGAACCGGCCCAACTCATCGACGTCGAGTCCCAGTGATCTTTTTGCATCGTTTTGCGTGCCGCCTGGAAACGGAGTGTTCACCTGAAAACTAGCGAGACCTATTTCGTCGACAAAATAGGAATAGAACTGCTCCGCGCCGGCATCGAGCGTGGCCTGGTTGGGAACCGCGATCGCGGCCACCCTGATCCCGTTCGCGCGAGCTGTCTGCACGTTTCGCTTCCAGATCCTGGTGTAGTCAGTCGCCGATCCATTGAAGAGCTTGCGATGAACGTTGGGAAAATCCATCGAGGTGCCCACCGCATTGCCAAACATTGTTTCAATAACTCGGTCCCAACGCGGGTGATAGGCAATCATGTTTGACTGCAACCCATGCTCGATGAATTTGCCACGCGCAGTCGCTGCTTCCTGCATTAACTCGTGGGCATCACTAAACCACTCCGGCGGCATGGTCATAATCTCGCCGCCTTGCCAGTGAATGGTTAGACCAGAGACGCCAGTCTCGTCCATGTAATCAAGAACTTTGCCGGTGAGGAGTGAGAGCTGCGCGAGGGTCATACGGTCGGAGGTCTTGTCCTCGAAGCAGTATTCACAATTGACGTTGCACTTATTGGTCGGCAACAAGATGATCGAAAAGTGATTTCCCATCATCGGCTCAGTCCTCCCTGGGCCACGGCAAACGAGCTCAAATCAGTCTTTAATTCCGCAGCCGCCGCCTGAATGGACGAGAATAGCTTCTTGATTCCGTCGCAGGAGTAAGACTTGTCGGGCCATTTAAAGTAACCCCCACAGCGGCCATAGAAATCGCAATCGTGGCACTCGCGCTTTTCTGATAATAGTTGCGCGGCAAAACGATCGACAAAGCCATTCAGATCCGCTGCGGGAACACTGCCGGCGAGAAGGTGATAGATACTCTCCTCGCCATCATCGGTCACATAGCGCATCTGTGCCGGATCCTCTTCGCTGATCTCCCACATTGAAAACGGCTGTGATTGATAGAAAGAAAGCAGCATCGATTGAAAGAACTCGATAGGCTGCTGCACAGCTTTGCCATGCAGGTAGAAATCCAAAACGTCCGATAATTCCTCGATCAGCAAATCGTCTGGTTGAATGACATCGAACTTCACCGCAAAGCCAAGCGCGACTGCCAACCGGACGGCTTTGGAAAAACCAGAGATCACCGGAATTGTCACCCGCACGGGATGCGTTTCGCTTAGCGTCGCATAGCTGTAAAGACGACTGTACTCCGCGACTGGATCGCTCAGCACGACGTCGATCGGAAGACCCACGGCCCACGGCCCAAGCACACTAATGTCTGGTGGCAGTGAAAGCAGTTGTACGAAGCGAACATGAAAGAGGCGCGCGGGTGGAAGACAGGAAACAATTTCGGATGGATCACGCGAGCGAACTATGACAGCGTAGTCGGCGTACTGGTCGATCAATCTTGCAGGGATATTGTAAACAAGCGTACTGAACAATTTTGATCCCTCTCTGTGCAGCCTCTGTGTCTTCTGTGTCTCTGTGTCGGTGGTTCGGCAAAAGGAAAACGCAGAGACACGAAGTTGCACAGAGGACACAGAGGTTGCACAGAGAGCAATCAAATCAGGACTTACCAGCCACGGCGATTTACCCAACTCGAGCCGCCACCGCGGTTCGCCCAGGCCAAGCCGCGGTTGGCCCAGGCGACACCTCGGTTGGCCCAGGCGACTCCGCCCCCGCCTCCGTTGATCCAACTCCCACCGCGATTGACCCAGCCACCCGAACGACCGTTAACCCAACTGCCACGCGAGTTGACCCAGCCTGCGTTAACGTTTTCCGGCAAAAACACACCTCCAGCCAGCGCAACTCCAATCACCGCGGCTGACCACTTTCGCAATCCCGAGAGAAAGTCGCGCCGGCTCAGCAAGTTTCGTCTCTCCAGCTCTTCGTTGGGCTCTTCGGCTTTCATAGGTTGCTGATCGTTTTCCATTGCGTCTCCTGTGGCTCACTTCGTCACTGGCGGTTCGAAAGCGTTAGACATGTGCAAAGAAGCAAAACGCCACTTGTCATTTTGTTTCTCAACCGTTGCGGTGACGTTGAGTTTGTAGTCGCGTTCTTTACCCTGATACGAATCCTTGCACGCACAGATCGCGGCCAGCCAGGCCATCGTGCCCGCGTCGTCCGCGCCGCCCGTCTTCCACTCGCAATTCGCTTTCAGCGTGTTGGGATCGTAGTCTTTGAAGATCTCGGTATAGGCGGCGCGAATCTCCTGAGCACCGACCCAGCGCTCCTCTGAGCCAGTTCCCAACACAACCGTGTTTGGATCCGTCGAGAAGGTATTCATCAGCGCATCAAGGTTCTTTTCCGAGAGCGCTTTGTCGTGTTCCGCAAGTAGCGCTCGAACGTCCTCCACGATTGCCTTTTTGTCAGGAACAACGTTGCTGCTGGTGTTTGCTCTCGCCGTTGGCTGTTCGGTCCTTGGGTTGTTGTTGCCCTGACACGCAGCCACAATCAGTGCCAACAAAATGCACAGACTAACGATTGCCAATCGTCGCTTCACGATCTTTCCTTCCTTTCTGTCGCTAACTCCTCATGCGTTTAATCAACAAAACTAACAACGATCCAATTCGCGATAAATCAGGTGGATTACCTAAGTAAAGGGATAAAGAGACGAAGTCTGGTTTTCAAACATCCGTTCGGGCTATCCCCCGGCTCGGCGCAGGTGTTCGCTGAGGGTCAATCTTTGCGCGAGACTGCTCGCCTGCTTCCGCAAACTCTTTGACGTCCTTTTCGAGGAAATAGTTAAGAAAGGTTCGAATCGCAGCGATTGCGGCCAGTTGTCCAATATCGTTCCACGTCGGACTGATTGCGGAGCGCACAATATCTGCTGCGAGTTCGAACTCCAACCCGAGTATTAGCCACGCGCCGAAGTGAACGAATGCAAATCTTCCTCTGCCGAATGGAGATCGCTCTAACTCGGACGGGCTGCCAATCAGAAGTCTAAAAAGTGCTTCAACTGCGCCGTAGCAGATAAGCAATATAGAAATCGACTCCAGCACGAGAGCAAGCTTACTGGCGCCAGTTTCAAAGAGTTGGTCCATCTGTTTCGTCCGATCAAGTGGTGGCTACGAGTGTGCGCTCAGGGATAGAATAACGACCAACGAGAGCCGTTACGTTGTCTGAGCCGCCGTTCGCGAGAGCGAGATCGCCGTCATCAATCATTTTTTGGGCGAGACTGTGATCGCGACTCAGTTGCGTCAGCGTTTCCCCACGTTGAACGTAAGCACGAGAATCACCAATGTTGGTGACGATTAGATCGTCACCAAGACTGACTGCAGCAGTCAGGGTCGAAGACATTCCAGTCAGTCCTACTTGAGGGGCCTCGCGCAACAGTTCGGCGTTAACTGTTCTGAACCTGTCGGCCATGCGCCACATCATCTCGTTTCGTTCGATTCTGCCCTGTCTAAGAATCCAGTCGGAAGTGTGTAGAACGATCAGATAATGGTCTTCGTTGGGTTGCCTTACAAGACCTTGGTGAGAAAGGCCCGCCAGATCGACGCTGATAAGCGAAGTGAAAGGCGGCTTCAGATTTAGTGCTTCGTCAGTCATCTTAAAGGGATGGTCATACTGCGACCAGTGATTGAACAAATGAATCGGGTGGATTCTGTATTTCGTTTGGAGATGCCCCGTATATCAACCACAAAAAAGCAAAGAGAGAGACACAAGACTCACTTTTGATACATGCCGTTCTGTTCCGTTGGTAGTTCGACTGGTTTGGAAAACCACTGCGACTTGGGCACGAATACCTTTTCGTTCGGCTGTGATTTAAAGTGCGGAGACATTATTTGCACCCCTTGTTCGTTGAATGCGTCCTGAATATGCGTATGTAGCTCAGAGAGAATCGGCACGCGCTCTTCAGGTTTGTCCAGGTTTACTACCAGTTCATACTCAACATAAAAATCCGACAGCGCTTTTTGCCAGACGCGCGGAGCAGGGTCCTTACGAATGCTGCTGGTCTGTTCGGCAGCATGCAGTAGCATCGCATGCACCAGGCGCCAGGGCGCGTCGTAGCCGATTGTGATGCTGGTTCCAATTGCGGTCCCAACGCCCGGCAGATGACGTGAGTAGTTGGTGGTCTTTGTTCCCACCAGGACAGCGTTGGGGATGGTGATCTCTTCTCGCTTAGGCGTGAGTAGCTTGGTGGATAGCATTCCGACCTCGGTCACGGTGCCGAGGTCATCGCCGATTCGAACAAATTCTCCGAGTCGCAAAGCACGCGAGTAAATGACTACGAGTCCGCTCATTACCTGGTTGACTAACCCCGCCGATCCCAGTGAAACCATTAGACCCACGAAAACACTGACACCTTTGAAGGCATCTGAATTCGATCCAGGGATATAAGGGTAAGCAACAGTAATCGCGAAGATCCAAACCAAGACGACCAGCAACCGGCGCGTGGCGCGCGCAGTATCCGCATGAAGCCAGGAGACTTGAAGCTCTTGCCTTTCGACTTGTCGGAAGATGCCGTCAACAACTCGAGCTATGAGGCGGGCCGTGAGAAAGATCACGACCACGGTAAACATTCCCGGAATTGCCCGCAGTATGCCAGCGCCAAGTTGGGTGAAGAGGTTAGTCAGGAACGATCCGAGTTGTTGTCCCCACGGTTGGCTGTAGGGAAAGCGTAGCAGCACAAAAGTGAGCCAGAGATAGAGAAGCAGGACTACTACAGCCCAGCCAGTCAGCTTCGTGATGGTACGATTGATGTTGTTTAGCAACGGGCGCAGGTCGAAGCCACCAACCTTAAGTCGATCTGTTTTCGCCGCATAGCGCGCGTCCAACCGAGCCAACGCGAGCCGGCCCACACGCACTACGCCCCAGAGAGCACACAGGAGCAGTAGAGTCGCGAACAGCGACAGCCCAATACCTTTAACCAACACGGGCCATCGACTTTGTGCCGAGCGCGCATCAAGCGCCGCACGCAACTGGGCGACTGCCTGATCGGACACTTGCTTTATGGTCTCACCGGATTCCCGATCGAGGTCACTGGTTAGTATGACAAAAGCAAAATTTCCATTGACTGTCACAATCGCGCCGGAGTATTGGTCACTCGTGGATTCAATGGCAACAACGTCCCAATGAGGAGATGTCGCGGGTAACGCTGCCAGACGCGCTGTGGCCCTCGCGGCCCGTTCGGCGGGACTCACCTGGTCATAGTAGGAGCGAACGACCACGATCTGGCGATTCCAGAACAAGAGGGGTGCGTGTTCGTTTAGCTTGGCTGGTGAGCTCGCGTTAGCTGGAGCCGCTTTAACGTCAGCCGATGGCGCCTGGGCCAACACACCGGATTCAGCCGCCAAAAATACCGCGGCCAAAAACAGTCCGCGCCAGTTATTTACCGATTTTCCTGTCGTTTCACCCACGACGTTTATTCAGGTTCCGCGCGACCTGCCACCAGTGGATAGGCAAGACCTCCCAGGATTGCCCCCACAATCGGAGCCACCCAGAACAACCACAGTTGGCGAATGGCCCAGCCGCCGGCGAAAAGCGCTGGTCCAGTGCTGCGCGCTGGATTTACTGATGTGTTGGTAACCGGAATGCTGATTAGATGAATCAGCGTTAGAGTCAGGCCTATGGCAATTGGCCCAAAACCTCTTGGGGCACGCGCGTCCGTCGCGCCCAGGATGATAAACAGGAACATTAAAGTCATCACCACTTCACTCAAGAACGCGGCGATCAAGCTGTAACCCCCAGGCGAATGCTCACCGTAACCATTCGAGGCGAATCCCGCAGTCACATCGAACCCTGCCTTGCCGCTCGCAATGAAATAAAGCACCGCCGCGGCTGCGATTGCTCCCAGCACCTGGGCCACAATGTAGGGCAACACTTGAGAAGCGGGACAACGCCTGCCCACGCAAAGACCAACTGTGACCGCCGGATTCAAATGGCACCCCGATACATGACCAATGGCGAAGGCCATGGTTAACACCGTCAAGCCAAAAGCCAGAGAGACTCCGAGCAGACCGATTCCAACATTGGGAAATGCCGCAGCCAAAACCGCACTTCCACACCCACCGAGTACCAGCCAGAATGTTCCGATGAACTCGGCTGACAATTTTCGCGACAAAGGAATGTCCGGCATCGCACCTCCTATTTAAGCTCCCGACGAACAGGTAAATGATGTTTTGGTTGGGATGTGAGAGATTAGGAATTCCCAGCGCCGAGCATAATCCGGTGAACTCTGTATTTTCGGTAGTGAAGCTCGGTAGCAAGAACGAAGAGAGGATCAACTACAGGATATCCCGCAAACAATTACAGTAATCGCCTGAGAGAAAATCTCTACGATGATCGATAAGTTACCCTTCCAGATACCCCTCTCGGAGGCGGGGTTTTAATTACCCTCATGCAGAGCCTTGCATAACCTTTTACTTCGACCACGCTGTTGGTTAAAGTGATGACGTCGGCGAGTGGATTGGCTTCAGTTAATTGATCGGCCGTGCGGTATGACACCCGACAGACGAAGAGATTTAGTCGTCTTTAGCTTTTCAGGGAAGCTACTCCTCTGCCTGCTTCTCGCGTTGATGGTATGCCCTGCAGTTTGTCAAACTTCAGCGAGCGCCGCGAAGAACGTTCTGGTCCTCTATGATGAACCTAATGAACTGCCAGGTCTTGCGGCGCTAGATAGTGCCCTTCGCTCAACTCTCACAGCCAGCGTTCCGGCGGGGGCAATTATTCAGTTCAGAGAGGTGTCGCTCTGGGACACTTATCGATGGCACATCATCCTCGTGATCGGCTTTTGCGTTATCGAGGCATTACTGGTGTTTCTCTTGTTGGTCCAACGCGCGCGGCGCGCACGCGCCGAAGAGCAACTGGCCCTGCTCCAAACGATCACTGTGGACGTTATGGCAGCGAAGGATCTCCATGAAGCGCTCGAAGTAGTTCTGCGCCGCGTCTGTGAGACGACGAACTGGGTCCTTGGACAAGCGTGGCTTCCTGCTGCTGATAATTCAGTGCTGGTCTGCGGGCCAGTCTGGGTTAATCAGGAGTCGCACGGACTGAAGGAATTCATTACGACGTCGGAGCAAATGAATTTCGCCTCTGGCGTGGGACTTCCGGGTCACGTCTGGGAATCGAAACAACAGAAGTGGCTTAGTGGAGTGGTGACCAACTCTAATTTCCCGCGGGCCGAGGTTGCCGCAAAAGCAGGTCTGAAAACGGGGCTTGGCATCCCGATCATATCGGGCGACGAAGTGGTAGCAGTCATCGAATTCTTTCTGTGCAAGCCGCGCCGTGAAGATGAACGGCTGGTCGAGCTAATAGTTGCGGTGGCTGCTCAGTTAGGCATAGTCATAGCACGCAAGCAAGCCGAATCCCCACTGATCCAGACGCGCACTGGTCTGGCCCATGCGGGCCGGCTGATGGCGCTGGGTGAGCTGGCGGCCTCCATCGCCCACGAGGTCAATCAACCACTCACGGCGATAGTCGGCAACTCTGACGTCTGCCTTACGTTACTCAACGATAACTTGCCTGGTCTCGAGGTGGTGCGCGAGGCGCTCGTTGATATTCAGAGCGACGGAAAACGGGCCAGCGAAATCATTAAGCGTATTCGCTCCCTTGTCAGGCGAGACGTGCCGCAAAAGACCGTTTTGGACATTAACCAGATCGTGACAGAGGTAGTTGCGCTGGTGAATCACGAGGCAGCCAGAAGGCGCATCCGCGTAAAAATGCAACTGGGCGAACAGTTGCCGCCAGTGCTCGGCGATCGTGTGCAGTTGCAGCAGGTGCTCCTGAACCTAATCATGAATGGGATCGACGCGATGGCCGGCATCGCAGTAGACGAGCGCGAACTCGTTGCTGAAACGTGTCTGAAGGATAACGCAGTAACGGTCGGAGTGCGCGATCGTGGGCCAGGAGTTGACGTGCGAGCGATGGAAAAGTTGTTCGACGCCTTCTATTCGACCAAGCCTGACGGTATGGGCATGGGGCTGTCGATCAGCCGTTCGATCATCGACGCTCATGGTGGAAGACTTTGGGCCTCGACCAATAATGGCCAGGGGGCGCACTTCCAGTTCAGCTTACCAATCAGCGCAGAGATACTTCATGAATGAATCACCAGTAGTGTTCGTGGTGGACGACGATCTCTCAGTGCGCTCGTTCCTCCAACGACTCTTCGACGCAGTGGGTTTGCGTACGATAGCCTTCTCCTCGGCCACTGAGTTTTTCGCCAGCGGGCTTCAGGACGCACCCGCATGCCTGGTCCTCGACGTACAGTTGCCCGGTCTTTCCGGGTTTGACGTCCAGCGCGAAATGAACAAGGCGAATCTTGAGATACCCGTGATTTTCATCACCGCTCACGGCGATATCCCGATGTCAGTGCAGGCGATGAAGGCTGGCGCAGTGCAGTTTCTCACCAAGCCGTTTCGCAACCAGGAGTTGCTCGAGGCTGTTCGCGAGGGACTGGAACGCGACCGGAACGCGCGCAAGCAACGCGCCGAGATTGCTGAACTGCGAGCGCGTTATGAGCAGCTAACTCCGCGCGAGCGCGACGTGTTTGGCCTGGTAGTCACCGGCTTGTTGAACAAGCAGATCGCCAACAAACTCGGGACCAGCGAGCGAACGGTGAAGGCGCACCGCGCGCAAGTGACGCAAAAAATGCATGCCGGCTCCTTAGCGGATCTCATAAAGATGGCCGAGCGGCTCCGATTGCCTCAGACTACTAACTAAGGTAGTAGTTGCACCAAAGTACAATAGCGGCGCCTCTCCTGTCCTGATACTTTTCAAACCGTCAATGGGCTGCAAAGCCGGTTTGAGAGGTCTGATGAGCCTTACTACTAACAAGAGAGTAGTCTCTGTGGTGGATGATGACGAGTCAATTCGCAAGGCCATTACCCGAATGGGCCACGCCGCAGGACTCGAGGTGGAGGCCTTCGGGTCGGCAGAGGAGTTTCTCGACGAAGGGAACACTGCCGATTCGGCATGCCTTATTTTGGACATCAACCTACCCGGGATCAGCGGCATTGACTTGCAGGATCGGCTTAACAAATCCTCCTCCTCGATTCCCATAATCTTCATCAGCGCTTACGGCGATGATAGAACCCGCGAAAACGCATTCGGAGCTGGAGCAGTCCAGTTCCTCGAAAAGCCCTTCACTATGAGGACATTGGTTGCGGCGATTCGTTCGGCGATATAACGTGCATCACAAAAATGACAAGACCGACTGTGGTCTTTTGCCTGTCCGTAAAAATGCTGATGCACCAAAGTACAGGTCGTTAGCCTCAAAGGACAATTTTCTTACCTCTGTTTCTGCGCTAACTTATATACACACATCATTGAAGATTTCCGAGATTATTAGAACTGCAACCCCCCCCTCTGCGGTTTAACGTACGCTAAAGGAGTCACCTACGAAAATGCGGTGAGTGATACTTTGGACGACACGGGTGTCGGCCTCAACGAACAAAGGACCCCGGAATGTTTTCTCCTCTGCATTCAAGTTTTCTCCTAAAGGTGCTGAACCTGACGGCTTTGGTCTTCGTCGCTCACTCGACTGCCTTCACGCAAACGACCGCAGCCGTCCAGGGATTGATAACCGATCCTAATGGCGCAGCCATCCCCGGCGCCCGTATCACGCTGATCGATAATGCGACTGCCGCCACGCGCGTTACCAACACTCGCGAGGACGGCTTTTACCTGATAGCCGCTCTGCCTATTGGTGACTACCGGGCAAGAATACAAGCGCCCGGCTTTAGCATTGCCGGCCCCCTGCTTCTTGGTCGTGGCGCCGTCGGCGGTTACGTTGTCGATCTTGAGAGTTGCGCCACCAGCACCGCGCAAGTCGCCTTGCGAATCGCAAACGGAACGCCAGCGTCAGAAATAGCTGTTACCACAATTACCAGCAGGCCCGTGTTTGACTGGCGTCAACTCCAGCGCTGGGGCATCGATGAACAAAGACTTCCTGTCGGAAGCGAGATCCGGTTCAAACAGCCAAGCTTCTGGCAGTTGTACAAAGGACGCATCATCGGCGCATGGGCGGTTTTCCTCGTTGAGACGTTGCTGATTGCACTCCTTCTCGTCGAGCGGTCGCGCCGGCGTCGCGCCTCGCGCGGACTAAATGAGAGCGAAGAACGAAATAACGCTATTCTGCGCGCCCTGCCCGACTTGATGTTCATTCAGGACATGAATGGAAACTATCTTGATTATCATGCCGGGGATCCAGGCATTCTCCCCTTGTCACCGGAAGAGCTCATCGGCAAGAACCCGTACGAGGTGCTACCGCCGAACATCGCTGACTCATTCTTTGAATGCTTGCACCTTGTGAAGACCAGCAACGAGCCACAGTCGCTGGATTACAAACTCACGATGGACGGTATTGAGAGATGCTTTGAGGCACGGATCACACGCTGTAATGGCAGCCGCATCTTGAGCATCGTTCGAGATGTGACCCAAAGAAAACGGGCCGAGGAGGCCTTAAGAGAACGTGAAGAGTTTAACCGGCAGATCGTCGAGAGCAGCATGGACTGCATCAAGGTATTGGACCTCGAGGGAAAGTTGCTTTACATGAGTCCTAACGGACAAAGAATGCTTGAAATAACCGATATAACCGCGTTACTCAACACCTCATGGATCGAGCTCTGGCCGCGCGAGAGCCAATCGGTCGCGGCAGCGGCAATCAGTGAGGCCCGACTCGGGCGCGCTGGCAAGTTTCAAGCATTCGCGCCCACGATGCGTGGAAAAGCCAGATGGTGGGACAACGTTATCACACCAGTAAAAGGAGCAAGTGGAAATATTGAGAGCCTACTGGCCGTGTCTCGCGATATTACGGCTCAAAAGCGAGCGGCGATGGCTGTCCGCGAAAGCGAAGAGCGTTTTGCAAAGGCCTTTAAAGCAAACCCGCAGCCTATGTCCCTCACTACATTTGAGGAAGGTTGTTACGTAGATGTTAATGAAAGCTTTCTACAAATGAGTGGGTATCGTTATGACGAGGTGATTGGCTACACATCGAGAGAGTTGAAGGTTTGGCGCGAACCGCGGGAACGTGCTCAGTTTCTTGAAGGGCTTAAGGAAGGCAGTTCGATATGTAACAAGGAAACACGGTTTCGGACTAAGAGCGGCGAGATTCGGGTGTTGCTGTCGTCAGCAGAATTGATCGAGTTAGGTGGATGCCGGTGCATTTTGATCGCTTCGAGCGACATCACCGAACGCAAGATTCTGGAGGAGTCCATCCGGCTTAGGGAACGCGAATTCGCAACCCTCGTGCAGAACTCGCCCGATCTGATCGCCCGTCTCGATAAGCATCTACGGTATGTATACGTTAGCCCGACAGTCGAACGTCACGCTGGTGTCGGCGCTGAGTTTTTGATTGGCAGAACTCCTTCGCAGATTGGACCTCCGGGTCAGAACTTGAGTCAGCTTGAAAAAGCATGCAGCGAAGCGCTGGTTACGCGAAAGAACGTGACGAGAGACTTTGTGTTTAGCGACCGGAGTTACTGGACGCGTGTAATTCCGGAATTTTCTGTATCGGGCGAAGTGGAATCGCTCATGACAATTAGTCAGGACGTCACCGAGCGTTTGCGCGTAGAGAAGGAACTGGCGCTACTGACGGAAAAGGTATTTCACCTTCAAGATGAAGAGCGACGGCGGATCGCGCGCGAACTTCATGACGGCACGGCACAGAATCTTTTCGCTATTTCGATCAATCTCGCTCGTCTCAAACAGGTATGGCCGTCCACCGATACGCAAAGCAGAAAGCTTATTGAAGAGTGTGCAGACTTAGGTGAGGAGACGCTACAGGAGATTCGTACGATTTCCTATCTCCTGCACCCGCCGCTCCTGGATCAGGTAGGACTAGTCTCTGCGCTGCAATGGTATGTCGACGGCTTTAGCAAGCGGAGTGGAATTTTTGTGGACCTTTCAGCGCAACCCGTGGGCCGTCTGCCTTCCGAAATCGAAACTGCGCTCTTCCGCATCGTGCAGGAAGGATTGACCAATGTGCGCAGACACTCAGCCAGTGACACCGCCAGCATCCGGCTCGAACAAAAGTCAGATCGAATCATTCTCGAAATAAGGGACCGCGGTCGCGGGCTGGGCGCGAGGAATGCCGCGCTTTCTAAGGACGATCTGCCGGAACTTGGCGTCGGTATTCCCGGCATGCGTCAGCGTTTGCGTCAACTCGGAGGAGCTTTGGATATAACCTCAAACGGTGAAGGAACGGTAGTGTCCGCAGTCTTGCCTTTGCATAAGGGAGGGAACAATGGTGCGCATGCTGCCGGCAGATGAATTTTCCAGTCGTGCCACAACTGAAGGGGAACTTTATGCTCAACATTCTGCTGGCTGACGATCACGACGTCGTTCGACGCGGTCTGAAGGACATGCTCAATGCTCATGATGGCTGGCAGGTTTGCGGTGAGGCGTCAAACGGACGCGAAGCAGTTAGTTTGGCCCGTAAACTGAAGCCGGATGTCGTGATTCTGGATCTCTATATGCCGGAACTAAATGGATTGGAAGCGACGCGGCAGATTCATCATGAATCGCCAGGCACCGAGATTCTGATTTTTACCATGCACGAGACTGAACAATTAATTCGGGACGTACTCACCGCAGGGGCGCGAGGTTACGTGCTTAAGTCTGACGCCGGTCGCCATCTTGTGTCCGCAGTCGAAGCACTGTCGCATCACAAGTTATTTTTTACCGCCAAGGTTTCAGAGACTCTGCTCGATGCTTATCTCAACCCTGTCGCGCCGGAAGAAGGCCAGGTGTTTCGAACCCTGACTCCGCGCGAACGTGAAATCGTGCAGATGCTGGCAGAGGGAAAGAGCAACAAAGAGATCGCGTCAAGGTTGTCGATCAGCGTCAAGACTGTCGAAACTCATCGTGCTACGGTGATGCGCAAGCTCGACATCAGTTCGATTGTGGACCTTGTTCACTACGCCATTCGCAACGGACTTGTAGAAGCTTGATGGTGTTCTACAAGTCCTCACTAACAGTAAATACAGAATTCACCCTATTTCGTCCTAAGGGCCTCTGAACTAGTCTGCACTATCTTTGGCCTCCACTCCGGCAGCTCATACAGAGTGATTGCCCGGAGCAGAGTCTCTCGATCTTCGAAGAAGAGGACAGGCCATGAGCCAGTTGATTGTTTTGGGGTTTCGAGATCGATGCCGAGCCGCCGAGGTATTAAACGATCTCAAGCGACGCGATCTGGATTGGGTGGCCGATCTGGATCACGCCGTGGTCGTGACTCGTGATGAACACGGACGAACAAAAGTTCAGTTGAGCGTCGATCTCTCGATGGGAGAAACAATCGCGTGGGCAGCGCTGTGGGGTTCCTTGTTGAGCGTGACTCTTTTTCGTTCCACGGAGCTCATGACACAGGCAACCGACGGAATCTCAGCGGCTTCAGTAACCGGGATCATCGGGGCGAGCGTTAAGTACAAATTTCCCGACTCCAGTTGGTGGAAGAAGGACATAGGATTGGGAGATTTGTTCATGCGCGACGTCGCCGCCTTAGTCAAAGATGGAAGCTCTGCAATATTCATGTTGCTCCACACTTATGAGGGGCTTGTTGTCCGAAGAGAGTTGCAAAACTACGGCAACTTGATCGTTCATGCCTCGCTAAGCGCAAGTCAGGATCGAAAGATCAACGAACTTTTCGCACTGACATAAGACAAATATTCCAAAGGAGTAAAAACTAACCATGAACGCGAAACCACGATTTGTCAGAATGTTGCTGGCAGTGTTCTCGGGGCTTGCCTTTCTTCTGACCAGTGTCGGTGCTGGGAACGCAGTGGCCTCAAGCCAGAAAAAACGAAAGCCGGTTTATTACGCGATCAAAGCTAACCAGACGTTTCGCGTTAGGCTGAATGAAACGATTGGCTCAGAGAAAGCACGAATAGGAGACGCCTTTACCACCACAGTGGTGGATCCTGTGTATTCGGGGAATGGTGTGCTGCTTGTTCCGGAAGGAAGCATTATCACCGGCAAGGTCATCAACGTGGAGCGAGCAGGAAAAAAGGGCAAGCCGGCCACGTTGGACGTGCAATTTGTTTCTCTAAGATTGCCGAACGGACGACGCGCCGCGCTCAATGGCTCCCTGTCAGACCTTTCGACCTCGAACAGCAGTAGCGACAACGAAGGTACGGCGACAGCGAAAACCACGAGCCATCGAAAGGTAAAATTCATAGGTGGTGGCGCTGCCGGTGGTGCTGTGATCGGCGCAATTGCTGGAGGAGGAAAAGGCCTTGCGATCGGCGCCGGCGTGGGTGCCGTGACGGGCGCTGTTGCTGGACGGCTGAAAAAAGGCCACGAAGTCAAAGTAGACTCTGGAACCGAGTTCGGAGTCATTTTGAATCGAAACCTCGCCTTGCCGAAATACTCGCCCAGCTAGGTTGGCGCCGCCAGCTTTCACGGTACATCTGTGTGCAAGGAGTTCTCCGGATTTTTAAAATTTTGGCGTTTCAAAATCTGTAGTTCACGTCCTGGTTAGACCCAGCTTTAGCGCATATTGAACCAGTTCGGGGTGCTATCCACGCCAAAGCCTTCCATTATTTCGTATTTGTGAGCGCTATCGATCAGCGCACCACCCGCCATCCTGGTTACGCCGTCAGTCAACGCAAGCGCAAACGAGTGGAAGAGATCTTCGGCTGGCTGAAGACCGTGGCGCTGTTGCGCAAGACGCGACACCGCGGACAACAGCTGGTGGGTTGGATGTTCAAGTTCGCCACCGCCGCTTACAACCTGGTAAGAATCAGAAATCTGACGGCCGTCACCTGAAGCTCGATGAGCAAGAGTCTGCGGTTGCTTAAGCAAGCAAACGAAAGTGGTCCACGAGCCACATAAACGATCTGCAATTACTCTAAAATCACTCATTACCGATAACCAAAACTGATTGCAGCAGAGGACTTCAAAACAATGCTCAATTTTTCAGCAGCCTGCTAGGGGGCGATTCTACGTCGAGCCGACTCATCCGATCTTGCATAAATCGTCCGAGGCCACGATGCCACCGGCATCGGCTGGGCCAATCTCTGCGTTAGCGGCAGGTTCGCCGGCATAAAGCAGTTTCAGGAATGGCGGCGCAATAAGCGTCGTCGCTACGGCCATGAAGAGCACGACGCCATAGAGTTCTGGACCAATTACATTCAGACTCAATCCAATTTGGGCAACGATTATTCCGACTTCCCCGCGTGGCACCATACCCATGCCCACCTGCGCGGCGCGTTTAATGCCGAGGTTAATCGCTCCCAGGCCGCATCCAAGCAGTTTTGTCGCTACCGCAACTAACGTGACGAGGAAGCAAAGAAGTAACACCGAAGGGGAGCGAAAGACATCCAGGCGCAATTGCATTCCGATGTTGACCAGAAAAAACGGCACGAGAAATTCCGTCACCCCATTTATTTGCCGGTGCATGTTGGGATGATCTTCGGCGGCTTCTGCGAGTGCCATTCCAGCCAGGAACGAGCCGATGATCGCTGCCACGCCAATGTAGGCTGCCGCCACCGATAGACCCAGACACAAAACGAGGCCAAGCACAAACATTCCGTGTCCGCTGCGGAGTCGATCAACTCCGGGAGCAAAGCGAGTAATGACCGGTGCTCCAACCAGCGTCACGAAGGCAGTAAATCCGATCGCTAAAACTGCGGTCGTCAGAATTTCGACGTAATTAACTGCGCCCGCCGCCATGCTGGATACAACCGCGAGAACCAGCAGGCCAAGAATGTCGTCAATGACCGCGGCTCCCAGAATGATTCGAGCGGTCGGCGCATCGAGTAATCCCATGCCTGAGAGCACGCGCGCCGTTATTCCCACCGACGTTGCAACCATAGCCGTGCCAACGAAGAGCGATTTGACACCAGTTGCGCCCCACGCGCTCATGAGCAGCCAGCCACCCAGGAAAGGAACAGCTACTCCGAGCGCTGCCACTAAAGCAGCTCGAGTCCCTACCTTCAGGATGGCCGACGGTTTCGTTTCTAACCCGACGTTGAAGAGCAGAAAAATGACGCCGATCTCAGCGAGTACGCCGGTAATTTCTGTCGGTGCCACAAGCTTCAACAGACTTGGTCCAATCAAAACGCCGGCCAATATTTCACCAGCCACTGCCGGTTGCCGTAGTCGTTCAAACAACTCGGCCATGAACTTTGCTGCCGCGAGCATTATGAAAAGAGTCAAAAGCACTTTTGTCTCCTCTCCCATCGCAGCCGCCATCACATGGTCCATATCGCTTTCCAACCTTTTCAGTATTGTTAGTTGAACAACCCAAAGCTCGCTGTGGCTGCCTGGTCACAGCCGCAGCGAGCAGGGTTGCCTATCTCCCACCCAAAAGCAATCCCTAACTTACAAGGACTGCTCATGAGTGAGAAGAATTCTCAGAAATCCGTGATGTAGTCCAACTCTGACCTCTAGGTCAGACGGGGTGGCGCGCGTCCAGGCGGTGGTGTAGCTGATTCAGACGCTAAACCGGAAGCTTGATGGTTACGCTCGGGTGAGAGGCAGAGGACATTTGAAAATACGAAATTGACTCGAGGCAAAGCGGCAACTAAATGATCTTGGAACCTACGGTCGGCTCTCCTTTGTGAGTCTGCCAGTATGGGAACGCGAAAACTGGCAGAGGAGTCCGAATGTAAATCTGCCGTGATTGCGCCAGGTACTACCCGAGAATGAGTTGTTACGTGGGCCGCCAATGTAGGCAGTGGAAGAAGCTGTGGACCGACGTTGCTCGACACGCACAGGGCGACGAGCGCTCCAATAACAATAAGGGCGCGCAGTTCGATAAATCTTGCTGAGTCTGGCTGACGGACCATCACATGTTGTCAAAGAGTTTATCAAAAACGAAGGCATTCGTTTAGTCGCTTTTAGAGTGTTTCCTCAACACAGTTGCTCAATCCACCGGTATCCGGATCATGAAAATCACATTCGAGTCTCGCTTGGCTTTGCTCGAAGAATTATCTGCCGAGACGCACAAAGGCACAAAGGAAATCTCAAACCCGAGGACCGTACTCAAACTGTTGGTCAAAAAGCGCCGAATGCCTGGTGATTCTAGAGTCAAGACACTACGGAATAGAGGTAAGCGACATATGCGGCAAGGAGAAAGGCTCCTTCCCAACGATTCAATACAAATCCGCGCCACATCAGAGGTAAGAGAATCAGAGCACTTGCAACCAGCGCCGCGATGTCAACGATTCGGAGTCCCGTGGTTTCGATAGGTCGGATGAGGGCGACGACGCCCAGGACAAGCAGGATGTTCAGGATGTTAGATCCGATAGCGTTGCCAAAGGCAACATCGGGCTCGCGCTTCACGGAGGCCATCACCGAGGTGGCAAGCTCGGGAAGGCTCGTGCCTATAGCGATGATCGTGAGTCCGATGACGACCTGACTGACTCCGAACTGCTCGGCCACAGCCACCGCCCCCTGAGCAGAAGACTAGCGCCTGCCAGTAGAAACACAAGTCCCATGAAAACAAACAGGGTATCAAGCCACGCCGCGCGACGCGGTTCCGTCAGCGCATCTTTAAACTCTTCGGCCACAAGTGCGCTTCGGTCACGACGCGCCGCGATGTACGCAAGAGTTGTGTAAGCAATGCTGCCGATGACGAGCAAAAGTCCCTCGAGACGACTGAGCAGTCCGTCAAGAAGGAGCAGGCAAATTCCTACCGTAACGGCGATCATCACGGGCACTTCGCGTTTGATCAGTTCCGACCGGACCCTCATCGGACGGGCGACGGCGGCCAGGCCCAGGATCAAGGCAACGTTGCTGATGTTCGAACCGACGATATTACCTAAAGCAATACCGCTTTCGCCTCGGTAAGCGGCCTGAACGCTGACGAACAATTCAGGACTACCCGTGCCGAAGGCAACAACTGTCAAACCAATAACCAACGGCGTGACTCCGAAGCGCAACGCCAGCGCTGAGCTACCTCGTACAAGACCTTCTGCTCCTGTGGCCAGCAGCACCAGGCCGCCAATCATAAGCAACCACGAAATATGCATGCCTTGAATATAGCAGTAGAAAGGGTGCACTTCAGACTCGTCGACTTCAGCGTATAAGTAATGCAGACAATAAAGCCCAGGTTGCGAATAGTTTCCGAATGTCTACAGCGCCGTCCTTTTTGATCACTGTTGGACCATAGAAGTGGAGGTCTTTGTGCTTCATCTTCTGCGCTGGGTTGTAAGATGTGATCCAGTTCAGTCTGTCCGGCCTTCAGTTTGATCCATATCCCCTGCGTCCATGGCTGCTCTGGCGTGCGCACGAACAACATCACTCATGGTTAGCAATCCAATTAACCGGTTGTCGTCACTTGGATCGATGACACCGAGTTGGCGAGCGCCGGATTTTTCCATTCTCACAACTGCGCGTACCAGCGTGTCGTGCGGTTGTGTACGAGCGGCCGGTTGAACCACGGTAGCGACCTTTTTGTCATGTCCGCCTTCAGCCGCGGTCCGACGTAGCCGAGCTTCAGTTACGAAGCCAATGAAAGTCCGGCCGTTTTCGACCACTGGATAGGTGGAGAAATCATCATTCTCCACCTGTCGCAGCGCGTCTGCGATCGACGCGGTGGCGGAAATCGTTACCGGATCTCTTGTCATGGCACTGCCTACGCGCAACTGCTCCAACGCATGTGACACTCGCGCGCCCCTGTGAGGAAGATAAATTTTATCCTGTTGCAAGAGTGCTTCGTAGATTGGGGTCGGTCGAAAATGACGGGCCAGCGCGAATGCGGTCATGTTTGAAATCATAAGCGGCAGGATGAGACCATAGCTGCCCGTCATTTCAAATATGATCAAGACTGACGTTATCGGCGCCCTGATGATTCCTGCAAACACCGCGCCCATGCCGACCAATGCAAACGCGCCCAGATCGGAACTCGCGTGTTGCAATACCACCCGGTCGACATAGCCGAACATACCGCCAAGCATACCGCCGATAAACAATGCTGGAGCGAAGATGCCGCCGGCGCCTCCACTCGCATACGAGAAGACAGTGGCCACCAGTTTCAAAACACACAGGACCAGCAGCGCGCGAATAGCAATACTCCCCGATAGGGCCTCGGAAAGCGTGTTATAGCCGCCGCCTGTGATGCCGTTCTTGTTTAGCGATGCAAGGGCAACAACTGCGAGAATCCCCGTGACTAGTCCCCCGACACCAGGCCGCATCCAGGCCGGAATAATTGTCAGGTGCTGAAAACGTTTGCGTAACCCGAGGAGTGATTCGGTAAAGACCAATGAAACAACTGCGGCCGCCAAGCCCAGTGCGGCGTAAGTAATCAATGACGAGGTATGTTCCAACCCATAGTTTCTTGCGATGGTGAAAACAGGGTGCTCTCCCAGAATGCCGCGCTCAACCGCTGCTGCAACGGCAGCAGCAACGACAATCCATGCGAGCACCGCCTGGTCCAGGTCTCCAACGACTTCCTCAATTGTGAATGTGACTGCCGCAATGGGAGCGTTGAACGCGGCAGCGATTCCGGCAGCAGCCCCAACCGGTAAGAGTCGCCTCAGGTTTTCACGAGACAGTGCGGCCGCGCGGCCCAACGTACTGGCGACGCCGGCACAGATCTGCACCGTTGGTCCTTCGCGTCCTAAGGATGAGCCGGAGCCGATCTGTATTACGCCGACGACAAACTTTCCCAGCGCTTCGGTGAAAGGAACTCGTCCACCTCTGACCGCATAGGCAACTTTGACTTGCGGCACACCGCTTCCTCGTGCCCCTGGAATTACAAACTGGAGAATAGCCCCGCAGATCAGACTACCGAAAGTTGGAACCAAAATCGTCCACCAGATCCACGTTCTTCCTGCAGCGGTAAAAGCACGTTCAATCAATCTGCTCTCAGCCCAGATAATACCGAGGTGAAACGAAACCGCTGCGAGTCCGCACAAGCCTCCCGCAACCAGGGCTACGGCAAAGACGCGATGAGTTTCTGAGGGAACCAGCCGCAGAAAGAGCCGCAGCAGGGTCAGGTTTAAGTTACGCCAGGATCTTGTCAATCTATACGAAGGTTTAGTGAACTTCATTTCTTGCTTTGAAAGTATGTTGCCACTATAACAAAAGCAAGTAGCGACTACGGCCGTTTGAAACGCAGCGGGTAGCCATCATTCCATGCAGATAGAAACAAACGAAAAATTATGCTCTCACGAACAAATTAAGAGTTTTTATGATCGCCTCGGTGGTTGGCTCGACACACAACGCTTTTTCAAGGCCCCGGCCCTCAATAGACTGCTGCACTACTCAGATTTTCAGCATGCCCACTACGTGTATGAGTTAGGTTGCGGCACAGGACGGCTGGCGGAAAAGGTTCTTCTCAGCAATAGCGAACTTGTCTACCAGGGAACTGACCTGAGTTCCACCATGGTCAAACTAACTCAAGCCCGTTTGCAGCGCTTTGGTGGCCGGGCCAC